>Ga0268289_100232_pt1 | contig 9934 bp, 8 predicted proteins | sample MetspNORM_FD_191340 | JGI IMG/M metagenome (GOLD analysis project Ga0268289, IMG submission 191340) | Soil microbial communities from San-Diego area, Southern California, United States - Methylocaldum sp. NOR-M | ecosystem: Environmental > Terrestrial > Soil > Desert | place: USA: California... | reverse complement strand
CGGCGACCTGTTCGAGAGCCTGCTCAAGCGCCACGTCGGAGCCAAGGATTCGGGCACGCTGATCCCCGGCCACGGCGGCATCCTCGACCGCATCGACGGCGTGCTCGCCGCGCTGCCCGTGTTCCTGCTCGGCAAGGAACTGCTCGGCTTCTAGCCCCCCATCCCCGCGCCCGCGCGCGGCCTTCCACGTCCATGCCCACAGCCCCCAGCCCGCAGCAGGTCGCCGTCCTCGGAGCCACCGGTTCGATCGGGGCGTCCGCGCTGGACGTGATCGCGCGCCATCCGGGCCGGCTGCAGGCCTCGGTGCTGGCCGCCGGCAGCAACGTCGGGGCGCTGCTGGCGCTGTGCCGGGTCCACCGCCCGGCGCACGCGGCGATCGCCGACCCGGACCGCTATCCGGAACTGCGCGACGGCCTGCGCGAAGCGGGCCTGCCGACGCAGGCGCACGCCGGCATGGACGCGATCTGCGCGCTGGCGTCGGGCGAGGCCTGCCAGACCGTGGTGGCCGCGATCGTCGGCGCCGCCGGGCTCGACTCGACCCTGGCCGCGGCGCGCGCCGGCAAGCGCCTGCTGCTGGCCAACAAGGAGTCGCTGGTGCTCGCCGGCGAGCTGCTGGTGGCGGCCGCACGCGAGGGCGGCGCCTGCATCGTGCCGGTCGACAGCGAGCACAACGCGATCTTCCAGTGCCTGCCCGCGGACGCCGCCGGCGACCTGCGCCGGATCGTGCTCACCGCCTCGGGCGGCCCGTTCCGCGGGCGAGACCGGGCGCAGCTGGCCGATGTCACCCCGGCGCAGGCGGTCGCGCACCCGAAGTGGTCGATGGGGCCGAAGATCTCGGTCGACTCGGCCACGCTGATGAACAAGGGCCTGGAAGTGATCGAGGCCCACCACCTGTTCGCGCTGCCGGGGGCGCGCATCGGCGTGCTGGTGCACCCGCAGAGCCTGGTGCATTCGCTGGTCGAATTCGTCGACGGCTCGACCCTGGCCCAACTCGGCCTGCCCGACATGCGCACCGCGCTGGCGGTCGGCTTCGGCTGGCCGCGGCGGATCGAGTCGGGCGTCGCCGGGCTCGACCTGCTCGCGCACGGGCGGCTGGACTTCGAGGCGCCGGACACCGAGGCATTCCCCTGCCTGCGCCTGGCCTACGCCGCGCTGGAAGCCGGCGGCACCGCGCCGGCCACGCTCAACGCGGCCAACGAAGTGGCCGTTTCATCCTTTCTTCAGGGCCGCACCGGTTTCCTGTCGATCCCGGCCCTGGTCGAGGAAACGCTGGCGGCGCTGCCCGCCGCGCCCGCCTCCTCGCTGGGCACGCTGCGCGAGGCCGACGCCCGCGCGCGCGAACACGCCCTCCGCCTTTCCTCCCGGCACGCCTGCGCATGATCACCGTCCTCGGATCGCTGTGGTGGTTCATCGTCAGCCTGGGGCTGCTGGTCACCTTCCACGAGTTCGGCCATTACTGGGTCGCGCGCCGCAACGGCGTCAAGGTGTTGCGCTTCTCGATCGGCTTCGGCCGGCCACTGTGGTCGCGACGCGGCCGCGACGGCACCGAGTACGTGGTCGCCGCGATCCCGCTCGGCGGCTACGTCCGGATGCTCGACGAGCGCGAGGCCGAGGTCGACCCGGCCGAGCTCGCGCAGGCCTTCAACCGCAAGCCGGTGTGGCGGCGGATCGCGATCGTCGCCGCGGGCCCGGCCGCCAACCTGCTGCTGTGCGTGCTGCTGCTGTGGGCGATGTTCGTGGTCGGCCGGCCCGGCTATGCGCCGGTGGTCGGCCACGTCGACGGCATCGCCGCCGCCTCGGGCCTGCGGCGCGGCGACGTCGTGCTGGCGGTCGGCGAACGCGCGACCCAGACCTGGGACGGCGTGCAGATGGCGCTGCTGCCGCATGCGCTCGACCGCGAGGACGTCGCCGTGCGCGTGCGCGCGGCCGGCGGCGACGAGCGCAGGCGCATGCTGGAGCTCTCCGCCCTTCCGGCCGGGCTGGACGAGCGCGACGTCGTCCCGGCCATCGGGCTGACCGCGCGCTACGCGCTGATGCCGGCGGTGATCGGCAAGGTCGTCCGCGACACGCCGGCCTGGGGCGTGCTGGCCGAAGGCGACCGGATCACCGCGATCGACGGCGAGCCGGTGCGCTCGTTCGACGACATCGGCCCGATGGTGCAGGCGCTGGGCAGGCACGGCGGCGAGGCGATGGTCGAGGTCGACCGTGACGGCGACCGGCTGGCGCTGCCGGTCAAGCCGCGCCTGGTCTCGCAGGACGGCCGCGGCAGCTTCTGGATGCTCGGAATCGAACGCGTCCGCCAGGCCGAACTGCCGCCCAAGGACGCGGTCGAGCACTACGGCCCGCTGGCGGCGGTGCCGGCGGCGCTGCGCGAGATGCGCTACCAGACCGTGCAGCTGTTCGGGATGGTCGGGCGCGTGTTCTCCGGCCGCGTCTCGGTGCAGAACTCGGTGGCCGGCCCGATCACCATCGCGCGCGCCGCCAACGCCTACGCGCAGCAGGGCGCGGCCTGGTACCTGACCATCCTCGCCCTGCTCTCGCTGAGCCTGGGCGTGCTCAACCTGCTGCCGATCCCGCTCTTGGACGGGGGTCACCTGTTGTATTACCTTATCGAGTTGGTCAAGGGCAGCCCGTTAAGCGAGCGTGCGATGGCCGCAGGGCAGTATGTCGGCCTTGCCCTGCTGGCGGGACTGATGGGTCTGGCGTTCTACAACGACATCCTGAACAACTTCGTGCGGTAGCTGTCCAACCCGGCCCTGCCCCGCCTTCCGCGGGGCGCCGACCCACACCTGGATCCGATTTGATGACGCGTACCCCCACCCGCCGCCTGCTGGTCCTTGCCCTCGCCACGGCCATCACCGCACCCGCCTGGGCCCAGCAGACGGTCGACCCGCAAGCCGCCTTCGGTATCGCGCCAACCCCGGCCCCCGCCAACGACCTCGCCCCGGCGCCGCTGCCCGACAGCAGCTTCACCGTCAGCGACATCCGCGTCGACGGCCTGCAGCGCATCGGCGCGGGCACCGTCTTCACCTACCTGCCGATCGAGCGCGGCGACACCATCGACCAGGCGCGCATCGGGCAGGCGATCCGCGCGCTCTACAAGACCGGCTTCTTCGAGGACGTGCGCGTCGGCCGCCAGGGCGACATCCTGGTGGTCTCGGTCACCGAGCGCCCGGCGATCAACAAGCTCACGATCACCGGCAACAAGGACATCAAGACCGAGGAACTCACCAAGGGCCTGAGCGACATCGGCCTGACCGAGGGCGAGACGTTCGACCGCCTGAGCCTGGACCGCGTCACCCAGGAGCTCGTCCGCCAGTACAACAACCGCGGCAAGTACAGCGTCCAGATCACCCCGACCGTCACCAAGCTCGACCGCAACCGCGTCGACGTGACGCTGGCGATCAAGGAAGGCAAGGCCGCCAAGATCCGCCACATCAACCTGATCGGCAACGAGAAGTTCGAGCAGGAGGACCTCACCGACAGCTGGGAGTCGGCCGAGAGCAACTGGCTCAGCTGGTACCGCCGCGACGACCAGTACTCGCGCGAGAAGCTCTCCGGCGACCTGGAGAAGCTCAACAACTTCTACCTCGACCGCGGCTACGTCGACTTCAGCATCGACAACACCCAGGTCGCGATCAGCCCCGACAAGCGCGACATGTTCCTGACCATGGGCCTGACCGAGGGCGAGGTCTACAAGGTCTCGTCGGTCGAGGTCACCGGCGACACCGTGCTGCCGAAGGAAAGCATCGAGCGCATGGTGATGGTCAAGGAGGGGCAGACCTTCTCGCGCGCGCTGCTGGAGCTGACGTCCAACGCGATCACCGCGACGCTGGGCAACATCGGCTACGCCTTCGCCCAGGTCAACCCGATCCCGGACATCGACCGCGACAAGCGCACCGTGGCGATCAAGCTGCAGGTGGTGCCGGGCCCGCGCGTCAACGTGCGCAGGATCGTGTTCAAGGGCAACACCCGCACCTCCGACGAGGTGATGCGGCGCGAGATGCGCCAGTTCGAGGGCACCTGGTACTCGCAGGTCGCGATCGACCGCTCCAAGGTGCGCCTGCAGCGCCTGGGCTACTTCGAGTCTGGCAGCGTCGACGTGCAGACCCAGCCGGTGCCCGGCACCAGCGACCAGGTGGACGTGGTGTTCAACGTCAAGGAAACCACCTCCGGCAGCTTCGTGTTCGGCCTGGGCTATTCGCAGCTCTCGGGCATCACCACCTCGGTGCAGCTGTCGCAGAACAACTTCCTGGGCAGCGGCAACCGGGTCTCGGTGGAGGCCTCGCGCAACGTCTACCTGCAGCGCTACTCGTTCTCGTTCCTCAACCCGTACTTCACCGACAACGGCCTCTCGCTGGGCTACAACGTCTGGTGGCGCGAGTTCGACAACTCCGAGTTCAACACCGCGCAGTACTCCTCGACCAGCGCCGCGGGCCAGATGGTGCTGGGCATCCCGATCACCGAGTCGGACACGGTCACCGCGATGCTCGGCCTCGACCGCAACGAGATCTTCACCTTCCGCGGCGCGACCCCGGACAGCATCGTCGACTACATCGACGCGCTGGGCACGCGCACCTTCCACTCCTGGCGCACCGAGCTGGCTTGGGCGCGCGACAGCCGCAACGACTACCTGCAGCCGACCCGCGGCACCCTGCAGCGCGTCTCGCTCGAGTCCACCCTGCCCGGCTCCACCGTGCAGTTCTACAAGCTCAACTACGAGTTCTCCAAGTACTGGCCGATCTCGCGCGCGCTGGTGCTCAACACCCGCGTCGACCTGGGCTACGGCGACAGCTACGGCGCCGACACCGTGCGCGTGTTCTGCCAGGCCAACCCCAGTCAGCCGCCGACCAGTCCCGACGGCATGATCGCCGCCGCGGCCACGCCCGAGTGCGCGCCCGGCTCCACCTACGACAAGACGCTGGTCGCCAGCGGCCTGCCGTTCTTCGAGAACTTCTACGCCGGTGGCGCGCGATCGGTGCGCGGCTTCCGCGACAACACCCTCGGCCCGCGCGAGGCCGCGCCCGGCAGCACCTACCTGCAGCCGCTGGGCGGCGCGGTGAAGACGGTCGGCTCGCTGGAGATGTTCTTCCCGACGCTGTTCGACAGCCCGGCGGCGCGCATCTCGGCGTTCGTCGACTTCGGCAACGTGTTCAAGGACGTCGACGCGGTCGAGGCGAGCGAGATGCGGGCTTCCGCCGGCGTGGCGCTGATGTGGCGCGCGCCGGTCGGCCCGATCTCGATCAGCTACGCGTTCCCGCTGCGCCAGGGCGACGACGACGAGGTCGAACGCTTGCAGTTCACCTTCGGCGGCGCGTTCTGACCAAGGGCACCGGGGTGGGAATCGGGGATCGTGACTTGCCAGCCGGATTCACCGCCGCAGCGCTCGCAGACCGGTTCGCCCTCGAACTGACGGGCGACGGCGCGGCCATCGTTTCCGGCGTCGCGACGCTGGCGAGCGCCGGGCCGGACCGGCTTTCCTTCCTGTCGAACCCGCGCTACCGCGGCCAGCTGGCCGAATCGCGCGCGGGCGTGGTCGTGATGCGCGCCACGGATGCGGAAGGCTACGCCGGCACCGCGCTGGTGGCGGCCGATCCCTACGTCGCGTTCGCGAAGATCGCCGCGCTGTTCGACCCGCCGCCGCCGCTGCGGCCGGGCGTCCATGCCAGCGCCGTGGTCGACGCTTCCGCCTCGGTCGATCCACGGGCGCAGGTCGACGCGTTCTGCAGCATCGGCGCGCGCGCGCGCATCGCGGCAGGCGCGGTCGTCGGCCCCGGCTGCGTCATCGGCGATGACTGCGAGGTCGGCGAAGGCTGCGTGCTGGTCGCGCGCGTCACCCTGGTGCGCCGCGTGCGGCTGGGCAGGCGCGTGCTGATCCATCCCGGCGCGGTGCTCGGCGCCGACGGCTTCGGCCTGGCGATGGACGCCGGGCGCTGGATCAAGGTGCCGCAGCAGGGCGGCGTGGTCGTCGGCGACGACTGCGAGATCGGCGCCAACACCACCATCGACCGCGGCGCGATCGAGGACACCGTGCTCGAGGAGGACGTGCGCCTGGACAACCAGATCCAGGTCGGCCACAACGTCCGCATCGGCGCGCACACGGCGATGGCCGGCTGCGCGGCGGTGGCCGGCAGCGCCACCATCGGCCGCTACTGCCTGGTCGGCGGCGCCGCCGGCATCCTCGGCCACCTGGAGATCTGCGACCGGGTGATGATCACCGCGATGAGCCTGGTGACCCACTCGATCCGCGAACCGGGGGAGTATTCTTCCGGCACCCCGCTGATGCCCAACCGCGAGTGGCGCCGGAACGCCGTGCGGTTCGGGCAGCTCGATACACTGGCGCGCAGGCTCAAAGCCCAGGGCAGGCCCGCGCGCGACAAGGAGGATTGATGTCCGCACCCGTGACCCTGCCGATCGAGATCGCCGAGATCTGGCGGATGCTGCCGCACCGCTACCCGTTCCTGCTGATCGACCGCGTGGTCGAGTTCGAATCCGGCAAGCGCGTGCTCGGCTACAAGAACGTCAGCGCCAACGAGGCGTTCTTCCAGGGCCACTTCCCGACGCGCCCGGTGATGCCGGGCGTGCTGGTGATCGAGGCGCTGGCGCAGGCCGGCGGCGTGCTGACCCAGCTCACCCATGGCGGCAGCGCCGATGGCCGGCTGTCGTACCTGGTCAAGATCGACAACGCGAAGTTCTCGCGCATGGTGGTGCCCGGCGACCGGCTCGACCTGGAGGTCACGATCAAGCGCGAGATCCGCAACATGACCCAGTACGGCGGCGTCGCCAGCGTCGATGGCCAGCAGGTCGCGTGCGCCGACATCCTCTGCGCCGAGGTCGCCGGCTGACGTGGCGGCGGCGAGCGTCCACGCCAGCGCGGTGGTCGACCCGTCGGCGCGGCTCGGCGACGGCGTTTCGATCGGGCCCTTCACCGTCGTCGGCACCGACGTCGAGATCGGCGACGACACCATCGTCGGCCCGCATTGCAGCATCCTCGGCCCGACCCGGATCGGCCGCGGCAATCGCATCCACGGCCATGCCGCGATCGGCGGCGAGCCGCAGGACAAGAAGTACCGCGGCGAGCGTGTCACGCTGGAGATCGGCGACGGCAACGTGATCCGCGAGTTCGTCACCATCAGCCGCGGCACCGCCGGCGGCGGCGGGGCCACCCGCATCGGCGACGACAACTGGCTGCTCGCCTACACCCACGTCGCGCACGACTGCGTCGTCGGCAGCCACTGCGTGCTGTCCAACAATTCCACGCTGGCCGGGCACGTCGAGGTCGGCGACTGGGTGATCATGAGCGGCTTCGCCGGCGTGCACCAGTTCTGCCGAATCGGCGCCCACGCCTTCCTCGGCATGGGCGTGCTGGTGAACGGCGACGTGCCGCCGTACCTGATGGTCGCGATCGAGGACAACGGCCGCCCGCGCGGCATCAACGCCGAAGGGCTCAAGCGCCGCGGCTTCGACGCCGACCGCATCGCCGCGATCAAGCGCGCCTACCGCGCCGTGTACGTCTCCGGCGAAAGCCTGGCCGCGGCGAAGGAAAGGCTCGCGGAGCAGGCCGCCGGCAGCGCCGACGTGCGCGCCTTCCTCGACTTCATCGAGCGCGGCGAGCGGCCGTTGGTGCGGTGAAGCCGGGAATCGGGAATCGGGAACCGGGAATCGCCAAGGGCCAGGGCGAAAGCCCGGCGCCCGCGATCGATTCTCCGATTCCCGATTCCCGATTCCCGATTCCCGGCACTCCACGCATCGCGCTGTGCGCCGGCGAAGCCTCCGGCGACCTGCTGGGCGCCGGCCTGGTCGAACAGCTGCGGTTGCGCTTCCCCGGCGCGCAGTTCGCCGGCATCGGCGGCGACGCGATGCGCGCGGCGGGGATGGACACCTGGCACGACGCGCAGGCGCTGGCGGTGATGGGCTTCGCCGAGGTGCTCTCGCACCTGCCGCGGCTGCTGAAGCTGCGGCGCGAGTTCCGCGCGCGGCTGCTGGCGTGGCGGCCGGACGTGTTCGTCGGCATCGACGCGCCGGACTTCAACCTCGGCGTCGAGCGCTGGCTCAAGCAGCGCGGCGTGCGCACGGTGCACTACGTCAGCCCTTCGGTATGGGCCTGGCGCGAGAAGCGCGCGGAAAAGATCGGGCAGAGCGCGGACCGCGTGCTGTGCCTGTTCCCGATGGAGCCGCCGATCTACGCCCGCCACGGCGTCGACGCGCGCTTCGTCGGCCATCCCCTCGCCGATACGATGCCGCTCGACCCCGACCGCGCTGCGGCGCGCGCGCAACTCGGCCTGCCCGTGGACGCGCCGGTGCTGGCGGTGCTGCCCGGCTCGCGGCTGGGCGAGATCGCGCGCCTAGGCCAGCCCTTCCTCGAGGCCGCGGCTCGCGTCGCGCGCGAGGTGCCAGGGCTGCAGGTCGTCGTCCCGGCCGCCAACGCGGCCTGCCGGCAGGCGCTCGAACCGCTGCTTTCCGGGTCCCGGATTCCCGGTCCTCCACCCGGGCTCCTGGATGGCCAGGCCCGCACCGCCATGGTCGCCGCCGATGTCGTGCTGCTCGCCTCCGGCACCGCGACGCTGGAGGCGATGCTGGCCAAACGGCCGATGGTGGTGGGCTACCGGATCGCACCGCTGACCCATGCGATCGTCAAGGGCCTGGGCATGCTCAAGGTCGACCGCTACGCGCTGCCGAACGTGCTCGCCGGCGCCGACCTCGCGCCGGAGTTGATGCAGGACGACTGCACGCCGGACCGGCTTGCCGAAGCCGTGCTCGGCTGGTTCCGCAACCCCGCCTCGGTGGCCTCGCTGCAGGCGCGCTACCGCGAGATCCACGTCGAACTGCGGCGCGATGCGTCGGCGCAGGCGGCGGACGCGGTGGCGGGGCTGGTCACGGAGCGTGAATAGGCGCGTCGGCAACGTCTCTTGCGTTCACGGGCGACGGGTGCCGATGGCCTCGGGGCGAGTGTGCCTCGGCGCCGGTCGTTGGCCGTCGCCTTCTCCTTGATTTCGCCCGAGGCCATCCGCACCCGCCGTTGCGACTTCGTGGCCGCTTCAGAAGCGGAAGACGCGGAAATGGCGGCTGAAACCGCGGGCGCCGCGCGACGAGCGCGGGGTACACTTCCGGCCGCGCATTCCCGGCGCACCGCGACTCCACACATCCCGCATGTCCGAATCCGCAACCGTCGCACCCTTCATCGCCGGCATCGACGAGGCCGGGCGCGGCCCGCTGGCCGGGCCCGTGGTGGTCGCGGCGGTGGTGTTCGCGCCCGGGCGCACGCCGGTCAACGGGCTCGACGATTCCAAGCAGCTCGCGGCCGCCCGCCGCGAGCAGCTGTACGCGCGCATCGCGGAGCGCGCGCTGGCGTGGAAGGTCGTGTTCGTCGAGGTCGAGGAGATCGACCGCATCAACATCTTCCACGCCACCATGCTGGGCATGCGCCTGGCGCTGGAAGGCGTGCTGCCGGCGCTGGAAGGCCGCGAATGCCTCGCCCGCGTCGACGGCAACCGGCTGCCGCGCGGCCTGCCCTGCCGCGCCGAGGCCCTGGTCGGCGGCGACGGCCGCGACCGTTCGATCATGGCCGCCTCGATCCTGGCCAAGGTCAGCCGCGACCGGCACATGCGCCTGCTGCACGAGCAGTACCCGCAGTACGGGTTCGACAGCCACAAGGGCTACGGTTGCCCGCAGCACTTCGCCGCGCTGCGCGAGCACGGCCCCTGCCCCCAGCACCGACGCAGCTTCGAGCCTGTGCGCGCCTGCGCGCAGGGCTCGCTGCTGCCCGAAGCCCTGCCGGAACCGGCGCTCCAGCCGGCCTGATGCCGCGGCGGCGTGGCCGGGCGCCGGCGACGCGCTGTCAAGCCTTGTCCCTGCCCGACCCGCGGCCTAACCTGCGGGCTGCACTTCCGGTTGCCCGATGTCCCGCTTCGTCCACCTCCACCTGCACAGCGAG
>Ga0268289_100210_pt1 | contig 11068 bp, 8 predicted proteins | sample MetspNORM_FD_191340 | JGI IMG/M metagenome (GOLD analysis project Ga0268289, IMG submission 191340) | Soil microbial communities from San-Diego area, Southern California, United States - Methylocaldum sp. NOR-M | ecosystem: Environmental > Terrestrial > Soil > Desert | place: USA: California... | reverse complement strand
TACCCTGCCCGATGACCCGTGGCATGCGTTCTTCAAGTCGCCGAAGTGGCTCGAAGCGCTGATCGCCAAGGGCGCACTGGGCCAGAAGACCGGCGCCGGCATTTTCCGCAAGGTCGGCAAGGACATCGTCGTGCTCGACGTGGCCAAGCAGGATTACCGCCCGGCCGACCGCGGCGCGGCGCCTGAACTGGTCGAGATCCTGAAGATCAAGAACCCGGCCGAGAAGTTCGCCAAGCTGCGCGAGAGCCAGCACCCGCAGGCGCAGTTCCTGTGGGCGACCTTTCGCGACCTGTTCCACTACAGCGCCTACCACCTGGCCGACATCGCCGAGACCGCGCGCGACGTGGACCTCGCGATCCGCTGGGGCTACGGCTGGTCGCTGGGGCCGTTCGAGACCTGGCAGGCCGCGGGCTGGAAGCAGGTGGCGCAGTGGATCGCCGACGACATCGTCGCCGGCAAGGCGATGAGCGACGCGCCGCTGCCGGACTGGGTGTTCGATGGCCGCGACGGCGTGCATTCGGCCGAGGGCAGCTACAGCCCGGGCAAGAACGCGAAGCTGCCCCGCTCCGCCCTGCCCGTCTACCAGCGCCAGCGGTTCCCGGATCCGCTGCTTGGCGAGTCGTTCCCGCAGGGCGAGACGGTGTTCGAGAACGACGGCATCCGGCTGTGGACCGACGGCGACGACATCGCCGTGGCCTCGTTCAAGACCAAGATGCACACCGTGTCCGACCAGGTGCTCGACGGCCTGCAGGAAGCGGTGGCGCGCGCCGAGCGCGACTTCGCCGGCATGGTGGTCTGGCAGCCGAAGGAGCCGTTCTCCGCCGGCGCGGACCTGGCCGGTGCGCTGGGCCTGTTGCAGGCCGGCAAGGTGGACGCGTTCGAGGCGATGGTCGCCAACTTCCAGGCCACCAGCCAGCGGATCAAGTACGCGCTGGTGCCGGTGGTGGCCGCGGTGCGCGGGCTGGCATTGGGCGGCGGCTGCGAGTTCCAGATGCACTCGGCGCGCACGGTCGCGCACCTGGAGAGCTACGTCGGCCTGGTCGAGGCCGGCGTCGGCCTGCTGCCGGCCGGCGGCGGCCTGAAGGAACTGGCCGTGCGCGCGTCCGAGGCCGCGGGCCCGAACGGCGACGTGTTCGCCGAGCTCAAGCGCGTGTTCGAGACCGTGGCGATGGCCAAGGTGTCGACCTCCGCGATGGAGGCGAAGGAACTGGGCCTGCTGCGCGAACAGGACAAGGTGGTCTTCCACGCCCACGAGCTGCTGTACGTCGCAAAGCAGCAGGCGCGCGCGCTGGCCGAAAGCGGCTACCGCCCGCCCCTGCCCGCGCGCCGCATCCGCGTGGCCGGCGACGTCGGCATCGCCACCTTCCGCATGTTGCTGGTCAACATGCTCGAGGGGCGCTTCATCAGCGAATACGACGACGAGATCGCCACCCGCATCGCCACCGTCCTGTGCGGCGGCGAGGTCGACCGTGGCGCGGTGGTCGACGAGGAATGGCTGCTGCGGCTGGAGCGCAAGCACTTCGTCGAGCTCGCGCAGCAGGAGAAATCGCAGGCGCGTATCGCGCACATGCTCAAGACCGGCAAGCCGCTCCGCAACTGAGCGCCGACGACACAGGACAGACAGACATGACCAAGCAGATCCAGGACGCCTACATCGTCGCAGCCACCCGCACCCCGGTGGGCAAGGCGCCCAAGGGCGTGTTCCGCAACACCCGTCCCGACGACATGCTCGCCCACGTGCTCAAGGCCGTGGTCGCGCAGGCGCCGGGCATCGACGTGAACCGCATCGAGGACGCCATCATCGGCTGCGCGATGCCCGAGGGCGAGCAAGGCATGAACGTGGCGCGCATCGGGGTGCTGCTGGCAGGCTTGCCGAACACGATCGCCGCGCAGACCATCAACCGCTTCTGCTCCTCCGGCCTGCAGGCGGTGGCGCTGGCCGCCGACCAGGTCCGGCTGGGCAACAGCGACCTGATGCTCGCCGGCGGCACCGAATCGATGTCGATGGTGCCGATGATGGGCAACAAGGTCGCGCTCTCGCCCAGCGTGTTCAAGGACGACCACGTCGCCATCGCCTACGGCATGGGCATCACCGCCGAGAAGGTCGCCGAGGAGTGGAAGGTCTCGCGCGAGGACCAGGACGCGTTCGCGCTGGCCTCGCACCAGAAGGCGCTCGCGGCGACGAAGGCCGGCGAGTTCCGCGACGAGATCTCGCCATACGAGGTCGTCTCGCACCAGCCCGACCTGGGCGGCAACACCATCCGCCTGAAGAAGCTGCTGGTCGAGGACGACGAAGGCCCGCGCCCGGACACGTCGATGGAGGGGCTGGCGAAGCTGCGGCCGGTGTTCCGCAACGGCCAGTTCGGCGGCACGGTGACGGCAGGCAACTCCTCGCAGATGAGCGACGGCGCCGGCGCGGTGCTGCTGGCTTCCGAGCAGGCGATCAAGGACTACGGCCTGACGCCGCTGGCGCGCTTCGTGTCGTTCTCGGTCGCCGGCGTGCGCCCGGAGGTGATGGGCATCGGCCCGATCGCTGCGATCCCGAAGGCATTGAAGCAGGCGGGGTTGACGAAGGACCAGCTCGACTGGATCGAGCTCAACGAAGCCTTCGCCGCGCAGGCGCTGGCGGTGATCCGCGATTCGGAGCTGGATCCGGCCAAGGTCAACCCGCTTGGCGGCGCGATCGCCCTCGGCCACCCGCTCGGCGCCACCGGCGCAGTGCGCACCGCCACCATCGTCCACGGCCTGCGCCGCCGCCAGCAGAAGTACGGCATGGTGACGATGTGCATCGGCACCGGCATGGGCGCCGCGGGAATCTTCGAGGCGCTGTAGAAGCGGTGGGCGCGCAGCGCCCACACGAATTTCCTTCCCCTTCAAGGGGAAGGAAAAGATGGGGATGGGTTTCCGTAACGCCGCGGTAATTCCCGCAACCTTGGCCGGAAGTCAAACCCATCCCCTCCCCAGCCCTCCCCTTGAAGGGGAGGGAGCAAAGATCAGTCGAGGTCGATAACGCCCAGGTCGCTGAGCGTGCGCGTCATGCTGTCGCGCGCGGCGTCGCTGATCTTCTCGTGGTCCAGCGCGAAGCGGATCGTGGCCTCGACCAGGCCCAGGTGGGTGCCGCAGTCGAAGCGCGTGCCGCGGAAGCGGTAGGCGTCGATTCTCGAGGCATCGAGCAGGCTGGCGATCGCGTCGGTGAGCTGGATCTCGCCGCCGGCGCCGCGGCCGGTGGTCTCCAGTGCATCGAAGATCCCCGCCGGCAGCACGTAGCGCCCCACCACCGCCAGCGTGCTCGGCGCGGTTTCCGGGCTGGGCTTCTCCACCATCCGGCGGATCCGCCCGGAACGCTCGTTGAAGCCGTCGGTGGCGACGATGCCGTAGCTGCCGGTTTGCTCGCGCGGCACGTCCTGCACCGCGATCGCACCGCCGCCGTTAGCCTCGGCGTGGTCGGCCATCTGCTTCAGCGCGCCCGGGCCGCCCTTGTTCCAGATCAGGTCGTCGGGAAGGATCACGGCGAACGGCTCGTCGCCGACCACCGCCCTCGCGCACAGCACCGCGTGCCCCAGCCCCAGCGCCTCGGCCTGGGTCACGAACACCGCGCGCACGCCTTCCGGCAGCACGTTCCTGACGAGGTCGAGCTGTTCGTGTTTGCCCGACTTCTCCAGCTTCTGCTCGAGCTCGTAGGCCTTGTCGAAATAGTCCGCGACCGCGTGCTTGTAGCGGTTGGTCACGAACACCAGGGTGTCGCAACCGGCCTCGATGGCTTCGTCCACGGCGTACTGGATCAGCGGCCGGTCGACGATCGGCAGCATCTCCTTCGGCACGGTCTTGGTTGCGGGGAGGAAGCGGGTCCCCAGGCCCGCCACGGGGAAAACGGCCTTGCGGATTCTTTTCGTCATGTCCTTCGGGATGCCCTTGCGGGGAATGCGACCACGGTCGCGACCTTCTGCGGCGCTTCCTCTGGCGTGCCGGCGGGGACGAACTCGGGGACGGCCTCGCGCAACAGCACGGCCAGCGCATCGAGGTCGTAGCGCGTCGCCGCCTCCCGCAGCTGCGCGCGGATCGCATTGATGCGTTCGACGGAGACCTCGCGCGCCTCGGCCTGCAGGATCTTCGGGTGCGAGGTGGGCCGGTAGCGCTCGTCGGCGTGGAACAGTGTTTCGTGCAGCTTCTCGCCCTGGCGCAGGCCGGTATAGACGATGGCGATGTCGCGCTCGGGCTGCTTGCCGGCCAGGCGGATCATCTGCTCGGCGAGCAGGCGGATCGGCACCGGCTCGCCCATGTCGAGCGTGTAGATCGCCTCCTGCGAGCCGATCGCGGACGCCTGCAGGATCAGCTGGCAGGCTTCCTGGATGGTCATGAAGTAGCGCGTCACCTCGGCGTCGGTCACCGTGACCGGGCCGCCGCTGCGGATCTGCTCGCGGAACAGCGGCACGACGCTGCCGGCCGAGTCCAGCACGTTGCCGAAGCGCACGGTGATGAAGCGCGTGGTGACCGGATCGGCCATCGCCTGGCAAATCATCTCGGCCAGGCGCTTGCTTGCGCCGAGCACGTTGGCCGGGTCGACGGCCTTGTCGGTGGAAATCAGCACGAAGGTGCCCACGCCCGCGCGCAGGCTTTCCTGCACCACCGTTTCCGTGGCCAGCACGTTGTTGCGGATGGCCTCGCGCAGCTGGACCTCGAGCACCGGCACGTGCTTGTAGGCGGCGGCATGGAACACGGCATCGGGGCCGGACCGGTCGAGCGCGTGGCGCATGACAGCGGGATCGCCGCAATCGCCCAGGATCGGCACGCACTGGATCTGCGGGAAATCCCGGCGCAGCTGCGCCTCGGCCGTGATCAGCGCCAGCTCGTCGATCTCCAGCAGCGCGATCTGGCGCGCGCCGTGCTTGGCGCACTGGCGGCACAGCTCGGACCCGATCGAGCCGCCGGCGCCGGTCACAAGCACGCTGCGCCCGCCCAGCCAGCCGCGGATCGCCTTCCAGTCCGGCGTGACCGGTTGCCGGCCGAGCAGGTCCTCGATCGCGACTTCCTTCAGCTCGCCGGGCAGCGAGCGGCCCTCGAGCAGGTCGTCCAGGCGCGGCACCGTGCGGAACGGAAGCCCGGTGCGCTCGCAGGCCGCGACCACGCGCCGCATCGCCGCCGCGTCGATCGACGGCATCGCGATCACCAGCAGCTTGGCCGCGGTTTCGGGCGCGATCTTGCCGACGTCGTCGATCCTGCCGAGCACGGGCAGGCCCTGCAGGTGGCTGCCGCGCAGCTTCGCGGCATCATCCAGGAAGCCGACCGGCTGGTAGGCGCCGGCGCGGCGCAGGTCGCGAACCAGGGTCTCGCCGGCCTGTCCCGCGCCCAGGATCAGCACCCGGATCGCGGCCTTGTCCGTGCGCGCCACGCCGTGGTCCTTCCAGGTGCGGTACAGCAACCGCGGCATGCCGAGCAGCGCGGTCAGCACGATGGGATAGAGCACCAGGACCGAGCGCGGCACCTGGTCGAGGCGGTTGTACAGGAACAGCGCGAGCACGATCGCCAGCAGGCCGGCGAGGCTCGCCTTGAGGATGTTGAACAGGTCCGGCAGGCTCGCGAAGCGCCAGACGCCGCGGTACAGGCCCACCTTCCAGAACACCAGCCCCTGCGCGACCAGGATGACCAGGACCTCGGGCGACCAGAACGGCAGGTCGAGCGAGACGATCTCCATGGAGTAGCGGAACTGGTTCAGGCCGACCCAGCACAGCCAGACCATGAACAGATCGTGCGCGACGATCGCTGCGCGGGGCAGCGCGGCACTCACCCGGGTTTTCCAAACACTCATCCGCTCTGTTTCCCTGGCCAACCCTTACGACCGTGCCATGACTGGAACCACAGCCACGGGATCCCTCCCCCCAGGTACCACGCGACGCCGGCGCACATGATAAACGCTGCGGGCCGATCGCGGAGGCACCACGCGAGCACGCTCCCGGCGACCGCCCAGGCCGCATAGGCCAGCGTCACCGGCAGGTGGCTGTCGGCGGCCCGCGCCCAGCGCTGGTAGGCATGCCCGACGTGCGGCGTCCACCAGCGCTCGCCGCGCACGATGCGCGAAAGCAGTGTCAACGCCGCGTCGACGAGGAAGGCCGCGGGCGGCAGGAGCAGCAGCCCCCAGGCCGCCACGCCTTCCCCTTCACGCCCCGCCAGCAACGCCATCGCCAGCGCCAGCGTATAGCCGAGTGCGCCGCTGCCGACGTCGCCGAGAAATATTCTCGCCCTCGGCATGTTCATCGGCAGGAAGCCCAGGCAGGCGGCCGCGAGTGCGAGCGCGATCCAGCGCGAGGCAGGATCCGGCGCGAGCGCCGCATAGCCGCAGGCCACGACGAGCGCCTGCAATGCGGCGATGCCGTCGATGCCGTCCATGAAGTTCCAGATGTTGACCAGCACCATGGCCAGCACGAACGCGAGCAGCGCGGCCAGGCCGCTCCCGCCGGCCCGGTAGGCGATCGCGGCAAGCAGGCAGGCGGCGACGGCGTGCACCGCCAGCCGGGGCCACGGGGGGAGCGGACGGTGGTCGTCGAGCCAGCCGATCCCCGCCACCAGCAGCAGGCCCGCGGCCGCCAGTGCCATCACCAGGGCCTGGCCGGGCTCCCGATACGCCAGCAGCGCCATCGCGCCGAGCATGGCGACGACGATGCCGATGCCGCCGCCACGCGGGGTCGCGACGACGTGGCTGCGGCGTTCGCCCGGATGGTCGAGCAGGTCGCGCCTCAACGCGTAGCGACGCGCCGCGATCGTGCCGGCCAGGCTGGCCGCCAGCAGCGCCACGAGCCAGCCCGCCGTGGCCGCGAATGCCGGCGTGCTCATACCACCGCGTAGTTGAGCAGCGGCTTGATCGTCCCCCACTCCTTGCAGCTCGGGCACTGCCAGTGGTGGCTGCGCGCACCGAAGCCGCAGCGGCTGCAGCGGTAGCTGGGGTTGCGCACCAGCAGCTGGTCGGTGATGTGCTTGAGGTCCTGCAGCGTGGCGGTGGAATCCGCGCCGGCAGCGAGCGTCAGGTCGATCAGCGCGGCCTCGCCGCGCACCGACGGGCGGTCCTTGAGCTGTCGCGCCAGGTACGCGCGCGCCTCGGCCACCCCGTCCTCGGCCTCGACCAGCTTCGTCAGCGCCAGCACCGGCGCGATGCCGCGGTAGTGCTCGCTCATCTCGGACAGGAAGTTGCGCGCCCCGGGCATGTCGCCCACGCGCTCGTACGCCGCCAGCAGTCCCGGCAGGATCTCCGGCAGGTAGTCCGGGTCGTGCCGCGCCGCGCGCTCGAAGGCGCGGATCGCGGCGACGTCGTTGCCGGCGTCCACCTCGATGCGTCCCTCGAGGATCCCGGCGCGCACCAGGTTGGAGTCGGCCGCGTACGCCCGCGCGACGGCTGCGCGCGCGCCATCGGCGTCGCCCGCGGCGCGCAGGCGGTCGGCCAACTCGCACTCGAACTGCCCGATCAGCTTGCCCATCGGCTCGCCCGTGGCGGCCTCGTAGCGCGATGCGTTCTCGATCGCCTTGGCCCAGTCACGCTCGGACTGGTAGATGCCGATCAGGTGCCTGAGCGCCTGCGGCGCGCGCTGGTCGATCTTTGCCAGGTCGGTGAATACCGTCTCGGCGCGGTCGAGCAGGCCCGAGCGCATGTAGTCCTCGCCCAGCGCCAGCAGCGCCTGCACCTTCTGCTGGTCGCTCAGGTCCGGGCGCTGCACGAGGCCCTGGTGCAGGCGGATCGCGCGGTCGACCTCGCCGCGGCGCCGGAACAGGTGGCCCAGCGCGACCTGGGTCTCGAAGGTGTCCTTGTCCAGCTCGGCGATGTGCAGGAACAGCTCGATCGCCTTGTCGGGCTGCTCGTTGAGCAGGTAGTTCAGGCCGCGGAAATAGGTCGTCGACAGCCGGCTGACCTGGGTGTCGCTGTGGCGTTCGCCGCCGCGGCGGCCGATCACCCAGCCGCTGAGCGCGGCGATCGGCAGCAGCAGGAACAGCCAGAACCACTGGGTGATGAAATCCATGTCAGGCGTCGCCGTCGTTGGGGATGGTCGAAGCGCCGCGCCGCGCGCGCTCGCGCCGCAGCTGCTGGCGCAGCGGGAGCACCACGGAGGCCGCCAGCATCGCGCCGCCTGCGATCGCGCCGACCAGCAGCGCCACGAGCAGCGACACGCCGAGCGTCCCGCGCAGCGTGGCGAAACCGAAGTCGAGCGCGACCGGCTGCGGGTTCAACGCGCCCACGACGACGCCGAAGGCGATGCACAGCAGGGCGATGAGGAAGCGGATCAATCGCATGGTCGCGGACCCTTGGACGCTACGGCCACAAGCTTAGCCGAGGCGCGCACGGTGCGACCGCGCGCCTTCAGTCCTCGTCCGGCGGCAGCGGCGTGACGGTGCTGACGCGCTCGCGAAGCTCCTTGCCGGGCTTGAAATGCGGGACGTGCTTGCCGGGCAACGCCACGGCATCGCCCGTCTTGGGGTTGCGGCCGGTGCGGGGCGGCCGGTAATGCAGGGAAAAACTGCCGAAGCCGCGGATCTCGATGCGCTCGCCCTGCGCCAGCGACCCGCCCATCATCTCCAGCAACGACTTGACCGCCATGTCGACGTCCTCGGCTTTCAGGTGGCCCTGGCGCTGGGTGAGGATCTCGATCAATTCCGATTTGGTCATGGACGCGGTCATCGTGGTGACGGGCCGATGCGGTGGCCCGGCCGGAGCCGGGCCACCTGGTGCCGCTTACTCGGACTTGTTCTCGAGTTGCTCGCGCAGCAGCGCGCCGAGCTTGGTGGTGCCGCTGGACGCGTCGGCCGAGGCCTTGTTGTACTCGGCCAGGGTCTCGGCGGTCTCGGCTTCGTCCTTGGCCTTGATCGAGAGCTGCAGCGAGCGGCCCTTGCGGTCCATGCCGATGAACTTGGCCTCGATGCGGTCGCCGACCTTCAGGCGCTGGCTGGCGTCGTCGACGCGCTCGTCGGCGATGTCGCGGGCGGCGACATAGCCTTCCACGCCATCGGCCAGCTCCACCGTCGCGCCCTTGGCGTCGACTTCCTTGACCGTGCCCGACACCTTCGAGCCGCGCGGATGCGCCGCCATGAACTGGCCGAACGGATCCTGCTCGAGCTGCTTGACGCCCAGGCTGATGCGCTCGCGCTCCGGGTCGACCGCCAGCACCACGGCTTCCAGCGTGTCGCCCTTCTTCAGGTTGCGCGCTTCTTCCTCGCCGTTGGAGTTCCAGCTCATGTCGGACAGGTGGATCAGGCCGTCGATGCCGCCGTCCAGGCCGATGAAGACGCCGAAGTCGGTGATCGACTTGATCTGGCCCTCGACCTTGTCGCCCTTCTTGTGGATCGCGGCGAAGGTCTCCCACGGGTTGGAGGTGACCTGCTTGATGCCCAGGGAGATGCGGCGGCGCTCCTCGTCGACGTCCAGCACCATCACTTCCATCTCGTCGCCCACCTGCACGACCTTGGACGGGTTGACGTTCTTGTTGGTCCAGTCCATCTCGGACACGTGCACCAAGCCCTCGACGCCCGGCTCGATCTCGACGAACGCGCCGTAGTCGGTCACGTTGGAGACCTTGCCGAACACGCGGGTGTTGGCCGGGTAGCGGCGCGCGATGTTGTCCCACGGATCCTCGCCCAGCTGCTTCAGGCCCAGGCTGACGCGATTGCGCTCCTTGTCGTACTTGAGCACGCGCACGTCGAGCTCCTGGCCGACTTCCACGACTTCGGACGGATGGCGCACGCGCTTCCAGGCCATGTCGGTGATGTGCAGCAGGCCGTCGATGCCGCCCAGGTCCACGAACGCGCCGTAGTCGGTGAGGTTCTTGACCACGCCCTTGAGCACCGCGCCCTCGACCAGCTTCTCGAGCAGCTGCTCGCGCTCTTCCGAATGCTCGCTCTCGACCACCGCGCGGCGGGAGACGACCACGTTGTTGCGCTTGCGGTCGAGCTTGATGAGCTTGAACTCGAGCTCCTTGCCTTCCAGGTACACCGGGTCGCGGACCGGGCGCACGTCGACCAGCGAGCCCGGCAGGAACGCGCGGACGTCCTTGATGTCGACGGTAAAGCCGCCCTTGACCTTGCCGCTGATGCGGCCGGTGATGGTCTCGTTCTTCTCGAGGGCTTCCTCGAGCTCGTCCCACACCATGGCGCGCTTGGCCTTCTCGCGCGAAAGGACGGTCTCGCCGAAGCCGTTCTCCAGGGAGTCCAGCGCCACCTTGACGGTGTCGCCGACGGCGACGTCGATCTCGCCCGCGTCGTTACGGAACTGCTCGATGGGGACGATGCCCTCGGACTTGAGGCCGGCGTTGATGACGACCACGTCGGTGCGCACGTCGACCACCGTGCCGGTGACGATGGCGCCGGGCTTGAGCTTGGCGAGGTTGGCCTGGCTCTGCTCGAACAGTTCTGCGAATGATTCAGTCATTGGGAAATACTCGGTTGATGACACAGACCGGCGCGCCGGATTGCGCGTGTCCCGGTCCACCCGTTGTCGGCTTGCGCGGGATTGCGCGTGGCCGTGAGTGTTGTGGTTGGAAAACCCGCCGGCGAGCCGACGGGGCCTGTTGCAAATCCCGCTCCCTCTACCTACGAAGGTCGGGCCTTCATTGCCTCCCCACTCCGGGGCGGACTTTCAGCTCCCTCACCCTCAGGGGAGGGTTGGGATGGGTTCGAGCACAAGCCTCGCGGCGACGTCACGGAAACCCATCCCCATCCTTACGCGCCCACCACGTCCAGCACGCGCCCGACCACGTCCTCGATGCCGATGCCGGTGGTGTCGATGCGGACGGCGTCTTCGGCCGGCCGCAGCGGCGCCACCGCGCGGTTGGCGTCGCGGGCGTCGCGGGCGAGGATCTCGCGCAGCAGACCGTCCAATGTAACGGAAACCCCCTTGTCCTTCAACTGCTTATAGCGTCTTTCGGCCCTTTCCTCGGCGCTGGCGGTGAGGAAGACCTTGAAGCGGGCGCCGGGGAAGATGACCGTGCCCATGTCGCGCCCGTCGGCGACCAGCCCCGGCGGCTGGCGGAAGGCCCGCTGCCGGTCCTTGAGCGCCGCCCGGACCTCGGGGATGGCGGCAATGGCCGAGGCCGCG
>Ga0268289_100209_pt1 | contig 11128 bp, 8 predicted proteins | sample MetspNORM_FD_191340 | JGI IMG/M metagenome (GOLD analysis project Ga0268289, IMG submission 191340) | Soil microbial communities from San-Diego area, Southern California, United States - Methylocaldum sp. NOR-M | ecosystem: Environmental > Terrestrial > Soil > Desert | place: USA: California... | reverse complement strand
CCGGCAGCTGCGCCGGCGTGGCGCCGGCAAGCCAGCCGAACACCAGCCCGACCACGATCCCGGCGGCCAGCCCGCCGAGCAGGCCTTCCACCGTCTTGTTGGGGCTGATCCGCGGCGCGAGCTTGCGGCCCTTGAACAGCCTGCCGCCGAAGTGGCGACCGGCGAAATAGGCGCCGGTGTCGGCGGCCCACACGATCGCCAGCGCGGCCAGCAGCCAGCGGTGGCCCATCGGCGGATCGGCCTGTCCCGGCTGGCCGCCGTGGATCAGCACCAGCGCGCACCAGGCCGACAGCGTCGCCAGCGTGCCCGCCGCGAGCTTGAACACGCGCGCATGGGTGTCGTGGTCGGAGGCGAACCCGTAGAAGCGCAGCCACAGCAGCGCCAGCAGCCACCAGCCGACCCCAACCACCACCATGATCTGGAACAGCACCAGCGAGCCCTGCGCCGCCCACACCATCAGCACCATCAGCAGCAGGTTGAGCAGCAGCAGGATGGTGCGGTGCAGGGTGTCGTCGATCTCGGCCAGCTTCAGCCATTCCCACAGGCCGGCCAGGAACAGCACCGCCGCGGCCGCCGCCATCCACGGCGTGGGCAGGAACAGGATCGCCACGATCGCCAGCGGCGCCATCAGCAGGGCGGCGATCACGCGGGTGCGGGTCATGCAGGGGTCTCCATGGCGGCGACCTGGTCTCCGGTCAGGCCGAAGCGGCGCTCGCGCTGTGCGAAATCGTCCAGTGCGCGTGCCAGGATCGCGGCATCGAGCTCCGGCCACAGGGTATCGGTGAACCACAGTTCGGTATAGGCCAGCTGCCACAGCAGGAAGTTGCTGATGCGCATGTCGCCGCCGGTGCGGATGAACAGGTCGGGCGGCGGCAGGTCGGCCAGCGCCACCCGCCGTGCGAACGCGGCCTCGTCGACCTGCTCCGGGCGCAGCCGGCCCGCGGCGACGTCATGCGCCAGCGAGCGCGCCGCCGCGGCGATGTCCTGGCGGCCGCCGTAGCTGGCGGCGATGTTGAGCGCCAGCCGCGTGTTGCCGGCGGTCTGCGCCTCGGCCGACTGCATGCGCTCGCGGATCTGCGCGCCGAAGCGCTCGCGCTCGCCGATGAAGCGCACGCGCACGCCGCGACGGTGCAGTTCCACCACCTCGCGCTCGAGCGCGTTGAGGAACAGCTTCATCAGCGCGCCGACTTCCTCCTCCGGCCGCCCCCAGTTCTCGCTGGAGAAGGCGAACAGCGTCAGCGCGCCGATGCCGCGCTCCAGGCAGAAGTCGATGCACAGGTTGACCGCGCGCGCGCCGGCGCGGTGCCCGACCATCCGCGGCCGCCGGCGCCTGGCCGCCCAGCGGCCGTTGCCGTCCATGATGACGGCGAGGTGGCGGGGAATGGTCATCGAAGGGCCGAGTCCCGGCCTTTCATACCGCCATCAGTTCCTGTTCCTTGGCCTTGACCACCTCGTCCACGTCCTTGATGCACTTGTCGGTGAGCTTCTGGATCTCGTCCTCGCTGCGGCGCTCGTCGTCCTCGGAGATCTTCTTCTCCTTGAGCAACTCCTTGACCTGCTGGTTGGCGTCGCGGCGGATGTTGCGGATCGCGATCTTGGCGTTCTCGCCCTCGCCGTGGACCAGCTTGGACAGTTCCTTGCGGCGCTCCTCGGTCAGCGCGGGCAGGTTGATGCGGATGACGGTGCCGGCGGTGTTCGGGGTCAGGCCCAGGTCGGAGGCGAGGATGGCCTTCTCGACCGCGGCCACCATCTGCTTTTCCCACGGGGTGATGGTCAGCGAGCGGGCGTCGCTCACCGCGACGCTGGCGACCTGGGTCAGCGGCATGTCGGAGCCGTAGTAGTTGACCTTCAGGTGGTCGACGAGGGCGGTGGAGGCGCGGCCGGTGCGGACCTTGGTCAGGTCGTGGCGCAGGGTTTCCACGCTCTTCTGCATGCGGGTGTGCGCATCCTTCTTGATGTCGTCGATCATGTCCGGCTCCCGGTCGATTGCTTAATCCCGGGATTATAGGGGGTGAGGCAGCGCGTCCACGAACCAAAGGTTCGTGCGCTGCCGAACGCCCGGCCATGGATGGCCGGGCCGGGCGTCCCGGAGCCCGCATGGGTCGCGCCATGGATGGCGGAGGCGAGGCCAGGTCCGCAACAGTGGGAACCACCGGTTCGTGCGCCGCTGAACGCCCGGCCATGGATGGCCGGGCAGGGCGATCCGGAGCCGATGTGGTTGCGCCATGGATGGCAACAGCGAAATTGCGCCATGTATCGCGGTAACCGCGTGCGTTGTCGAACCGCCCATGATGGCCGGGCCGGGCGTCCCGGAGCCCGCATGGGTCGCGCCATGGATGGCGGAGGCGAGGCGAGGTCCGCAACAGTGGGAACCACCGGTTCGTGCGCCGCTGAACGCCCGGCCATGGATGGCCGGGCAGGGCGATCCGGAGCCGACAACTCCCGCCGGCGCCGCCCGATCAGTGCGCGTGCGCCGTTTCCCCGTGGCCGTCGTGGCCGCAGGCGCCACCCCGCTCGATCTGCAGGGTGGGATGGTCGATGCCGAAGCGCACGTCGAGCTCGTGGACGAGGCGGGCAAGGAAGGCGTCGTGGTCGCCGTCCTGCGCGCGCACCAGGTGCGCGGTCATCGCCACCTCGTCCGACCCCAGCGGCCAGATGTGCACGTGGTGCACCGCGGACACGCCCGGCTGTGCGGCGAGGAAGGCCTGCACCGCGGCCTGGTCGACGCCCCGTGGCACCGCATCCATCGCCGCGTCGAAGCTGTCGCGCAGCAGCCCGAAGGCGCCGGCCGCCACCACCGCGCCGACCAGCAGCGCGGTCACCGGGTCCAGCCAGCGCCAGCCCAGCGTGAGCATGCCGATGCCCGCCAGCACCGCGGCCAGCGAGACCGCCGCGTCGGCGACCAGGTGCAGGAAGGCGCCGCGCCGGTTGAGGTCGTGCGCGTGCCCGCCGCGCACGAACCACGCCGCGCCGAGGTTGACCGCGATGCCGATCGCCGCCACCACGATCACCGGCATGGCCGGGACCTGCGGCGGCGCGCCCAGCCGGCGCACGGCCTCCCATGCCAGCGCGCCGGAGAAGGCGATCAGCAGCGCCGCGTTGGCCAGCGGCGAGAGCAGGGTGGCGCGGCGCCAGCCGTAGGTGTGGCGACCGGTGGGCCGGCGCCTGGCCAACGCCGCCGCGCCCCACGCCAGGCCAAGGCCGAGCACGTCGCCGAGGTTGTGCAGGGCATCGGACAGCAGCGCCAGCGAGTCGGTGGCGAAACCGTAGCCGGCCTCGAGCGCGGTGTAGGCGAGATTGATCAGCGTGACCACGGCGAACGCGCGCGTCGACGCGCCGTGGTCGTGCGTGTGGTCGTGTCCGTGCATGGGGTGCGATGTTGCCAGCGCGCGCTCGCGGACACTATTCCACGCGGGAGTGGAGCGGATGCCTTTCCCTGTCATCCCGAGCGCAGCGAGGGATCTGCCTGCACGGGGAAGCAGATCCCTCGCTGCGCTCGGGATGACAGGCCAGCGCCCGGGCCGGCTGGCGGGTGCGTCGCGCCGCGGTCAGTGCACCAGCGTCCCGATCTCCTCGCCCCGCAGGATCCGCAGCAGCACGCCGGGCTGCGACATGTCGAAGATGCGCAGCGGCAGGTTGCTGTCGCGGGCCAGCGCGAACGCGGCGGTGTCCATCACGTTGAGGTTACGGGCGATGACCTCGTCGTAACGCAGCGAGTCGAAGCGCTTCGCACCGGGGTTCTTCTTCGGGTCGGCGTCGTAGACGCCGTCGACCTTGGTGGCCTTGAGCAGCAGGTCGGCGCCGATCTCGATCGCGCGCAGCGCCGCGCCCGAGTCGGTGGTGAAGAACGGGTTGCCGGTGCCGGCGGCGAAGATCGCGATGCGGCCCTTCTCCAGGTGCCGGATCGCGCGACGGCGGATGTAGTCCTCGCACACGTCGTTGATCTTGATCGCGCTCATCACCCGCACGCGCGCGCCGAGCTTTTCCAGCGCGTCCTGCATGGCGAGTGCGTTGATGACGGTGGCCAGCATGCCCATCTGGTCGCCGGTGACCCGGTCCATGCCGCCGGCCGCCAGGCCCGCGCCGCGGAAGATGTTGCCGCCGCCGATCACCACGCCGATCTCCGCCCCGGCCTGCTGCGCCTCGATGACCTCGTGCGCGAGCCGGCCGATGACCTTGGGGTCGATGCCGTAGTCCTCGTCCCCCATCAGGGCCTCGCCGGACAGCTTGAGCAGGATGCGGCGATAGGCGAGGGGTTGCGACATGGGGGGCTCCGGGCGGGCAAACGCCGGCATTCTAGCCGATGGGCCGGTGCCGGTGATTTGCTTTTGTGGGCGCGGCTTCGGCCGCGAGCTTGATCCCGCGGGCTCGCTTGGCTGCAGGAAAAGCTCGCGGCTGAAGCCGCTCCCACGAGAAGATCCGGGTCAGGCGGCGCGATCTGGGCGCAGCGCGGTCATCAATCCCCGCGCGGCGTTGTAGCGCGTCGCGGGGTCGGGCAGGTCGAGGGTGATGCGCAGCTTGTCGGGGCCGTCCATCCGGTAATGCCTGGGTTGGCCCTGGATCAACCGGATCACCGCCATCGGGTCGACGTGCGGCTTCTCGACGAACTGCAGGCGCCCGCCGGACGCGCCGAGGTCGAGCTTGCGGATGCCCAGCGCGTCGGCCTGCAGCTTGAGCTCGGCGTTCGCGAACAGGTGCTTGGCGGCGTCCGGCAGCAGGCCGAAGCGGTCGATCATCTCGACCTGCAGCTCGCGCAGCCCGTCCAAGTCGCGCGCCGAGCTGATCCGCTTGTACAGCGTCAGGCGCGCGTGCACGTCGGGCAGGTAGTCGTCGGGGATCAGTGCCGGCACGTTGAGCTGCACCTCGGCGCCGCGGTCGTGGCCGGCGTCGACGTCCGGCAGCTTGCCCTGGCGGATGCTGCGCACCGCGCGCTCGAGCAACTCGGTGTAGAGGCTGAAGCCGACCTCGGCCATCTGCCCGCTCTGGTCCTCGCCCAGCAGCTCGCCGGCGCCGCGGATCTCCAGGTCGTGGGTGGCCAGGGTGAAGCCGGCGCCCAGCTCGTCCATCGCCGCGATCGCGTCCAGCCGCTTGCGCGCGTCCGCGGTGATCGAGCGCTTGTCCGGGATCACCAGATAGGCATACGCGCGGTGGTGCGAGCGCCCGACGCGGCCTCGCAGCTGGTGCAGCTGCGCCAGGCCGAACTTGTCCGCGCGGTTGATGATGATGGTGTTGGCGTTCGGGATGTCGATGCCCGACTCGATGATGGTCGAGCACAGCAGCACGTTGAAGCGCTGCTTGTGGAAGTCGAGCATCACCCGCTCCAGCTCGCGCTCGGGCATCTGCCCGTGGGCGACGCCGATGCGCGCCTCCGGCACCAGCTCCTGCAGCTCGCGCTGCATGCGGCCGATGCTCTCGACGTCGTTGTGCAGGAAGTACACCTGGCCGCCGCGCGCCAGCTCGCGCTGGAAGGCCTCGCGCAGCTGGGCGTCGTCCCACGGCACCACGAAGGTCTGCACGGCGAGCCGGTGCGCCGGCGGGGTGGCGATGATCGCCAGGTCGCGCAGCCCGGCCATCGCCATGTTGAGCGTGCGCGGGATCGGCGTCGCGGTCAGGGTCAGCAGGTGCACGTTCGCGCGCAGCGCCTTGAGCGCCTCCTTCTGGCGCACGCCGAAACGCTGTTCCTCGTCGACGATCACCAGCCCCAGGTCCTTGAACTTGACGTCCGGCTGCAGCAGGCGGTGGGTGCCGACGATGACGTCGATCTTGCCCTCGGCGAGCTTGTCCAGCTCGGCCTTGATCTCCTTCGTGCTCTTGAAGCGCGAGAGCACCTCCACCCGGATCGGCCAGTCGGCGAAGCGGTCGCGGAAGTTGCGGTAGTGCTGCTCGGCCAGCAGCGTGGTCGGCACCAGCACCGCGACCTGGCGGCCCGCGGCCGCGGCGACGAACGCCGCGCGCACAGCGACCTCGGTCTTGCCGAAGCCGACGTCGCCGCAGACCACCCGATCCATCGGCTGCGAGGACGACAGGTCGCGGATCACCGCCTCGATCGCGGCGTGCTGGTCGGGCGTCTCCTCGAACGGGAAGGTGGCCGCGAACGGCTCGTACATCGCGCGGTCCACGTCCAGCGCCAGGCCGGCGCGCGCATGGCGCTTGGCCTGGATCTCGAGCAGCTCGGCGGCGACGTCGCGGACCTTCTCCGCCGCCTTGCGCCTGGCCTTGGTCCACTGCTCGCCGCCGAGCGAGTGCAGCGGCGCGGTCTCCGGCGACGCGCCGGAATAGCGCGCCACCAGGTGCAGCTGCGACACCGGCACGTACAGGCGGTCGCCCTTGGCGTACTCGATCTCGAGGTATTCGCCGGGCTGGCCGCCGGCTTCCAGCGTCACCAGGCCGCGGTAGCGGCCGACGCCGTGGTCCTCGTGCACGATCGGCGCGCCTTCGGTGAGCTCGCCGAGGTCGCGGATGATCGCTTCCGGCTCGCGTCCCACGCGCCGGCGCCGGCGCGGCTGCGAGGCGCGCTCGGGGAACAGCTGGCGCTCGGTGAGGATCGCCAGCGGCACGCCGCCGGCGGCCTCGGCATCGAGCGCGAAGCCGTCGTCGAGCGGGGCGACGGCGATGGCGAAGCGCACGCCCTTGTCATTTCCGCCTTCGCGGGGATGGCGATCCGGGAGGAATGTCTGGAAGTCGGGCAACACTTCCGGCCGCAGGTCCGCCGCCTGCAGTACTTCCAGCAGCGCCTCGCGCCGCCCCGCGGTGTCGGCCGCGACCAGCACCCGGCCCGGGTAGCTGCCGAGGAACGACTTCAGCGCCGCCGCCGGCTGGGCATCCTTCGCGGCCAGCGGCAACTCGGGCGCGGGCTGGTCGCCCAGCGGCGAGGCCTGCGCGTGGCGCGGGTGTTGCGGCCCGCAGACCTCGACCCGGTCGCCCAGGTTGAGCCGCTCGCGCAGCGCGTCGGGCGGCAGGTAGAGCTCGGCGGGCGGCAGCAGCGGGCGCTCGATGTCGTGGCGGCGCTGCTCGTAGCGGTCGGCGGTCTGCTTCCAGAACTGGTCGATCGCCTCCTGCACGCCGTTGCCCAGCAGCGGCAGCGCCCTGGCGCCGAGGTAGTCGAACAGCGTCGCCGTGGACGCGCGCGCGCCGTCCGCGCGCAGCCCCTCGCGCGGGGTTTCGAAGAACAGCGGCAGGTAGTACTCGATGCCGGCCGGCGCGTGCCCGGCCTTGAGGTCCTGGAACAGCGCGCTGCGGCGGGTGTCGATGTCGAAGCGCTCCCGCAGCGCGTCCATCGCGCGGGCGACGGAGGCCTCGTCCATCGGCACCTCGCGGCCCGGCAGCAGTTGCACCGCCTCGACCTTGTCGAGCGAGCGCTGCGTCTCCGGGTCGAAGCCGCGGATGGTGTCGATGGCGTCGTCGAAGAGCTCGACGCGGAACGGCATGTCCGCGCCCATCGGATAGACGTCCAGCAGCGCGCCGCGCACGGCGAAGTCGCCCGGGTCGAACACCTGCGGCACGTTGCGATAGCCGGCCGACTCCAGGCGCCGCTTCTCGGCGTCCATGTCCAGCTTGCGGCCCACGCGCATGTCGAAGGTGTTGCCGACCACGTACGACAGCGGCGCCAGCCGCTGCATCAGGGTCTGCACCGGCACGATCACGATCGCGCCGCGCGCCAGCGACGGCAGCCGGTGCAGGGTGGCCAGCCGCTGCGAGACGATGTCCGGATGCGGGCTGAAATGGTCGTAGGGCAGGGTTTCCCAGTCCGGGAACGGCAGCACCGGCAGAGCCGGGTCCGCGCCCAGCAGGGTGCGCAGGTCGGACTCGAGCTGGTGCGCGGCCTGGTTGTCGCGCGCGATCGCCAGCAGCGGCCCGTCGCGCGCGCGCGCGGCGTTGGCGATCGACCAGGCCAGCGCGCTGGCGCTCGCCGGCGCGCGCCAGTACGCGCGCTGCTGGCCGGGCCTGGGCAGCGGCGGGGGCGGGAAAACGGGATTGGGGAGGGTCGGGGTCATCTGCGCACGCAACAACGACAGCGCCGGACGCGATGCGCCCGGCGCAGGAGCGTGCATTTTACCCGCTCGCGCCGATGGGCCCGGCAGGGGCCCGGATCAGGCCGCGGCGGCGATCGGTTCGGCGGTGACCGGATCTATCACCGCCATCACCTCCGACACGCGGTTGGCGGGGAAGCCGCCCTGGCGCGCGTGCTCGCGCACCAGTTCCTCGTTCGGCGCGATGTAGACGCAATACACCTTGTCCGCGGTGACGAAGCTCTGGACCCACTGGATCTGCGGGCCGAGCGCGCCGATCACGCTGCAGGACTTTTGCGAGATGGCCTGGAGCTCCGCCGGCGGAAGCTGGCCGGCGCCGGGGATCTCGCGTTCGATGACATACCTGGGCATGGGAACCTCCGTCAGGGTTCAGGGGCGTGCCTCGAGCACGAGGTTGAAGGGCGTTTCGGTGGCCCGGCGGAAGCGGCCGAACCCGGCCTCTCGCATGATCGCGCCCAGCCGCGCCTCGCCCGCCTGGGCGCCGAGGGCCGGGCCCTTGCGGGCCAGAGAGACCGGCACGCAGATCTGCGAGGAGGCGCCGTAGTAGAGCCGCCCGACCGGGTTGAGGTTGCTGGCCACGGTGTCGCCGGCGAAGGGCTCCACCAACATGCAGGTGCCGTCCGGCTTGAGCGCCTGGCGCGCGTGGCGCGCCGCGCCGGTGGGATCGGCCATGTCGTGCAGGCAGTCGAAGAAAGCGATGAGGTCGAAGTCGCGGTCCGGGTAGTCGCCCGCCTCGGCGACCTCGAAGCGCGCGTTGCCGACGCCGCCGTCCCTGGCATGCCTGCGCGCGACCTCGATCGACGGCGCGTGGTAGTCGTAGCCGATGAACGTGGACGCGGGGAAGGCGCGCGCCATCAGCAGCGTGCTCGCGCCGTGCCCGCAACCCACATCCGCGACCTTGCCGCCGGCCAGGAGGCGCTCGACCACGCCGTCGAGCGCGGGCAGCCATTCGGACAACAGGTGCGCGTTGTAGCCGGCGCGGAAGAAGCGCTCGGTGCCATGGAACAGGCAGGCGTGGTGCTCGCCCCATTCCATGCCCTCGCCGCTGCGGAAGTTCTCGCGCGTGCGCTCCATGGCGTGGAAAACCGCTTCGACGATGCTGTAGGCGCCGGGCACGTCGACCGGGCTGTCGGGGTTGGCCATGCACAGCGCCTGCTCTGGCCCCATCGAGTAGGTGTCGTTGCCGGCGTCGTAGTCGACGTAGCCGCCGGCGGCCTGGTTGCCGAGCCATTCGCGGACGTAGCGCTCGCTGGTGCCGGTGGCGGCGGCGAGTTGCGCCGCGGTCATCGGCGCGCGGGCGAGCGCCTTGTAGAGGCCGAGCTGGTCGCCGATCAGGATCAGCGTGGCGCTGATCGCGCCGCCCATGTCGCCCAGCGCGCGGCCGAGGAACGCATGGAGCCTGTCTTCGTTGATGCTCGCCTGGTTGCTGCTTGTCGTTTCGTTGGTGCTCGTCTGGACGGTGCTCATGTGGATCGGTTGCTCCGGTTGCGTTCCCCCTGGTCCCCTTGGGCACGGCGGGATTGTCGGCCTTCCGGGAGCACAACGCCGATTTCCCGGGCCGTCGGACACGGGCGCCCGCGCCCGCGGCGGGGCGCGAAGATGAATCGGGGAAAGGCGCGCCGGAGCGCTACTGCAGGTCGAGCACCGCGTGCACCAGGCCGGGGCCTGCCGCCGCCTCGCGCCGGAATCCCAGCGACTGCAGCAGCGAGAGCATCGGCTGGTTGCTCTCGAGCACGTCGCCGGAGAGCCGCTCGAGCTTCTTGCCCCTGGCCCAGCGCACCAGTCGGCGCATCAGGTGGCGGCCCAGGCCCATGCCGGACACGTAGCGGCTGACCAGGATCGCGAACTCCGCCTCGCGCGTCCCCGGCAGCACCGAAGCGCGCGCCACCGCGCCGACCAGCGCTTCGCCCGGCGGCAGCGGCTCGGCGGCGACCAGCGCGAACTCGCTCTTCGGGTTGGGCTGGGTCAGCCGCTGCAGCATCTCCGGGCTGAGCTCCTTGACTGCGTGCAGGAAGCGCTGGCGCACCTCGTCCGGCTGCAGCAGCGCGAACGAGGCCTCCAGCGGGCCCGCGTCGTCGGCGCGGATCGGGCGGATCAGCACGTCGCGGCCGTTGGCCAGCCGGACCTGCTCGTGCCACGGGGGAAGGCGATTGCGCGCGCTCATGCCGGGATGCTCGCATTCATCGCGTTAAGAAACCCTAGCCGTCGTGAAGGCAGGGTGTCGGGGCCCGGCGGCCGGCGCCAGCGGCCTGAATTGCATGGCCGCGCGCGAAACCGCACCATCGCCGCTCCCACGAACGATGGACACCACGATGGCCGGAAGCGGCGACTCCACCCGCGCGATCCTGTTCGCGCTCGGCGCCAACTTCGCGATCGCCTGCGCCAAGGGCGTGGCGGCGTTCTTCACCGGTTCGTCGGCGATGCTGGCCGAGACCGTGCACTCGCTGGCCGACTGCGGCAACCAGCTGCTGCTGCTGCTCGGGATGCGCCAGGCCAGGCGGCCCGCCTCGCCCGACTACCCGCTCGGCTACGGCAAGGCGATCTATTTCTGGTCGTTCCTGGTGGCGCTGATGCTGTTCAGCGTCGGCGGCATGTTTTCGCTCTACGAGGGCATCCACAAGCTGCAGGCGCACGAGCCGCTGCGGCAGTGGTGGTGGGCGGCCGGCGTGCTGGCGTTCGGCATCGTTGCCGAGGGCGTGTCGATGCGCGCCTGCCTGCAGGAGGTCAACAAGGTCCGCGGCGGGCGTTCGCTGTGGGCGTGGTTCCGCGCCAGCCGCCAGGCCGAGCTGGTGGTGATCTTCGGCGAGGATCTGGCGGCGCTGCTGGGCCTGGTGTTCGCGCTCGCCGCGGTGCTGCTGTCGGTGGCCACCGGCAACCCGGTCTGGGACGCGATCGGCACGATCGCGATCGGCGCGCTGCTGATCGTGGTGGCGGTGTTCGTCGCCGTCGAGGTCAAGGCGCTGCTGGTCGGGCAGAGCGTCGACCCGGCGCGGCAGCGGGAGATGCGGGCGTTCCTCGAGGCGCGGGCGGAAATCGCGGAGGTGTTCAACCTCATCACCCTGCAGCTGGGCAACGACGTGCTGGTCTCGGTGAAGGCG
>Ga0268289_100203_pt1 | contig 11369 bp, 7 predicted proteins | sample MetspNORM_FD_191340 | JGI IMG/M metagenome (GOLD analysis project Ga0268289, IMG submission 191340) | Soil microbial communities from San-Diego area, Southern California, United States - Methylocaldum sp. NOR-M | ecosystem: Environmental > Terrestrial > Soil > Desert | place: USA: California... | reverse complement strand
GATCGGCAATGGCGGCGTCAACCGCGCAATGGTCGTCGCATCTCTCGCGGAATGGTCGGATCGCACGCGGACGCAGCAGGACATTCAAGCGGAGTTGCAAAAGAAGCTGGCCAATATCGCCGGATTGCAAATTCAGGTGCAGACCGCGAACAGCCTGAACATTCGGGGCGGCGGCCAAGGTCTTCGCTTTGCGATCATCGGCCCAAATTATGATCAGCTCGCGGACGCCGCGACCAAGCTCGTCAACAAGCTGCAGGCGTTGCCGGACTTCAGAAGCGTCCGCACGGACTACGACACCACGCAGCCACAGCTCTCGGTCAAGATCAATCGCGAGGCCGCGACAAAACTCGGCGTGCCGATCGCGACGATTACCGGCCTGATCAACACGATGATCGACTATCAGAAAGCGGCGGATCTGTTCATCGACAATGATATCGTCGAGATCCAGATCAAGGCAGGCGGCCGTCCGATCAATGATCCCGCCGACCTCGGCAACCTTTTCGTAAAAGCCGCCGACGGCAAGTTCGTCACGCTTTCGTCCCTCGTTTCGATCAAGGAGGTTGCGATTGCGCCGACGCTCGGACGCGAAGATCGGCAGCGATCCGTCGGTATTACGGCGAACCTCAGCGACGGGGTCGTGCTTGGAGATGCGGTCAAGGAGATGGAGGCCATCGCGCCAACAGTAATCGGCCCGAACATGTCGATCTCCCTGACGGGTGAAGCCAAGACGCTTGCTGAAACAACCCAGAATACGGCGTTGGTCTTCGGGATTGCGCTATTGATCGTGTTCCTCGTGCTCGCCGCGCAATTCGAAAGCATCACGAGTGCGCTCGTAATCCTGTTCACCGTTCCCTTCGGACTTGCCGCTGCCGCACTGGCGATCAAGTTCACGGGCGGAACGTTCAACGTGTATAGCCAGATCGGTTTTGTTCTCGTCGTCGGGGTCATGGCGAAAAACGGCATTCTCATTGTCGAATTTGCCAACATTCGCCGCGACCAAGGGGCATCGGTCGATGATGCCATCCGCGAGGCGGCGCGCACACGTCTGCGCCCGGTGATGATGACAATTTCGGCGGCCGTGCTCGGAGCGTTGCCGCTGATCCTCGCCCACGGGGCGGGCGCGGAATCCCGGCTCGCGCTCGGCTGGGTGATTATCGGCGGTCTTGGTTTCGCGACGCTCTTCACGCTGTTCTTGATCCCTGTCGCTTATCGTATTCTGGCTCCGTGGTCGAAGCCGCGTGCGGAAGAAACGCGGCGCCTCGTCGAAGAACTCAAGGCTGCCAATACGTCGCCGGCGATGGGTCCGGAGGCCTAGATCGATGGACGGCTCGCGGCCGCCTTAGCCTGCTGCGGGCATGGCCTGTATTCGGCTTGGAGCGCTGCAAATCGGTCGGCTCGGGAAGGTGCTCGCCTGTGGGCCGCGGCGATTGCGGGTGCTGCTTGCGAAGGCTATAAACAGCTCGTGATCGGCCGACAGCATCTGCGACGTACGAGCATCTGATCGCGAGCTTGCGGAGAGTTAAAGCTGCTGCTATGACGCCCGTTCCGGCGCGGATTTATGCGCGCTGATCCCGGCATTGGGGGATCGTCTAATGGTAGGACTGCAGACTCTGACTCTGCCTGTCTAGGTTCGAATCCTAGTCCCCCAGCCACCCAGTCCTGTGCTAAATGCTGTTTCTACCGGCTGCCGTCCCGAGCCGGGAAAAGGCGCGATATATCTGGGGCTTATGCCGACTCCTCCTCTCGCGGTGACGCGCTGCCCGTCTCCAAACGTGTAGTTTTGGACCGCTTCTGCGCCACCGTCTCCGTTGGCGGAATTGCGGCTGGCAGTTTGGAAAAAGGCCAACCGCAAAGACGGAGCCTTACAATCAGCGATCGAAACCCAGCTGGCGACGTTGTTGTGCCCAGTCGAGCGCCAAATTCGTCCGGTACATGAGCTGCTTGAGACTCAGGTCAGCGGGCTGGCGGCCCTCAATAATGGCCGAGATGATGCTCGGCGCCAGAAATGCCAACGGCAAATGAGCGCGCACATAAGACGAGGGCAATCCATGCCGATGAGCGATCTCGTTTAAATCACGAACGCGGCCTGCCTTCAGCTCCTCGATCCAGACATGCGCTCGCCCGATAGCTGTCAAAAGAGTTTCGTCGGCGAGGTGCAGCGTGGAGAGGTCTGCCCCGACAATGAGCTTCTGCTCGACGCCACGTTTCGAAACCCGGATTGGAACCACTATTTTGTGGTTTGCTATCTTATCTTCCGTCGCTTTTTCAAAATTTAGCACTTTAGCGAGCGACATCAGAGAAGCAGTAATCGTAACAGACTTCTCGGCTACCTCTATTTGCTCAGTGATTTCGTGAAGTGCGTTCGAAAGCTCACGCGGATGATCGATATTGAGCCTATCCCCAAGCGCGATCGCGGCTTCTAACACACGCTTGGCATTCGCTGGAGCCATCCGCTGCAAGCCAAAAAGGCTGGTCAAGTGACTGTCGTCCCGCAAAAGCGATCTCAGAGCGTCGACGATGATCTGTTCAAGTTCTGTCGCCGGAATTCGCCAGCGCCTTTCATCGTTACGCGGTCTGCCGCGGACGGCCGATTGTGAGACGTAATACCTGTAGCGAAGACCTCCCTTGCTTGTGTGCGTTGGGGTTAGCCGCTCACCGGCACTGTCGAAAACAAGCCCAGCGAGGGGACTGGGTACGCGCGAGCGTTCTTTACGTCGATGGACAACGCGATTTCCATTGAGTAACCGCTGAACACGATCCCACGTGTCTCGCTCGATAATGGGTTCGTGCAATCCCGGATAAGTCTTTCCGTTATGGGATATCTGGCCGATGTAAACGGGGTTCTGAAGGATCAGGTATAGGCTACCACGTGAGATTGGATGACCACCGATGATCTTGCCGTGCAGAGTGGTTCGACGATGAGAGCAGACGCGGCGTGCTCGGAGTTCGTCAGCAAGCAGATGTACAGATCCCAGTTCGAGATATCGATCGAACATCGACCGGACTTTTTGAGCCTCATTGGGGGTGATCTTGAGCGAACGATCTTTGGCTTCATATCCAAGCGGCACGTTTCCTCCCATCCACATGCCTTTGGCTTTGGATGCCGCAATCTTATCGCGGATGCGCTCACCTGCGATCTCTCGCTCGAACTGGGCAAACGACAACAGCACGTTCAGGGTCAAACGGCCCATGGACGTCGTCGTGTTGAACTGCTGCGTGACGGCAACGAATGAGATTGCCTGTGCGTCAAAGATCTCGACGATTTTGGCGAAGTCTGCAAGAGACCGTGTGAGGCGATCGACTTTGTAGACGACGATTACGTCGATGCGCTTCGCCCGAACGTCGGCCAATAGTTGTTTGAGGCCGGGCCGCTCCATAGTGCCACCCGAAAATCCGCCGTCGTCAAAGCGGTCGGGCAGCTCGACCCAACCCTCGTGCTTCTGGCTCACAATATAGGCTGCACAGGCTTCCCGCTGCGCATCGAGTGAATTGAAGTCTTGTTCTAAACCCTCGTCAGACGACTTGCGGGTGTAGATCGCGCAACGAGTGATCTTGCGTTCAGCCATTCGTGTTTCCGCGCTCCTTCGCAATTCCGAAGAAACGAGGCCCATTCCATTTTGCTCCGCTTATGGCTTGGGCCACAGCCGACAGGCTCCTGTAGGTACGTCCCTCCCAAACGTAACCACTATCGGTGACGATGACCTCGTGGGTTGTTCCATGCCATTCTCGTAGTAGCCTCGCCCCAGGCTTGATGTGAATCGAGCCAATTCGCTTCGTTAGCGTCTCCCCTCGCGCGGCCGCATGAAGTTGTCGCTTTACCGACGGGGGAGGGCCTCCTAACTCGCGCTCCTGCATCGCAAATGCAGCAGCCCGGCGAAGAAATTCCATGCTCGCATAACGAGGAGGCGCACGTTTCGTGAGCCTCCTCCAATGTTCGATGAGTTTATCTCTTGATGCGCCAGCGAGCTCGATCAGCTCGCGTTGCAGTTTGCCTTCCGACATGATCGCGCTCAGCGCAGGCGATAACGTCGAGGTCCGTCTTCCGGTTTTTCCGATATAGCCTCAAGGCCATGCCGCTTTTTCAACGTGCCAGCGAGAAAACCACGAACGGAATGCTGCTGCCAGCCGGTCGCTTTCATCATTCCGGCGAGGGATACGCCGCGCTTCGTCTTTAGCAATCGGATAAGGCGCGCCCCCTTCGTCACGCGTGGAACAGATGGCACTGCCTTTGCCGCTCCGGCGGTTTGCGTGAATGCGATAGTCTTGGACTTAGATTGGACGATACGGGCCATGGTCGGACTCCTTGAGATGCCGACCCAATTGCCAGCGCTCCCACCGCCTAAAGCCCCGGAATTCCGCCGAGGAAATGTCAGAAGAGGCACCCGCGCCGTGACGACGGCACTACTGCTTCCTTTGCCAAGAAAGTCCAGTCGAATTCTTTGAAAAGCTCGATGCAGTTAAGAAGTCTATTTGCGCATAACTGACGAGACGTGGGCTGTGCCGACGAGAAATCCCAGAAGCGGCCGTAAGCAACTGCAGCATTAGCCAGCGAACGATGACTGTTGTGCCGAGAAAGCGGTCTTCGACCGGCAATCGCCGAATGGCATCAGACCGCGCCTGCGCACGTCTGCTCCTCACTCAAGAACAGATTCCACGGTTCTTCTGCTCAGGGCCAGGACCAGCCATTGCCATGCTGCGAACCTTGTACTTGAGCGCTTAGATCGCTGCCGGCGAAATTAATCAGTCGTGACCCTATCGCTACAGCTTGAACGATCATTCGGAGGTAGCCTCCAGACCAGCGGCTTGCGTTTTTTCTGCGGGATGGAGTCTCGGAAATGCGCATACGATTTACCGCCATAGCCGTCGCGTTTTTCAGTCTGTCTGGCATCTCGGCGGCAAGTGCCGATGAAGCAGGCTTCTCTTCCTACGGACTTGGTGCCTCGGCATTTAACGCTGGCGTTACGCCGCCGCCCGGTACGTATTTGACCTTTGGAAGCGGCTTTTACACCGCCACGATCGGCGGCGCAGTGACATTGGGGAACGTGACGCTCAACGCAGGCGCTCACGTCGACTTCTTCCAGGCTTTTATCAACGGTCTCTATGTCCCCGATCGGAAAGTCCTTGGGGGCAATTTTGGTCTTTCCGTCACCGTTCCCACCGGTCACATCGACATGAGGGCCGACGTTTCAGTCCCGCCTCTGCCAGCGGTTGAACGGGAGACGTCGGGCTGGGGATTGGGTGATATCACCACACGAGCACAGCTCGGATGGCAGAGTGGAGAATTTGCCCACACCGCCTACGTGCAAGTCGTTGCGCCGAGCGGGCGATACGAGGTTGGGTTCAAACCCGACATCGGCCTCAACCGGCCAGGCATCGATACGGGCTGGGGCTTCACATGGACGGAAAAGACCTCGAAGCTCCAATTTAACGGCACCTTCGGGGTGACCTTCAATTTCGAGAACACCGCCACGGATTATCAAAGCGGCACAGATTTCCATTTCGAGTGGGCAATCGGGCAAGAAGTATGCACCGGATTGGTCATTGGGGTCGCCGGCTATGACTATCGCCAGTTAACAGGCGACTCTGGCTCTGGCGCCGTGCTTGGGCCTAACGAAGGAAGCGTTGACGCTATTGGCCCTGCGCTCACGTACACCACGCTTGTCGATAAGACGCCGGTAATCCTCAGCGCGCGCTTCTATCAGGAATTCAATGCCGACCATCGTTGGGAGGGTAATTCGACGACGGTATCGGGAACGGTAAAATTCTAGAACGTCCGTTTACCAACGGTATGCACTGCGGATTCGTTTGACTCGCACGCAGGCAAACGAAACAGTGACGGCGGGCGGATAGGGCACACTGGTCTTCGAGAGCGAGTCTCGATATGGGCCTGGATTTGCCTGCTCAACCGATGCTCAATAGGTTCATCAGTTGGCGTGCGATCGTCGCCTTAGCAGCGGCGCTTACTTTCTTACTTACCATCCCCCGGCCCTCCTTAGCAGACATCGACCCTCTGCCATCTTGGAACGAGGGTCGCGCGAAGCAATCCATCATCGCCTTCGTTGGCAGGGTGACGAAGGACAGCGGCGCGGATTTTGTGCCTGAAGCACAACGCATCGCTGTGTTCGACAACGATGGCACGCTCTGGGCCGAGCAACCGGACTACTTTCAGGCGGAGTTCCTGGTCGCTCGCGTCAAGGCCATCGCGCCGCAACACCCTGAATGGAAGACCGAGGAGCCATTCGCGTCTCTTCTCAAGGGCGACATGAAGGGCGTCGCCGCGAGCGGCGAGGCGGGCATCGCAGCCTTGATGGCAGCGACCCACTCCGGCATGACGACGGACGAATTCGCGGCCACGGTCAACGACTGGATCGGTACGGCGAAGCATCCGAAGACCGGCAGGCTCTACAGCGAGATGGTGTACCAGCCAATGCTCGAATTGCTGGCCTACCTGCGGGAGAATGGCTTCAAAACTTACATCGTCTCAGGAGGCGGCATCGAATTTATGCGCCCGTGGACCGAGCGCGTTTACGGCATTCCGCCCGAGCAGGTCGTTGGTACCACCGGTGGACTTAGACTCGAAATGCGAGAAACGGGTCCGGTAATCATGAAGCTGCCGGAGCTTGTGCTCAACGACGATAAGGAAGGCAAGCCCGTCGGAATCCAGCGTCATATCGGCCGTCGGCCCATCGCGGCTTTTGGCAACTCCGATGGCGATCTGTCGATGTTGCAATGGACGTGCAGTGCGCCGGGCGCTCGCCTCTGCCTCTATGTGCATCACACCGATGCGGCGCGCGAATGGGCGTACGACCGCACATCGCACATCGGCAAGCTCGACAAGGGGCTCGACGAGGCTGCGGCCAAAAATTGGACCGTTGTCGACATGAAGGTCGATTGGAAAAGGGCGTTTCCGGAGCAACCGTGAGGGAAATTACAATGAAAGCAGTACCGATAGCCGCACTCGCGCTGTTCTGCCTTTCGGGCGCCGCCGTCGCGCAAGCGCCGTCGGCCGACGATAGCCTCATGCGCAGCCGCGCCGTCGAGGCTGTCATTTGGGGCATGCCGGCCGCCAATTACGATCTTATGCTTCAGCCGGCTCTGAAGGCCGGCGCCAAGGAGAACGAGATTATCTACTGGTCCCGACCAGTAGATTGGCACAACCAGACGCTTACGCCCAATCCGGACGCGCTTTACTTCATGATCTTCTTCAATACGAAGGAGGCGGGTCCTATTGTGATCGACGTTCCGCCTGCAGACGAAGGCTCGTTCGCGGCCAACATCGACACGGTTTGGCAAATGCCGCTGGAGGACGCCGGCCCCTATGGCGCCGACAAGGGCGCGGGCGGCAAGTACCTGATACTGCCGCCCGGCTACACCAGCACGCCGCCCAACGGCTACATCCTGGTCCAATCCGAGACCTTCGCCGGCTATGCGCTGTTCCGATCCAACCTCGCAAGCCACGGCGAGGCCGACATCGCCCGGGCCGCCAAATACGGCAAGCGGCTCAAAGTTTATCCGCTGTCGCAGGCCGCAAATCCCCCGCAAACGAGGTTCACCGACGCCAAGGACATTCTCTACGACTCCACCATCCCTTACGATCTGAGATTCTTCCAGTCGTTGGACCGCGTCGTGCAGACCGAACCGTGGCAGACGCGCGACAAGGCGATGATCGATCAGCTCAAATCTATTGGCATCGAGAAGGGCACGCTGTTCAATCCCGATGCGAGGGCGACCACGCTTCTGAACGGCGCGGCGGCCGATGCCCGCGGTGTTCTAGACCGTATGTACGATGCTGGGTTCCCGCCATTCTTCAAAAGCTCACGTTGGGCGGTGCCGGCATTCCCGGCGCTCGTCAAAGCTGGATCATCCGGATACGCCGAAGCGGACATGTACCCCGTCGACGCCCGCGCGCTCACCTACAGCATTGGCTACATCGGCATTAAACGCCTTGGCACAGCGCAGACCTACCTCATCGCGGGCAAGGACAAGAATGGGGAAGCGCTAGGCGGCGACAAGACCTACCGTTTGCACGTCCCGCCCAACGTGCCAGTCGACCTATACTGGTCGGTCACTGCCTACGATCGACAGACGCACGCGCTGATCAAGAACATGCCCCGCGCAAGCCGCGCCTCCAACGCGGCGGAGGTCCAGAAAAATGCGGATGGCTCCGTGGATATTTACTTCGGTCCGGAGGCACCGTCCGGGAAGGACGCCAATTGGGTGCCGACCGCTCCTAAGCGCGATTTCGAGCTGTTGTTCCGGCTCTACAGCCCAAAAAAGGAGCTGTTCGAGAAAAAATGGGTGTTACCGGATGTGGAGAAGATCGCAGCCCAATGAGATCCCGTTACCTGCTCGACCATTCCACTGAAAGGTGAGCCATGACTGCCGAAAATTTCGTGCCCGATCGTCGCAATATGCTTCTCGCCAGCGCAACGCTCGCGGCAGCTTCAATGCTGCGCATGCCGGAAGCTCGCGCCCAGACGTCCTCGTCGTTGCCCCCGCAGCCGTTGACGCCATCGCCCGACTGGAGTCGCGCGCTACCGCCAGGCCCCGATGCCCGAGTGAAGATCACCGACGCCTATGCTGCTCACGTCGCGCGCGACGTCTTCTTCTGGGCTTGGCCGCTGGTCAATACCTATAACCGCCGGCTTGCGTTCTCGAAGATGACGGAACAGAGGTATGCCGGCCCATTGCTTGAGGCGCCGCTCAACCGGCTCACCATGCTCATGGACTATGTCAATCCGGAAGAGCGCAATGTCGCGTGCCCGAACCAAGATGTGGTCTACGGCCTCGGCATGGTCGCGCTGGATGTTACTCCGGTGGTGGTGCAGGTGCCGGATTTCGGCGACCGCTTCTGGGTCTACCAGATCGTCGATCTGCGCACCGATAGCTTCGTCCAACTCGGCAAGATGTACGGCACCACGCCCGGCTTCTACCTTCTTGTCGGCCCCAACTGGAACAGTGAGGTGCCGAAGGGTATCACCCGCGTCTTCCGCGCATCGAGCAATACAGGCCTTGTTGCGCCACGTATCGCCCAGAACGACACTTCGGAAGACAAGCGCGCGATTCAGGGCGTGTTGACCGGGATCGCGATTTACCCGCTCGCGGAATACGACGGGCGGATGAAAAGTACGGACTGGAGCAAGCTGCCCAAAGTCCCAGGCGCCCCTCCCGGCGAAGAGGAAACGCGGTGGGTGTTGCCCGAGAAGTTTTTCGACGAACTTCCCATGGTACTCGCCGATGCGCCGCCGCTGCCTGGCGAAGAAGCGCGCTACGCGCAAGTGCTCGCGGTACTCGCGGCCGCCAAAGACAATTCAAAAATGAAGCAGGTGATGATTGAGGCGGCCAAGGACGCCGAAGAGAAGCTGGTGAATCCGTTATTCCAGTTCCGCACCTATGGCCAGCAGCTTCCCTACCACTGGAGCACAATCTCGAACGAAGCCGCATTCGGCACTGACTACTTCACCCGCACGGCGGTGGCGAAATCAAATATCTTGGTGAACTCACCGAACGAAACGAAATATTTCTACCAGGACCTCGATGCCGAGGGCGAACGACTTAACAGTACCAACCGCTACATCGTGACGTTCGCGAAGGACGGCACGCCGCCTGTGAATGGCTTCTGGTCACTCTCGATCTATAACGAGCACCATTTTTTTGTCGCCAATCCGATCAACCGATTCTCGGTCGGCACCAAGAACAAGGATCTGAGGCTTGCTGCCGACGGCTCGCTCACAATCTACGTGCAGCCCGACGCGCCTACGGATGCGGTTCAGCGCGCCAACTGGCTGCCGGCCCCGAAAGGCGACTTCTCTCTCTACGTGCGCGCCTACTGGCCGAAGGCGCCGGTCCTCGATGGCTCCTGGACGCCGCCGGCAGTTCAAAAGGTTCATTGAAAGAATTCGCGACGAGAGGCCATCAATGCGCCAGATAGCAATTGGTCTTCGAAACCAAAATGCTCCGACTTAGCGCATAACCTCCAGTAGCGAGGTTCGTCGTCTGGAACGCACTTGCGATGTCTGCTCAGGGTCAAAATCGTCGACCGCTAACCAAGCCAAGGAAGAATTGGGCCGATAGCGACCATTAGATTGGTCCGCGCGGCCGTCGCGAGCGCATGGTCGTTCGTCTCTCTAGAAAGGAGACAGGCCATGGAACAGGAACATGCCAATTCGCTTATCAAGCCAGTTCGCGTGCCGTGGAACAAAGGGAAACTTGTCGGCGCAAAACCGCCGCTGAGGCCGAGCCATGTCTGGTCGATTAGAACCAAGTTGCAAATCGAGGGCAAGAAGAGGGATCTTGCACTCTTCAACCTAGCGATCGACAGCAAACTTCGCGGCTGCGATGTTGTCGCCGTGCGCGTCGATGACGTTGCTCCAAGCGGATACTCAATGGATCGAGCAACCATTCGGCAAAAGAAAACCGGCAGGCCGGTTCGCTTCGAACTGACCGATCAGACTCGACAGGCCATCGACGAATACCTGCGTCTGACGAAGCGCAAGCCGGGCCAGTTTCTTTTCGCCGGCCGTGGCGACAGAGGTGGGCTGACAACGCGGCAATACGCGCGGCTGGTGCTAGAGTGGATCGCCAGCATCGGTCTCGACCCGGCAAAATTTGGCACGCATTCGCTGCGGCGGACGAAGGCCGTACTCATCTACCGGCGAACAGGAAATCTCCGGGCTGTTCAACTCCTGCTCGGGCATTCCAAGATCGAAAGCACGGTCAAATATCTCGGCATCGAGGTCGACGACGCGATCGAGATCGCGGAGAAGATCGATATCTGAGCGACTAACGCACTGCCTCCGATACCGGACGTGGTCGGCGGCGCTCCTTGCGTCGCCGATCTCTGCTACACCATGGCAGCTAATGGGACGGTCCGATCGGATGCGGCGCACTCTCTCCTGGCTCGCTTTCGGCAACTTTCTCTGCAAAGCTACATAGCCGCAATATCCCAATTGCAGACATTTGAGCCAGAAGATGGTCGAGAGCTCGGTGCAATCTACCTGTGACCGCTTCCGGCATGGGAGCGATAGTTTTGGTCATCTGTATCAAGTCCGCTGCCGTCAGCTCACGGGCGAACGCGGATGATCGTCTTTCCGCTGGGTCGCTCGGTCGGATTTAAGGCGGCGACGGCGTCGTCGAGAGTCGAGACTTTGCCGATGTGCGTCCGCAGTCGCCCATCCCGCACCTGCTGAACGATCTCAGTCAGCTGCGCACGATTGGACTCGACGACAAAGTCGACCACCAGGCCGGCGGCTGGCGGCGCCTCGGCCGGCCCAACGATAGACACCAGTGTCCCTCCGGCTCGGATTAGCCCCGCGGACCGCTTCCCGATATCTCCACCAATAACATCGAACACCAGATCGACGCGGCCG
>Ga0268289_100201_pt1 | contig 11417 bp, 2 predicted proteins | sample MetspNORM_FD_191340 | JGI IMG/M metagenome (GOLD analysis project Ga0268289, IMG submission 191340) | Soil microbial communities from San-Diego area, Southern California, United States - Methylocaldum sp. NOR-M | ecosystem: Environmental > Terrestrial > Soil > Desert | place: USA: California... | reverse complement strand
GTCGCGGGCGAAGGACACCGAGAGGATCTGCGCGGCGTCGCGCTCCTCGTGCGGCAGGAACAGCGGCAGGTCCTGCACGATCACCACGCTGCTGCCGAAGCAGCGGAACGCCTGCGCCAGCTCGCAGCCCAGCGGGCCGCCGCCGATGACCAGCAGCCGCGCCGGCAGCGATTCGATCCCAAAGATGCTTTCGTTGGTGAAGTAGCCCACGTCCTCCAGGCCGGGCACGTCGGGCACGTCGGGCTCGGCGCCGCTGGCGAGCAGCGCCTTGTCGAAGCGCAGCTCGAGGTCGTCGACCCGCAGGCGGTCGGGCGCGCTGAAGCAGGCATGGCCGAAGAACACGTCGATGCCGGCCCGCTGCAGCGCCGGCAGGGCGATATGGCGGCTCAGGCGCGCGCGCAGCTGCATCGCGCGCGCCATCGCGGCCTGGAAGTCGACGTCGATGCGCGCCGGCACCACCGCGCCGTAGCGCCGCGCGCCGCGCATCTGCGCGTAGGCGCGCGCGCTGCGGATCAGCGACTTGGACGGCTCGCAGCCGTAGTTGAGGCAGTCGCCGCCGAGCAGGTCGCGCTCAACCAGCGCCACCCGCGCACCGCCCGCGGCCGCGGCGCGCGCGCCGGCCAGCCCGGCCGCGCCGGCGCCGACCACCAGCAGGTCGTAGCGCGCGGCAGGCGCAGGCTGGCGCCAGTCCTTCGGATGCAGGTTGTCCTCCAGCTCGCGCCGGACCGCCGCATCGACGTGCGTGCCGGAGCCGGAGTCGCGCCGGTGCACGCTCATGCGCCCGCCTCCGCGGCGCCGGCATCGTCCAGCCAGCCGCCCTCGAAGCCCGCCCGGCGCAGGCCTTCGACCATCCAGCCGCAGCGCCGCATCAGCCGCCAGGGCAGGCCGCTGCGGTGGTTCTCGACCATCAGCACCACGATCCCCTGGTCCAGCCCGAACAGGCCCGGGGAGACCCAGGCGCGGCCGTCGGCGTCGCGCAGGTCGACGTTGAAGCCGCTGGCGAAGCCGTCCTCCTGTACCACTTCCGGATGCCGCCCGCACATCGCCTGCACCGCCTGCAGCGAGAGCTCCGGCTCGAACGGCAGGCAGGCCAGCGCCGCGGGCACCGACAGCGTGCCGTCGTCGGGACCGTAGGGCACGCCGCGCGCGGCGTAGCCGTACAGGCGGCGCGGCTCGGCGTCGGCGCCCTGGACCTCGTCGCTGGGGCCGTCGCAGGCGCTCAGGCCCCAGCAGTCGGCGCCATAGCCCGCGTGCCCGCGCGGGTTGATGCAGGCGTAGGCGCGCTGCACGTGCACGGCGCGGCGGCTGTTCTCGAAGTAGTCGCAGTCCTTCTCGCGCATGAAGCGGTCGCGGATGCCGCGGAAGTCGATCCAGGCATGCGAGAACTGGTGCACGAACAGCGGCCCGCCGTAGAGGAAGTCGCGGCCGTAGATGTTTTCCCACTGGTAGGTGCGCGTCCACGCGCGGTAGCAGTGGCCGTCGATCGGATGCGTGGGCGAGCCAAGCGCCAGCACGTACAGCACGATCGCTTCGTTGTAGCCTTCCCAGCCGTAATGCAGGAAGCCGCACTCGGGCTTCCAGCCCTGCATGATCGTCGCGCCGCCGTTCTGAGACCAGCGCCAATCGATGCGCAGGTACAGCGCCCGCGCCATCGCACGCAGGCCGGATTCGGCCTGCGTGTCGCCGTCGAAGTACTGCGCGGCGGCGAGCGCGCCGGCGACCAGCAGCGCGGTGTCCACCATCGACAGCTCGCAGCGCCAGACGCGGGTGCCCGCGTCGCGGTCGAGGAAATGGAAGTAGAAACCCTTGTATCCGGTCGCCTCCGCGCCGCCGCCCTGGTCGCTGTCGAGGAAGAAGCGCAGCGCGGCCGTGCAGTGCTCCAGCGCGTCGCCGCGCGCGATCCAGCCGCGCTCGACCGCCACCGGGTAGACCGACAGCGCGAAGCCGACGACCGCGATGCTGACCGGCGAGCCCGGCCGCGACGTGTCGGCATACAGGCCGTTGGCGGGGATGCGGTTGCGCAGGAAATAGGCGAATGCGGCGCGCTGCAGGGCTTCGAGGCCCGCGTCGCCCGGGGCGGGGCAGGGCGCCGGGCGTTCCGCCGTCGCGGTCGCGCCGCTGCTCGCCGGCGGCCACGCGTTGCCATTGGGGATCGCCTTCGACACCTTGCGCGAAGTGTAAGCCCGGCCTCGTTAGACGACCATCACGTCGTTGACCGGGCCATGACCGCGTCCATGCAATAACATCAGGTCCTTTCCCGGAGCCCGCGTCCATGCCCGATCCCGCAGCTGCCACTACGCCGTCCCCGCAACCGGTGCCACGGGCGCAGCTGCTCTCCAACGGCCGCTACACGGTGATGCTGACCTCGGCCGGCGCCGGCTACGGCCACTGGCGCGATTGCGCGATCACGCGCTGGCGCGCCGATGCCACCTGCGACGACCAGGGCAGCTGGCTGTACCTGCGCGACGTGGACACCGGCGAGACCTGGTCCGCCGGTCACCAGCCGACCGGACGCACCGCCGACGAGTACGCCGCGACCTTCGATCCCGACCGCGTGGTCATCGCCCGCCGCGACGGCGACATCGAGGCCACCACCGAGGTGCTGGTCGCCGGCGACGACGATGTCGAGGTGCGGCGCACGAGCATCCGGAACGGTGGCGGCCGCGAGCGCACCATCGAGGTCACCAGCTACCACGAACTGGTGCTGGCGCCGCAGCGCAGCGATGCCGCGCATCCCGCCTTCTCCAAGCTGTTCGTGCGCACGGAGTGGCTGCCCGACCGGCAGCTGCTGGTCGCCACGCGCCGCGTACGCACGCCCGGCGATCCGTCGGCCTGCGCCGCGCAGTGGCTGGAGGTCGAGGGCCGGGCGGAGGGCGAGGCGGAATGGGAGACCGACCGCGCGCGCTTCATCGGTCGCGGCCGCGACGCGCGCACGCCGGCGGCGCTGTTGGGCGCCACGCTCTCCGGCAGCGTGGGGACGGTGCTCGACCCGGTGTTCGCGCTGCGACGCCGGGTGCGGCTCGCGCCCGGCGAAACCGCGCGGCTGTCGCTGTGGACCGCCGCTGCCGCGGATCGCGACGAGGCGCTGGCGCTCGCGCGGCGCTGGCACGCGCCTGACGCCTTCGCGCGCGCTTCGGAAAGCGCCTCGCGCCATGCGCAGGCGATGCTCGGGACGATCGGCATCGACGAGTCGCAGGCGCGCCGCTTCCAGCGCCTCGCCGCCGCGCTGCTGTACGACGATCCGGCGCTGCGCGCGCCGCCGGCGACGCTGGTGCGCGGAACCGGCGGACCGCCGACGCTGTGGGCCGGCGGCATCTCCGGCGACCGCCCCATCGCGCTGCTGCGCATCCAGGACGCGGCGGGGCTCGCGCTGGTGGATGATGCCCTGCATGCGCGGGCGTTCTGGAACCGGCACGGCCTGGACACCGATCTCGTCGTCCTCGCCGAAGGCGGCGATGCCGCCGCGCTGCGCGAGGCCGTGCAGGCGCGGTTCGACGACGACGCCGAGCAGGACGCGGCCCGCGACGGCAAGCCACGGCTGTTCGCGCTGCGCGCCGACAAAGCCGGCGACGCGCTCGTGAACGGGCTCGCCACCGCGGCGAGGATCGTGCTCGACCAGCGCAATGGCGCGCTGGACGCACACGTCGATGCGCTGCCCGACGCGGACACGGCCTTCGCCATCGCGCCGGCATCGGCCCGACCCGATGCCGCGATCGCCAGCGAGGAAGGCGCCGGCCAACCGTTCGCGACCGACGGCCTGGCCTTCTTCAACGGCCACGGCGGCTTCGCCGACGATGGCCGCGAGTACGTCACCGTCATCCGCGACGGCAAGCTGCCGCCGATGCCCTGGCTCAACGTCGTGGCCAACCCCGAGTTCGGCTTCACCGCCACCGAATCGGGCGGCGGCTACGCATGGTCGGCCAACAGCCAGCGCAATCCGCTCCTGCCCTGGGCCAACGATCCGGTTTCCGATCCGCCGCAGGAAGTGCTGTACGTGCGCGACCAGGACGACGGGCGGCTGTTCACCGCCACCGCGCTGCCGCGCTGCGGCGACGCCGACGGCGAATACGTCGTGCACCATGGCCAGGGCTACAGCCGCTTTCGCCACGCCGAGCACGGCATCGAGCTCGACCTGCTGCAGTACGTGCCGGTCGACGACGGGCTGAAGATCTCGCGACTGCGGCTGCGCAACCGTTCCGGCCGCGCGCGCCGGCTGTCGGTCACCGCGTTCGTGCGCTGGGCGCTGGATGCGAACGGCACCCGGCCGGCACCGTTCATCGCCACGGGCACGGATGCCGAGACCGGCGCGCTGTTCGCCAGCAACGCCTGGCGCGCGGAGTTCGGCGAACGCGTGGCCTTCATCGACCTGCGCGGGCGGCAGCAATCGCACACCGGCGACCGCTTCGGCTTCCTCGGCCGCCATGGCAGCCTGGATGAACCGGCCGCGCTGCGCGGCGGCGCGCCGCTGTCCGGCCGCACCGGCGCGGGGCTCGATCCCTGCGGCGCGCTGCAGGCCACGCTCGAGCTCGCCGCCGATGGCGAGGACGAGATCGTGCTGCTGCTTGGCGACGCCGACGGCGAGGCGGCCGCGCGCGCGCTGGTGCGGCGCTACCGCGAAGCCGACCTCGATGCCGTGCTGCAGGCCGCGAAGAACCAGTGGGACGACATTCTCGACGCCGTTCAGGTGCGCACGCCCGATCGCGCCATGGACGTGCTGCTCAACCGCTGGCTGCTCTACCAGGCGCTGTGCTGCCGCGTCTGGGCGCGCACGGCCTACTACCAGGCCAGCGGCGCCTACGGCTTCCGCGACCAGCTGCAGGACGTGATGGCGACCTGCGTCGCGCGCCCCGATGAAACCCGCGCGCAGCTGCTGCGCGCGGCTGGTCGCCAGTTCGAGGAGGGCGACGTGCAACACTGGTGGCTGCCGCCGGGCGGCGAGGGCATCCGCACGCGCATGACCGACGACCGCCTGTGGCTGCCGTTCGTGGCCTGCCACTACATGGAATCCACCGACGACACCGCGCTGCTCGACACCCGCCAGCCCTTCATCGAGGGCGCCGAAGTGCCGCCGGGCGCGCACGAGGCCTACTACCGGCCCACAGAATCAGGCAAGGACGCGAGCCTGTACGAACACTGCGCGCGCGCGATCGACGCCAGCCTGTCGCTCGGCGCGCACGACCTGCCATTGTTCGGCACCGGCGACTGGAACGACGGCATGAACCGCGTCGGCGAGCAGGGCAGGGGCGAGAGCAGCTGGCTGGGCTGGTTCCTGTGCGCGACCATCGACGCCTTCGCGCCGCACGCGATGGCGCGCGGCGAACACGACCGCGCGCTGCGCTGGCAGCAGGTCGCCGACACCGTGCGCAAGGGCCTGGACGCCGGCGGCTGGGACGGCAAGTGGTATCGCCGCGGCTACTACGACGACGGCACGCCGCTGGGCTCGCACGAGAGCAGCGAATGCCGCATCGACGCGATCGCGCAGTCGTGGAGCGTCATCGCCGGCGGCGGCGATCCCGCGCACGCGCGCTCGGCGATGGCCGAGGTCGACCGCCAGCTGATCCTGCGCGACGAGAAGCTCGCGCTGCTGTTCACCCCGCCGATGCAGCACGTCGACAAGGACCCGGGCTACATCAAGGCCTATCCGCCCGGCATCCGCGAGAACGGCGGCCAGTACACCCATGGCGCGCAGTGGTCGATCTTCGCGTTCGCGCGGATGGGCGACGGCGACCGCGCCGAGGAATTGTTCTCGCTGATCAACCCGGTCCACCACGCGTCGACGCCCGGGGGCGTGGAGCGCTACAAGGTCGAGCCCTACGTGATAGCGGCCGACGTCTACTCGGTGGCGCCGCACGTGGGCCGCGGCGGCTGGACCTGGTACACCGGCTCGGGCGCCTGGATCTACCGCGCCGGGCTCGAGGCCATCCTCGGCTTCCGCAAGCAGGGCGACCGGCTTTGCCTCGACCCCTGCATCCCGCGCGACTGGCCCGGATTCTCGCTCGAATACCGCCATGGCGGCAGCCGCTACCAGGTCGAGGTCGCCAACCCGCGCGGCGCCTGCGGCGGCATCGCCCGCTGCGAGCTCGACGGCGAACCGCTCGGCACCGATCCCTGCCTGGTGCCGCTGGTGGACGACGGACGCGTGCATCGCGTCGCGATCGAACTGGGCGGCTGATCCGCGGCCGGCGCACGACGATGTCCGCCCTCGGCGCGCCAGGCAGCAAGGCAGGAAGGTGGCGGATGCGTCGCGCCGGCGCCGTCCGCGCCGACGCCGCGCCGGCCGCGCACGAGCCGCCGCTGCGCGCGCAGCTGTTCAGCGCCGAGCAGATGGAGCGGCACGGCAAGGTGCTCGCGCAGTCGCACCGGTCGAGCGCGCGGCGCCGCGCCGACCTGCTGCTGGCGCGGCTGAGCGGCAACGAGGTGGTGATCGCGCACGCCGCCGACCTGCTCGGCGCGGCCGCGCGTGCCAACCGCCGGCTGACGCCCGCCGGCGACTGGCTGCTAGACAACCTGTACCTGATCGAGGAACAGGTGCGGATCGCGCGCCGCCACCTGCCCAAGGGCTACAGCCGCGAGCTGCCGCGCCTGGAGGGCGGCCCTTCCGACGCGCTGCCGCGGGTGTACGACATCGCGCTCAACGCGATCTCGCACGGCGACGGCCGCGTCGACGTCGAGAGCCTGGGCCGCTTCATCGCCGCCTACCAGTCGGTGACGCCGCTCACGCTCGGCGAGCTTTGGGCGATCCCGATCATGCTGCGGCTGGCGCTGATCGAGAACCTGCGCCGGGTCAGCGCGCAGGTTGCCGCCGGCCGGATCGACCGCGACCTGGCCGAGGCCTGGGGCGACCGCTTCGCCGAGATGGCCGAATCCGACCCGAAGAGCGTGGTGCTGGTGATCGCCGACATGGCGCGCTCGCAGCCGCCGCCCAGCAGCGCGTTCGTCGCCGAGATCGTGCGGCGCCTGCAGGGCCAGGGCTCGGCGCTGAGCCTGCCGCTGACCTGGATCGAGCAGTGGCTCGCCGACCACGACCAGGGCATCGCGCAGCTGGTGCAGGCCGAGAACCGGCAGCAGGCCGCCGACCAGGTCTCGATCAGCAACAGCATCGGGAGCCTGCGCCTGCTGGCGATGACCGACTGGCGCGAGTTCGTCGAGCGGATGAGCGTGGTCGAGGCCAGCCTGCGCGCGGACCCCGCCGGCACCTATGCGCGGATGGATTTCGCCACCCGCGACCGCTATCGACACGTGGTCGAGCGGATCGCGCGGCGCAACCGCCTGGACGAGCACGCGGTCGCGCACGCGGCGCTCGAGCTGGCCCGCGCGCACGCGACCGACGCCGGCGACATCCGCGCACACGTGGGCTGGTACCTCGTCGACGACGGCCGCAAGGCGCTCGACGGCGCGCTGGCGCTGCGCGGCGGGCTGCTGGCGAGGATGCGCGCCGGTGTCCGGCGCGTGCCGCTGCTTGCGTACGCGCTGCCGATCGCCGCGATCGTCGCGCTGTTCACGCTGGGCCTGCTGCAGGACGCGCGCGCGGTGCTCGACCGCAACGGCGTGCTGTGGCTGGTCGGCGCGCTGAGCGTGATCGCCTTCAGCGAGCTGGCGGTGGTGCTCGCCAACTGGTTCGCCACCGTGCTGGTGCTGCCGCGGGCGCTGCCGCGGCTGGATTTTTCCGCGGGGATTCCCTCGGAGGCGCGCACGCTGGTGGTGGTGCCGACCATCGCCGGCGACGTGGCGACGATGGGCGCGCTGGCGGACGCGCTCGAGATCCGCTTCCTCGCCAACCGCGACCGCAACCTGCGCTTCGCGCTGCTGACCGACTTCCCCGACGCCGCGCAGGAGACCCAGCCGCAGGACGCGCTGGTGCTGGCCGCCGCGCGGCGCGAGATCGATGCGCTGAACCGGCGCCACGCCACCGAGGAGGAGGACCTGTTCTTCCTGTTCCAGCGGCCGCGCGCGTGGAACCCGCGCGAGCGCGCCTGGATGGGATTCGAGCGCAAGCGCGGCAAGCTCGCCGCGCTCAACGCCTTCCTGCGCGAGGGCGACGCCAGCGCGTTCTCGCTGGTGGTGGGCGACACCGCCGCACTGCACGGCGTGCGCTACGTGATCACTCTCGACACCGACACCCGGCTGCCGCGCGACGCCGCGCGCGAGCTGGTCGGCACGCTTGCGCACCCGCTCAACCACGCGCGAATGGACCGGCGCCGCCGGGTGGTGACCGGCGGCTACGGGATCCTGCAGCCGCGCGTGGGCACCAGCATGGGCGGCGAGCGGCGCTCGTGGTACGCGCGGCTGTACGGCAGCGAGCCGGGCATCGATCCGTACACGCGCACGGTGTCGGACGTGTACCAGGACCTGTTCGGCGAGGGCTCGTTCGTCGGCAAGGGCATCTACGACCTCGAGGCCTTCGAGCAGGCGCTGGCGGCGCGCTTCCCGGACAACCGGATCCTCAGCCACGACCTGCTGGAAGGCTGCTACGCGCGCGCCGGCGTGGTGAGCGACGTGCAGCTGTACGAGGACTACCCGGCGCGCTATGCGCTCGACGTCAAGCGCCGCCACCGCTGGATCCGCGGCGACTGGCAGCTGCTGCTGTGGCTGCTGCCGTGGGTGCCGCGCGGCGGCGGGCGCTTCGAGCGCAATCCGCTGTCGATGCTCTCGCGCGGCAAGCTCCTCGACAACCTGCGCCGCAGCCTGGTGCCGGCGGCGACCACGGCGCTGTTCGTGCTCGGCTGGCTGCTGGCGCCGCGGCCGCTGGGCTGGACGCTGTGGGTGCTGTCGACGCTGGTGGTGGCGCCGCTGATGGCGGGATTGACCGCGCTGCTCGACAAGCCGCGCGAGCTGCCCTGGCGCGCGCACCTGCTGCACCGCGCGCGCGCCGCGGGCCACGACCTGGCGCGGGTGGCGATGGCGGCGGCCTTCCTGCCGCACGAGGCGTTCTACAGCCTGGACGCGATCGCGCGCACGCTGTGGCGCGTGCTCGCGAGCCGGCGACGGATGCTGCAGTGGAGCCCGTCGAGCGAGGTCGAGCGCACGCTCGGCGACGGGCCAGCCACGGCGCTGCGGATGATGTGGTTCGCGCCGGCGCTCGCGCTTGCGGTGGGCATCGCGCTGGCGCGGCTGCAGCCGGCGTCCCTGCCGGTCGCCGCGCCGCTGCTGGCGCTGTGGCTGCTGTCGCCGTGGCTGGCCTGGTGGACCGGGCGCCCGCATGCGCGTAAGGGGCGGCGGCTGTCGGCGGGGCAGGGCAGGTTCCTGGGGCTGCTGTCGCGCCGCACCTGGGCGTTCTTCGAGGACTTCGTCACCGCGGCCGACCACTGGCTGCCGCCGGACAACATCCAGGAGCATCCCTCGCTGATCGTGGCGCGGCGCACCTCGCCGACCAACATCGGCCTGTCGCTGCTGGCCAACCTGTCCGCGCGCGACTTCGGCTACCTGCAGGCCGACGCGATGATGGCGCGGATCGGCGACACGCTGCGCACGATGGAGGCGCTGCCGCGCCATCGCGGCCACTTCTACAACTGGTACGACACCGGGACCCTGGAGCCGCTGCCGCCGCTGTACGTGTCGACCGTCGACAGCGGCAACCTGTCCGGGCACCTGCTGGTGCTGCGCCAGGGCCTGCTGGCGCAGGCGGACGCGCCGGTGCTGGCGCCGGCGACCTGGCAGGGCCTGCGCGACACCGTCGGGGTGCTGCGCGAGCACGCGGCCGGCGGGGCAGGGGAGGCGTTGGCCGAGCGGTTGCAGGCGCTGTGCGCGGCGCCGCCCGCGTCGTGCGGCACCGCGCGGCAGGCGCTGGATGGGCTGGCGCAGATGGCGCAGTCGCTGGCCGAGGCGACCGGCGAGCCGGACGACGCGGCGGAAGCGAGGTACTGGGCGCGCAAGCTGCTGGCGCAATGCCGCGAGGCCCTGGCCGCGATCGCATGGCTGCCGCAAGGGCTCGACGCCGCCGCGATTCCCACGCTGCGCGGGCTCGCACGCGCGGGCGAAGGCGCATCGTCGCCGGAGGCATCCGCGCTCGCTGCGCAGGCGGGCGAACGCATCCTCGAACTCGAGCGCCTGGCCCACGTCGCCGGCCAGTGCGCGCAGATGGAGCTGGGCTTCCTCTACGACCGCGGCCGCCACCTGCTCACCATCGGCTACAACGTGGAGGAGCATCGCGCCGACCCCGGCTACTACGACCTGCTCGCCTCCGAGGCGCGCCTGTCCAGCTTCCTCGGCGTGGCCTGGGGGCAGCTGCCGCAGGACGCCTGGTTCTCGCTCGGGCGGCTGCTGACCGACGTCGAAGGCGATCCCGCGCTGCTGTCGTGGAGCGGCTCGATGTTCGAGTACCTGATGCCGCAGCTGGTGATGCCCAGCTACGAGGGCTCGCTGCTCGACCAGACCGCGCGCGCGTCGGTCGCGCGCCAGATCGAGTACGGCCGCCAGCGCGACGTGCCCTGGGGGATCTCCGAGTCCGGCTACAACACGGTCGATGCGCGCATGAACTACCAGTACCGCGCGTTCGGCGTGCCGGGGCTCGGGCTCAAGCGCGGCCTGGCGCAGGACCTCGTGGTCGCGCCCTACGCCAGCATGATGGCGCTGATGGTCGCGCCCGCCGAGGCATGCGCGAACCTGCAGCGGATGGCGGCGCAGGGATTCGCCGGCCGCTACGGCATGTACGAGGCGATCGACTACACGCCGGCGCGGGTGCCGCGCGGGCAGTCGCGCGCGCTGGTGCGCTCGTTCATGGCCCACCACCAGGGCATGGGCCTGCTCGCGCTCGACCACCTGCTGCACGACGAGCCGATGCAGCGCCGCTTCGCGGCCGACCCGGAGTTCCAGGCCACGCTGCTGCTGCTGCAGGAACGCATCCCGCGCACCGGCGCCTTCCATCCCAACACCGGCGAGGTGGCCGGCGCCGCGGCGGCGCCGGACGTACCGGAGACGCGTTTGCGGATCTTCCGCAACGCTTCCTCGCCGCGACCGGCGGTGCAGATGCTGTCCAACGGCCGCTACCACGCCATGCTCACCAGCGCCGGCAGCGGCTACAGCCGCCTGCACGGGATGGCGGTGACGCGCTGGCGCGAGGACGGCACGCGCGACCAGTGGGGCAACTGGTGCTACCTGCGCGACGTCGAGAGCGGTGCGTTCTGGTCGGCGGCCTACCAGCCCACGGCGGTGGAGGTCTCCGGCTACGAGGCGATCTTCTCCGACGCCAAGGCGGAGTTCCGCGGCCGCCACCAGGGCTTCGAGACGCACCTGGAGATCGCGGTCTCGCCCGAGGACGACATCGAGCTGCGCCGCCTGCACGTGACCAACCACGCGCGCACGACGCGCACGATCGAAATCGGCACGTATGCGGAGGTGGTGCTGGCGGCGGCGATCTCGGACGAGCTGCACCCGGCCTTCAGCAACCTGTTCGTGCAGACCGAGCTGGTCCCGGAACG
>Ga0268289_100197_pt1 | contig 11625 bp, 11 predicted proteins | sample MetspNORM_FD_191340 | JGI IMG/M metagenome (GOLD analysis project Ga0268289, IMG submission 191340) | Soil microbial communities from San-Diego area, Southern California, United States - Methylocaldum sp. NOR-M | ecosystem: Environmental > Terrestrial > Soil > Desert | place: USA: California... | reverse complement strand
TGGTGCGTGCGGCCGATTTGTTGCGAACATCGGTCAATACGCGGCTATCGGCAGAGATTCGCGTAGAAAAGCGCATTCCGGCGGGAGGCGGATTTGGCGGCGGATCGTCCGACGCAGCGACCACCCTGGTCGCACTGAACGCTTTGTGGGGCCTGAACCTGGGTGTAGACACGCTGGCGCAACTGGGCGTGCAACTGGGCGCGGACGTCCCGGTTTTCGTCCGCGGCCATAATGCCTGGGCCGAAGGTGTGGGTGAGCAACTGACCGCGATCGCGCTGCCGCCGGCCTGGTATGTGCTCGCTGATCCGGGGGTGCACGTGCCGACCCCTGAACTTTTTCGCGATCCGCATTTGACGCGGGATGCCGCGCCCGCGAAAATAGCGGACTTCGCTTCCGGAACCCTGCTCGGCAATGCCTTCGAGCCGGTGCTGCGCCGCCGGGAAGCCGCCATCGAGGCGGCATTCCAGGCCTTGGCGCGGATCGGCTCGCCTCGCTTGACCGGGTCGGGAGGTGGTTGCTTCGTCGAATTCGACACGCGTGCTGCCGCTGAGCAGGCGCTGGCCGAATTGCCGCCGGGGCTGCGCGCCTGGGTAGTCGGCGGGGCCGATCGGTCCCCGTTGCTGGATGTTCTGGCGGCGATGGAATTTTGAGGTTTTGATGCAGGGGCGTCGCCAAGAGGCCCAAGGCACCAGGTTTTGATCCTGGCATTCGTAGGTTCGAATCCTACCGCCCCTGCCATTCGCGGCCGCGCGCCCGCCAGCGCGCCGCGGACCGTTGCATGTCCCGCTTTCCCGCCGCCGCCCGAGCCTCCCACATGCAAGACGAACGCAACCTGCTGGTCTTTTCCGGCAATGCCAACAAGCCGCTCGCCCAAAGCATCTGCAAGGAGCTGGGCGTGCGCATGGGCAAGGCGCTGGTGTCCACTTTCTCCGACGGCGAAGTGCAGGTCGAGATCGAGGAGAGCGTGCGCCGGCAGGAAGTGTTCGTGGTGCAGCCGACCTGCGCGCCGAGCGCGGAGAACCTGATGGAGCTGCTGGTGCTGGTGGATGCGCTCAAGCGCGCCAGCGCCGCCTCGGTCACCGCGGTGATCCCGTACTTCGGTTATTCGCGCCAGGATCGCCGCATGCGCTCCTCGCGCGTGCCGATCACCGCCAAGGTCGCGGCCAAGATGGTCAGCGCCATTGGTGCCGACCGCGTGTTGACCGTCGACCTGCACGCCGACCAGATCCAGGGTTTCTTCGACGTGCCGGTGGACAACGTCTACGCCTCGCCGCTGCTGCTGGCGGATATCTGGCGCGCGTATGGCACCGACAACCTGATCGTGGTTTCGCCGGACGTCGGCGGCGTGGTGCGCGCGCGCGCGGTCGCCAAGCGCCTGGACGACGCCGACCTGGCCATCATCGACAAGCGCCGCCCGCGCGCCAACGTCGCCACGGTGATGAACATCATCGGCGACGTGCAGGGCAAGACCTGCGTGCTGGTGGACGACCTGGTCGACACCGCCGGCACGTTGTGCGCCGCCGCCGCCGCGCTCAAGCAGCGTGGCGCGGTCAAGGTGGTGGCCTACTGCACGCACCCGGTGTTCTCCGGTCCGGCGGTGGACAACATCAACAACTCGCAGTTGGACGAGATCGTGGTGACCGACACCATCCCACTGTCCGATGCTGCGCGCGTGTGCACCAAGATTCGCCAGTTGAGCGTGGCCGAATTGCTTGCCGAGACCATCCGGCGCATCGCCTTCGGCGAATCGGTCAGCTCGCTGTACGTGGATTGAGCCGGCGGCTTTCGCCGGCTTTCATTGGCTTCCCTGGTCGCGGGGAAGTCGCAAAACCGCCGCGAGGCGGTTCATTAACCTAGGTAGTAAACGAAATGGCCAAGACTCATGAAATCAAGGTGCAGCGTCGCGAGGACGAGGGTAAGGGTGCGAGCCGCCGCCTGCGTCACGCCGGCGTCATCCCCGCGATCGTCTACGGTGGCGATCTGAAGCCGGTCAGCATCCAGCTCGACCACGAAGAAGTGTGGCTGGCCCAGCAGAACGAGTGGTTCTACTCCTCGATCCTGGACCTGAGCCTCAACGGCGACGTGCAGAAGGTGCTGCTGCGTGACATGCAGCGCCATCCGTTCAAGCAGCTGATCATGCACATCGACTTCCAGCGCGTGAACGAGAACGAAAAGCTCAACGCCTCGGTGCCGCTGCACTTCGTCAATGAAGACAAGTCGCCGGCGGGCAAGTCGGCCGAAGTGGTCGTGACCCACGAGCTCAACGAAGTGCAGGTCAGCTGCCTGCCGAAGGATCTGCCGGAGTTCATCGAGGTCGACCTGTCGGCCCTGGAAGTGGGCAACGTCATCCACCTGTCGGACGTCAAGCTGCCGGCCGGCGTGGAAATCCCGGAACTGAAGCAGGGCAAGGAACACGATGTCGCCATCGTGATCGCCAAGCACGGCCGCGAAGAAGCCGAAGCCCCGGCCGCCGAGGCGGGCAAGGACGAGGCCAAGTAATCGCCACGCCCCCTCTGTGTCCTGCACGGAGGGGGTAGGGTGGTGGCTTCCGCATGTCTGCATTGCGACTGATCGTCGGACTCGGCAACCCCGGTCCCGAACACGCCCAAACCCGGCACAACGCCGGGTTTCGTTTCGTCGACGCACTCGCCGACTCGGTCGGCGCGCGCTGGAGCCTGGAATCCAAGTTGTTTGGCGAAGTGGCCCGCGTGGACATCGCCGGCCAGCCGGTGTGGCTGCTCAAGCCGGCCACGTTCATGAATTTGAGTGGCAAATCGATCACCGCGGCGCTGCGCTTCTGGAAGATCGAGCCCGAACAGATGCTGGTGGCACACGATGAGCTCGACCTGGCGCCCGGCGTGGCACGGTTGAAGTTCGATGGCGGCCACGGCGGCCAGAACGGCCTGCGCGATACCATCCGCCTGCTCGGCCATGGCAAGTTCCACCGCCTGCGCGTGGGCATCGGCCATCCTGGCCACAAGGACAAGGTGGTGCCGTGGGTGCTCGGCCGCGCCAATCGCGACGATGATGTGCTGATCGGGCGCAGCATCGACGAGGCGATCGAGGTGCTGCCCTTGGCCGCGTCGGGCAATTTCAACGAGGCGACCAAGCGCCTGAATACCGCCAAGGCTTGATGCTTGGGGATTGGGGATTGCCACTGGCCATCCCCAATCCCGAATCACCAATCCCGGATTACGCATCATGGGCATCAAATGCGGCATCGTCGGCCTGCCCAACGTCGGCAAGTCGACCCTGTTCAACGCGCTGACCAAGGCGGGCATCGCCGCGGCCAACTTCCCGTTCTGCACGATCGAGCCAAACGTGGGCATCGTGCCGGTGCCGGATCTGCGGCTGAACCAGCTTTCGGAGATCGTCAAGCCGCAGAAAGTGGTGCCGACGGCGGTCGAGTTCGTCGATATCGCCGGCCTGGTTGCTGGCGCGGCGAGCGGCGAGGGCCTGGGCAACAAGTTCCTGGCGCATATCCGCGAAGTGGACGCGATCACCCATGTGGTGCGTTGCTTCGAGCACGGCGACATCGTGCACGTGGCCGGCAAGGTGGATCCGCTTTCGGATATCGAGACCATCGACACCGAATTGGCGCTGGCCGACCTGGATAGCGTTGAAAAGGCGCTCAACCGTGCCGAGCGCGCCGCCAAGGGCGGCGACAAGGAGGCGGCCGCGCGCAAGCCGGTGCTGGCCAAGCTGCAGGCCGCGCTGGCCGAGGGCAAGGCCGGCCGCGCTGCCGGCCTGGACGAGGAAGAGAAGGCGCTGGTGCGCGATCTGTTCCTGCTCACCCTCAAGCCGGTGATGTATATCGCCAACGTGCTGGAGGACGGTTTCGAGAACAATCCCCACCTGGATGCCGTGCGCAAGCACGCCGCTGCCGAGGGCGCCGAAGTGGTGCCGGTGTCGGCAGCGATCGAGGAAGAATTCGCGCAGCTGGAGGACGCCGATCGCGACGTGTTCCTGGCCGACCTGGGCCTGGACGAGCCGGGCCTGAACCGCGTGATCCGCGCCGCCTACAAGTTGCTCGGGTTGCAGACCTACTTCACTGCCGGCGTAAAGGAAGTGCGCGCCTGGACGGTCAAGGCCGGTTCGACGGCGCCGCAGGCCGCCGCCGTGATCCACACCGATTTCGAGAAGGGATTCATCCGCGCCGAGACGATCGGCTTCGATGATTTCATCAAGTACAAGGGCGAAGCGGGGGCCAAGGAAGCCGGTCGCCTGCGCCTGGAAGGCAAGGAATACCGCGTGCAGGAAGGTGACGTGCTGCACTTCCGCTTCAACGTCTGACGCCGGCGGCCGCTCGCGGCCGGAAAAACGCGGAAAAATTACAAATTAGTGTTGACAAGGTCGGGCACCCCGACCAAAATTGCGGGCTCTCCACACCGGCATGAATGGCTTCGCGGCCAAGTGACGGAGTGGGTTTGGAGGGATACCCAAGCGGCCAACGGGGGCAGACTGTAAATCTGCTGGCTTACGCCTTCGGTGGTTCGAATCCACCTCCCTCCACCAGTTTCACGTTGTGGCAGTTCAATCCCCGTTGCGGGAGTAGTTCAACGGTAGAACCTCAGCCTTCCAAGCTGATGGTGCGGGTTCGATTCCCGTCTCCCGCTCCATTGAACGGAAAACGTGTCACAATACGCAACTCGCTCACGTAGCTCAGTCGGTAGAGCACCTCCTTGGTAAGGAGGAGGTCGAAGGTTCGATTCCTTTCGTGAGCACCATCTACAAGTCGCCATACCTTTCAACGAACACCGAGAAGAAGCAGCCATGGCTAAGGGTAAGTTTGAGCGCACCAAGCCGCACGTCAACGTCGGCACCATCGGTCACGTTGACCACGGCAAGACCACGCTGACCGCTGCGCTGACCAAGGTTGGCGCCGAGCGTTTCGGTGGCGAGTTCAAGGCCTATGACGCGATTGACGCGGCGCCGGAAGAGAAGGCGCGTGGCATCACGATCTCGACGGCGCACGTCGAGTACGAAAGCCCGAACCGTCACTACGCGCACGTGGATTGCCCGGGTCACGCCGACTACGTCAAGAACATGATCACCGGTGCTGCGCAGATGGACGGCGCGATCCTGGTGTGTTCGGCCGCTGACGGCCCGATGCCGCAGACCCGCGAGCACATTCTGCTGTCGCGCCAGGTGGGCGTGCCGTACATCGTCGTGTTCCTGAACAAGGCCGACATGGTGGACGACGCCGAGCTGCTGGAGCTGGTGGAGATGGAAGTCCGCGAGCTGCTGAGCAAGTACGAGTTCCCGGGCGACGACACCCCGATCATCCACGGCTCGGCCCGTCTGGCGCTGGAAGGCGACCAGAGCGAAATCGGCGTGCCGGCGATCCTGAAGCTGGTTGAGGCGCTGGACACCTGGATTCCGGAGCCGGAGCGTGCGATCGACCGTCCGTTCCTGATGCCGGTGGAAGACGTGTTCTCGATCTCGGGCCGCGGCACCGTGGTGACCGGTCGTATCGAGCGCGGCATCATCAAGGTCGGTGACGAAATCGAGATCGTCGGTATTCGTCCGACCCAGAAGACCACCGTGACCGGCGTGGAAATGTTCCGCAAGCTGCTGGACCAGGGCCAGGCAGGCGACAACGCCGGTCTGCTGCTGCGCGGCACCAAGCGTGACGACGTGGAGCGTGGCCAGGTGCTGGCCAAGCCGGGTTCGATCACCCCGCACACCGAGTTCGAAGCCGAAGTGTACGTGCTGTCCAAGGATGAAGGCGGTCGCCATACCCCGTTCTTCAAGGGCTACCGTCCGCAGTTCTACTTCCGCACCACCGACATCACTGGCGCCGTCCAGCTGCCGGAAGGCGTGGAGATGGTGATGCCGGGCGACAACGTGAAGATGAGCGTGACGCTGATCAACCCGGTGGCGATGGACGAAGGCCTGCGTTTCGCGATCCGCGAAGGTGGCCGTACCGTCGGCGCCGGCGTGGTGGCCAAGATCACCAAGTAAGTGCCTGCAGTCCGGCGGCCTCGGCTGCCGGATCGCGCGAACGGCGGGCCGGTTTGAACATCGGTCCGCCTTCGTTGTCTAAGGGTTTCGCTTAAGTAAACCGTACGCCAGTAGCTCAATTGGCAGAGCAGCGGTCTCCAAAACCGCAGGTTGGGGGTTCGAGTCCCTCCTGGCGTGCCATCTTCGCGAAACTCCACGACCTAGGTCAGATCGGGTACCCAGAGCCGGATGAATAGCAAAATCGAACCTTCCAAGCGCGCTGCCCAAGCTGGTGGCGACATGTTCAAGTACGCCGTCGCTGCGATCCTCGCGGTGGCGGGTCTTTTTGTTTGGTTCTGGTTCTCCACGCCCGAACGCGCCGTCGCCCTGGGTAACTGGGCGCCGCAGATCCGCGGCCTGGCCGTCGTAGTGGGATTGGCTTTGGGTGCACTGGTTTTCCTGGGCACCGCCCGGGGCCGCCAGACCCGCGAGTTCCTGTCCGAGTCGCGCTTCGAGCTGCGCAAGGTCGTCTGGCCGACGCGCAAGGAATCCATCCAGACCACCTGGGTGGTGATCGTGGTGGTCATCGTCCTCAGCCTGATGCTGGGTGGTTTCGATTTCATCATCCAGTGGGCCACCAAGTGGTTCCTGGGGCGTTGAGGAGGCTCAAGTGAAGCGTTGGTATGTCGTTCATGCCTATTCAGGTTTCGAGAAGTCGGTAGCGCAGGCGCTGCGCGACCGGATTGCCCGTGAAGAGATGCAGGACCGCTTTGGCGATGTCCTGGTGCCGACGGAAGAAGTGATCGAGATGCGCTCCGGCCAGAAGCGCCGTTCCGAGCGCAAGTTCTTCCCCGGCTACGTGCTGGTGCAGATCGAGACCCACGAAGAAGGCGGCATTCCGCGTATCGACAACGAAAGCTGGCACCTGGTGAAGGAGACTTCCAAGGTGATGGGCTTCATTGGCGGCACTGCCGACCGCCCGCTGCCGATTCGCGACGAGGAGGCCGACGCCATCCTCCAGCGCGTCCAGGACGGTGTCGAGAAGCCGCGTCCAAAGGTGCTGTTCGAGCCCGGCCAGATGGTCCGTGTGACCGACGGCCCGTTCAACGACTTCAATGGCGTGGTCGAAGAGGTCAACTACGAGAAGAGCCGCCTGCGCGTGGCCGTCTTGATCTTCGGCCGCTCGACCCCGGTCGAGCTGGAATTCGGCCAGGTCGAAAAGGGCTGATCCAGGCCCGTTGCCGCCGCGCTTGAGCGGCGGCCACAACTCCTCTATACTGCGCGGCTCGCTCCTCCTGGCGAACCGCCAGGAACCTCGGCCACCTCTCGGTGGCCGTCTGCGCACTTACAACGCGATGCCGGGACGCGTACGTTTTTCCCGGCCCGATGGGGAGCCCGTTCAGGGCGCTAGCACCCGGAGAGCACTCAAATGGCAAAGAAAGTTGTCGGTTACATCAAGCTGCAGGTGAAGGCCGGTCAGGCCAACCCCTCGCCGCCGGTCGGTCCTGCATTGGGCCAGCGCGGTCTGAACATCATGGAGTTCTGCAAGGCGTTCAACGCTGCCACGCAGAAGCTCGAGCCGGGTCTGCCGACCCCGGTCATCATCACGGCCTATTCGGACCGCACCTTCACCTTCATCACCAAGAGCACGCCGGCGAGCGTGTTGTTGAAGAAGGCCGCTGGCGTGACCTCCGGTTCCAAGCGCCCCAACACCGAAAAGGTGGGCAAGGTGACCCGCAAGCAGCTGGAAGAGATCGCCAAGGCGAAGGAAGCCGACCTGACTGCGGCCGAGCTGGAAGCGGCGGTGCGTACGATTGCGGGCTCCGCTCGCAGCATGGGCCTGACGGTGGAGGGTTAAGCAATGGCACAGACCAAGCGACAGAAAGCAATCAGCGCGGCCGTCGTGCCGGGCAAGGCGTACTCGATCGAAGAGGCGCTGAAGATCGTCAAGACCACCAGCAAGGCCAAGTTCGTCGAAGCGGTCGATGTGGCCGTGCGCCTGGGCGTGGACGCCAAGAAGTCCGACCAGCAGGTGCGCGGTTCCACCGTGCTGCCGGCCGGTACCGGCAAGTCCGTGCGCGTGGCCGTGTTCGCCCCGGCCGGTGCCAAGGCTGAGGAAGCCCTGGCTGCTGGCGCCGAGGCCGTCGGTATGGACGACCTGGCCGAGAAGATGCAGGCCGGCGACCTGAACTACGACGTGGTCATCGCCACCCCGGACGCCATGCGCGTCGTCGGCAAGCTCGGTACGCTCCTGGGCCCGCGCGGCCTGATGCCGAACCCGAAGGTGGGCACCGTTTCCCCGAACCCGGGCGAAGCGGTCAAGAACGCCAAGTCGGGCCAGGTGCGCTACCGCACCGACAAGGCCGGCATCATCCACTGCACCATCGGCAAGGCCAGCTTCGACGACGAGTCGTTGAAGACCAACCTGCAGGCGCTGCTGGCGGACCTGATCAAGGCCAAGCCGGCGACCTCCAAGGGTACCTACCTGCAGAAGGTGTCGGTGAGCTCGACCATGGGTCCGGGCGTCACCGTGGATCAGTCCAGCCTTTCGCTGAAGTAATAAAGCGGGCAGGGCGGCCTGTCATCAGGCCGACTTGTCCGGGTTGTACAGGTTTCAACCCCGTCCGCGCTTCGGCCCGGCCGGGACATTTGAAGGCGATCGCCGGCGCAGGCCGGCGGTAGCCGTCAAAGACCGCAGGCGCGGTGGTTGCAGATCGGCGACGGGCACGGAAGCTCGCATTGGCAAGGAGTCGCCGCCGGTCCCGCGAAACCGCTTAATCCACCTCCCTCGGGAGGCAGGCCTGCGTAGATGGTGTCGCCCTTCTGGAGTTTTCTGGTTTTGCGGTCTGGGACATCCCAGGTTGGCTCACTCCAGGTCTAGAACGGCCACCACCGGAACATCGGTCGATGTTCCCGGCGTCCAGGAAGGATGCCGCCCTGGACCGCGAGCGGCAGGAGCCGTGAGCGGAGTTCAATTGGAGGAGTGCAATGGCTCTCAATCTGTCCCAGAAGCAAGAAGTAGTCGCCGAGCTGGCAGACATCGCCGCCAAGGCCCACTCCTTGATCGCAGCCGAATATGCTGGCACCACGGTCTCGCAGATGACCGCGATGCGCAAGCAGGCCCGCGAGACTGGCGTTTTCTTGAAAGTTGTCAAGAACACGCTGGCCGTGCGCGCCGTTGAAGGCACCGATTACGCCGTCGTCAAGGACAAGTTGGTCGGTCCTCTGCTGTACGCGTTCTCGCTCGAGGAGCCCGGCGCTGCCGGTCGCCTGATCAAGGATTTCGCCAAGAGCAACGACAAGCTGCAGGCCAAGGTCGTCTCGATCGGTGGTGAGGTCTTCCCGGCCAGCCACGTCGACGTCCTGGCTTCGCTGCCGACCCGCGATCAGGCCCTGGCCATGCTGGCCCGCGTCCTGACCGAGCCGGTCACGATGTTCGCCCGCGCCGTCAAGGCCATCGGCGAGAAGCAGGAAGGTGGCGCTACCGCCGCCGAGCCTGTCGCCGAAACCGCCTGAGTTCGATGTCCCTAGCGATCCGCTAGAAACACCAATCCAGAATATTTTTAGAAGGTAATCAAAATGTCCCTTACCAACGAACAGATCGTCGACGCCATCGCCGAGAAGTCCCTGATGGAAGTGATGGACCTGGTCAAGGCCATCGAAGACAAGTTCGGCGTTTCCGCCGCCGCTCCGGTTGTCGCGGCTGCTGCCGCTGGCCCGGCTGCCGTGGTTGAAGAGCAGACCGAGTTCAACATCATCCTGAAGGATGCCGGCGCCAAGAAGGTCGACGTGATCAAGGCCGTTCGCGCCATCACCGGCCTGGGCCTGAAGGAAGCCAAGGACCTCACCGAGGCCGGCGGCGTCCTGAAGGAAGGCGTGTCGAAGGAAGACGCAGACAAGTTCAAGAAGGACCTCGAGGCCGCCGGCGCGTCCGTCGAAGTCAAGTAAGCCGCACCTTGCATCGCCAGCCATTCTCGGCGGTGCACTGAAGGCTGGGGGCGAAAGCCCCCGGCCTTTGGCCGTTGATGGGACTTGGCGTCCCTGGCGGCCGAAACCCAACTCGCAAGCACGGAGTTGGTAGTTGGAAGTAGCAGGAGAAGGCGTGCTGGTGCCGGCAATACCAGCGACTTCCAACTGACAACTCGTTCTTTACGTAAGCACGCTCTGGGTCGCGGACGCGCGGCCCCCACAGCCCAAGGTGGAAGACCTCATGACGTCTTATTCGTTCACCGAAAAGAAGCGTATCCGCAAGGATTTCGGCAAGCAGCGCTCGATTCTCGAAGTGCCGTTCCTGCTCGCCATCCAGGTGGATTCCTACCGTGAATTCCTGCAGGAAAACGTTGATCCGGCCAAGCGCACGGACCACGGCCTGCACGCGGCCCTGAAGTCGGTGTTCCCGATCTCCAGCTACAGCGGCAACGCTGCCCTCGAATACGTCGGCTACAAGCTGGGCGACCCGGTGTTCGACGAGCGCGAATGCCGCAACCGTGGCCTGTCCTACGGCGCGCCGCTGCGCGTGACCGTGCGCCTGGTGATCTACGACCGTGAGTCGACCACCAAGGCCATCAAGTACGTGAAGGAGCAGGAGGTCTATCTGGGCGAGATCCCGCTCATGACCGAGAACGGCACCTTCATCGTCAATGGCACCGAGCGCGTCATCGTCTCGCAGCTGCACCGTTCGCCCGGCGTGTTCTTCGACCACGACCGTGGCAAGACCCACAGCTCGGGCAAGCTGCTGTACAGCGCCCGCATCATTCCTTACCGTGGCTCGTGGCTGGACTTCGAGTTCGACCCGAAGGACGCGCTGTTCACCCGTATCGACCGTCGCCGCAAGCTGCCGGTGTCGATCCTGTTGCGCGCGCTCGGCTACTCCAACGAGGAGATGCTGAACGAGTTCTTCGACATCAACACCTTCCACATCAACCCGGACGAAGGCGTCCAGCTGGAGCTGGTGCCCGAGCGCCTGCGTGGCGAAACGCTGAACTTCGACCTGGCCGATGGCGACAAGGTCATTGTCGAAGCCGGCAAGCGCATCACCGCGCGCCACGTCAAGCAGCTGGAAGCCTCGGGCATCGCTGCCCTCGCAGTGCCGGACGAGTACCTGGTCGGCCGCATCCTGTCGCATGACGTCATCGACGCCTCGACCGGCGAGCTGCTGGCCAGCGCCAACGACGAAATCAGCGACGACCAGCTGGCTGCGTTCCGCAAGGCCGGCGTCGATGCGGTCGGCACCCTGTGGGTGAACGACCTGGATCGTGGCCCGTACCTGTCCAACACCCTGCGCATCGATCCGAGCAAGACCCAGCTGGAAGCCCTGGTCGAGATCTACCGCATGATGCGTCCGGGCGAGCCGCCGACCAAGGACGCCGCGCAGAACCTGTTCCACAACCTGTTCTTCACCTTCGAGCGCTACGACCTGTCCACGGTCGGCCGGATGAAGTTCAACCGCCGTGTCGGCCGCAAGGAAGTCACCGGCGAGTCGGTGCTGTACGACAAGAAGTACTTCGGCGAGCGCAACGACGAAGAGTCCAAGCGCCTGGTCGCCGCACACGGCGACAGCTCGGACATCCTGGAAGTGATCAAGGTCCTGACCGAGATCCGCAACGGTCGCGGTGTGGTCGATGACATCGACCACCTGGGCAACCGTCGCGTGCGTTCGGTCGGCGAAATGGCCGAGAACGT
>Ga0268289_100193_pt1 | contig 11746 bp, 6 predicted proteins | sample MetspNORM_FD_191340 | JGI IMG/M metagenome (GOLD analysis project Ga0268289, IMG submission 191340) | Soil microbial communities from San-Diego area, Southern California, United States - Methylocaldum sp. NOR-M | ecosystem: Environmental > Terrestrial > Soil > Desert | place: USA: California... | reverse complement strand
CCGACCGTGATCACCGCGTACTCGGACCGCACCTTCACCTTCATCACCAAGACGCCGCCCGCGACGATCCTGCTGAAGAAGGCCGTGGGCATCCAGTCCGGCTCCAAGCGGCCCAACACCGAGAAGGTGGGCAAGGTCACCCGCAAGCAGCTCGAGGACATCGCCAAGGCGAAGGAACCCGACCTGACCGCGGCCGATCTCGATGCAGCAGTGCGCACCATCGCGGGCTCGGCCCGTTCGATGGGCCTGACGGTGGAGGGCTGAGGACATGGCACAGACCAAGCGACAGAAGACCATCAAGGCCGCGGTCGTCCCGGGCAAGAGCTACCCGATCGACGAGGCGCTGAAGATCGTCAAGGACAACAGCAAGACCAAGTTCGTCGAAGCCGTCGACGTGGCCGTGCGCCTGGGCGTGGACGCCAAGAAGTCGGACCAGCAGGTGCGCGGTTCCACCGTGCTGCCGGCCGGCACCGGCAAGACCGTGCGCGTGGCGGTGTTCGCCCCGGCGGGCGCCAAGGCCGACGAGGCCCTGGCCGCCGGCGCCGACGCGGTCGGCATGGACGACCTGGCCGAGAAGATGCAAGGCGGCGACCTGAGCTACGACGTCGTGATCGCCACCCCGGACGCGATGCGCGTGGTCGGCAAGCTCGGCACGCTGCTCGGCCCGCGCGGCCTGATGCCCAACCCGAAGGTCGGCACCGTGTCGCCGAACCCGGGCGAGGCGGTCAAGAACGCCAAGGGCGGCCAGGTCCGCTACCGCACCGACAAGGCCGGCATCATCCACTGCACGATCGGCAAGGCCGACTTCGAGGCCGGCAAGCTGAAGGACAACCTGCAGGCGCTGCTCGCCGACCTGGTCAAGGCCAAGCCGGCCACCGCCAAGGGCGCCTACCTGCAGAAGATCTCGATCAGCTCGACGATGGGCCCCGGCGTCGCCGTCGACCAGTCGTCGCTGTCGTTGAAGTGACGATTGCCAGTCGCCGCGCATAGCGCGGCGGCGCCAGCAATCGTCATCCCCGCATGCTTTAGGCGGGACAAGCGCGCAGCGCGCAGAACGGCCGGAGGCCGGCCCCGCAGGGGCGAGCGCAGCGAGTAATCCAGCGCCGTTGGTTTTGCCTTGCCAGTGACCTCGAAAGCGAAAGTCACTGGACCCCCGCCTCCGCGGGGATGACGTTTCAAAGTGTCGCTCTCGCGAGCGACGCTGAAAGTATTTTGAGGGCATCGTCGAAGGCGCAAGCCTGACGCGGGGCCGTCAAAGACCGCAGGCGCGGTCGGAGCAGCAACGACGACGGGCAGGGATGCTCGCTTGGCATGGAGTCGCCGTCGTGGCCAGCGAAGACCGCTTAATCCCGGACCGCGCGAGCGGGAAAGGGCCTGCGTAGATGGTTGCCGACCCTCCAGGATCATCGTCTTACCGATCTTTTGGAAACGGCCACCACCCGGAACGCCCCTGGCGTTCCCCGCGTCGACGGACCGATGCGGCTCATGGCCCGCCTTCAAGCGGATGCGCGAAGGCGGAAATGCAATACGGAGGAGTGCAATGGCTCTCAATCTGACCCAGAAGCAGGAAGTCGTTGCCGAACTGACCGAGGTCGCCGGCAAGGCGCACTCGCTGGTCGCCGCGGAGTATGCGGGCGTCACGGTCGCGCAGATGACCGAGATGCGCAAGAAGGCCCGCCAGGAAGGCGTGTTCCTGAAAGTTGCCAAGAACACGCTGGTCTCGCGGGCAGTGGAGAACACCGATTACGCGGTCGTCAAGGACGCGCTGACCGGTCCTCTGCTGTATGCCTTCTCGCAGGAAGACCCCGGCGCCGCCGGACGCCTGATCAAGGAGTTCGCCAAGGCGAACGACAAGCTGAAGCCGCGCCTCGTTTCGCTGGGCGGGCAGATGTACCCGGGCTCCCACGTGGATGTCCTGGCGTCGCTGCCGACCCGCGAACAGGCGCTGTCGATGCTGCTCAGCGTCATGGTCCAGCCCGCCACCATGCTCGTGCGCCTGCTCTCCGAGCCGGCCGCGCAGGTCGCCCGCGTCACCAACGCGGTCGGCCAGCAGAAGGCGGCCTGAAGGCCCAGTTCGGTTTACGAGTTCCCGATCAATCGTTTCCAACTTTAGATAACAGAGGTAATCACGATGTCCCTTTCCAACGAGCAGATCATCGAAGCGATCAGCAGCAAGACCCTCGTCGAGGTGATGGAGCTGGTCAAGGCGATGGAAGAGAAGTTCGGCGTGTCCGCCGCCGCCCCGGTGGCCGTCGCCGCCGGCCCGGCCGCCGCCGCCGCCGCCCCGGCCGAGGAGCAGACCGAGTTCAACGTCATCCTCAAGTCCGCCGGCGAGAAGAAGGTCGAGGTCATCAAGGTGGTCCGCGCGATCACCGGCCTGGGCCTGAAGGAAGCCAAGGACCTGACCGAAGCCGGTGGCACGGTCAAGGAAGGCGCCTCGAAGGACGACGCTGCCAAGTTCAAGAAGGACCTGGAAGCGGCCGGCGCCACGGTCGAAGTGAAGTAAGCGGTCCTTGCGTCGCCAGCGGTAAGGGCGACCAGCCGAGGCTGGGGGCGAAAGCCCCCGGCCTTTGGCCGTTGTTGCAACACCCGAAAACTGACACGAGTCGACAGTCGGAAGTAGCGGGAGAAGGCGTGCTGGTGCCGGCAATACCAGCGACTTCCCACTGGCGATTCCCCCCGGACCGGCAACGCCGGTTCAACCGGGACCGCGGACGCGCGGTCCACAGATGCCCCGAAGGTGGTAGCTCCCCATGACGACCTCCCAGTCGAACTATTCGTTCACCGAAAAGAAGCGCATCCGCAAGGACTTCGGCAAGCGCGGCTCGATCCTCGAAGTGCCGTTCCTGCTGGCCATCCAGGTCGACTCGTACCGCGAGTTCCTGCAGGCCGACGCCGACCCGGCCAAGCGCGCCGACCGCGGCCTGCACGCCGCGCTCAAGTCGGTGTTCCCGATCGTCAGCTACAACGGCTACGCGGCGCTGGAGTACGTCGGCTACAAGCTCGGCGACCCGGTGTTCGACGAGCGCGAGTGCCGCCAGCGCGGCATGAGCTACGGCGCGCCGCTGCGCGTGACCGTGCGCCTGGTGATCTACGACCGCGAGTCGTCGTCCAAGGCCATCAAGTACGTGAAGGAGCAGGAGGTCTACATGGGCGAGATCCCGCTCATGACCGACAACGGCACCTTCATCGTCAACGGCACCGAGCGCGTCATCGTCTCGCAGCTGCACCGCTCGCCGGGCGTGTTCTTCGACCACGACCGCGGCAAGACCCACAGCTCGGGCAAGCTGCTCTACAGCGCCCGCATCATCCCCTACCGCGGCTCCTGGCTCGACTTCGAGTTCGATCCCAAGGACGCCCTGTTCACCCGCATCGACCGCCGCCGCAAGCTGCCGGTCAGCGTGCTGCTGCGCGCGCTGGGCTACTCCAATGAGGAGATGCTCAACGAGTTCTTCGAGATCAACACCTTCCATATCGACCCGAAGGAAGGCGTGCAGCTCGCGCTCGTGCCCGAGCGCCTGCGCGGCGAGACCCTGGACTTCGACCTGGCCGACGGCGACAAGGTCATCGTCGAGGCCGGCAAGCGCATCACCGCGCGCCACGTCAAGCAGTTGCAGGAATCCGGCATCGAGGCCCTGGCCGTGCCGGACGCCTACCTCGTGGGCCGCATCCTCTCGCACGACGTGATCGAGGCCGAGACCGGCGAGCTGCTGGCCACCGCCAACGACGAGATCACCGAGGAGACGCTTGAGAAGTTCCGCAAGGCCGGCGTCGAGGCGATCGGCACGATCTGGGTCAACGACCTCGACCGTGGCCCCTACCTGTCCAACACCCTGCGCATCGACCCGACCAAGACCCAGCTCGAGGCGCTGGTCGAGATCTACCGCATGATGCGCCCCGGCGAGCCGCCGACCAAGGACGCCGCGCAGAACCTGTTCCACAACCTGTTCTTCACCTTCGAGCGCTACGACCTCTCGACCGTGGGCCGGATGAAGTTCAACCGCCGCATCGGCCGCAAGGAAGTCACCGGCGCGCCGGTGCTGTACGACGCGCGCTACTTCGCCGAGCGCAAGGACGAGGACTCGACCCGGCTGCGCGAGCAGTGCGGTGGGATGTCCGACATCCTCGACGTGATCAAGGTGCTGACCGAGATCCGCAACGGCCGCGGCACGGTGGACGACATCGACCACCTGGGCAACCGCCGCGTGCGCAGCGTCGGCGAGATGGCCGAGAACGTGTTCCGCGTCGGCCTGGTGCGCGTGGAGCGCGCGGTGCGCGAGCGCCTGACCATGGCTGAGGCCGACGGGCTGACCCCGCAGGAACTGATCAACGCCAAGCCGGTCGCGGCGGCGGTGAAGGAGTTCTTCGGCTCCTCGCAGCTCTCGCAGTTCATGGACCAGAACAACCCGCTGTCCGAGGTCACCCACAAGCGCCGCGTCTCGGCGCTCGGCCCGGGCGGCCTGACCCGCGAGCGCGCCGGCTTCGAGGTGCGCGACGTGCACCCGACCCACTACGGCCGCGTCTGCACCATCGAGACCCCGGAAGGCCCGAACATCGGCCTGATCAACTCGCTGGCCGTGTTCGCGCGCACCAACCAGTACGGCTTCCTGGAGACGCCGTACCGCAAGGTCGTGAACGGCAAGGTCACCGACGAGGTCGAGTACCTCTCGGCGATCGAAGAGAACGAGTACGTCATCGCCCAGGCCAACGCGCCGCAGGACGAGAAGGGCAACATGACCGCCCAGTTCGTCGACTGCCGCTTCCAGGGCGAATCGCTGCTCAAGCCGCCGAGCGAAGTGCACTACATGGACGTCTCGCCGATGCAGACCGTGTCGGTCGCCGCGGCGCTGGTGCCGTTCCTGGAGCACGACGACGCCAACCGCGCGCTGATGGGCGCCAACATGCAGCGCCAGGCCGTGCCGACGTTGCGCAGCCAGAAGCCGCTGGTCGGCACCGGCATCGAGCGCGCCGTGGCGCGCGACTCGGGCGTGACGGTGAACGCGCGCCGCGGCGGCACGGTCGAGCAGATCGACGCCGGCCGCATCGTGGTCAAGGTGTTCGACAACGAGATCTCCGGCGAGCACGATGCCGGCGTCGACATCTACAACCTGATCAAGTACACGCGCTCCAACCAGAACACCTGCATCAACCAGACCCCGCTGGTGAACGTGGGCGACGTGGTCGCGCGCGGCGACGTGCTGGCCGACGGCCCGTCCACCGACATCGGCGAGCTGGCGCTGGGCCAGAACATGCTGGTCGCGTTCATGCCGTGGAACGGCTACAACTTCGAGGACTCGATCCTGCTCTCCGAGCGCGTGGTCGAGCAGGATCGCTACACCACGATCCACATCGAGGAGCTGACGGTCCAGGCTCGCGACACCAAGCTCGGGCCGGAGGAGATCTCCGCCGACATCCCCAACGTCTCCGAGCAGGCGCTCAACCGCCTCGACGAGTCGGGCGTGGTGTACATCGGCGCCGAGGTCCGCGCCGGAGACATCCTGGTCGGCAAGGTCACGCCGAAGGGCGAGAGCCAGCTGACCCCGGAAGAGAAGCTGCTGCGCGCGATCTTCGGCGAGAAGGCCTCGGACGTGAAGGACAGCTCGCTGCGCGTGCCCCCGGGCATGGACGGCGTGGTCATCGACGTGCAGGTCTTCACCCGCGACGGCATCGAGAAGGACAAGCGCGCCCGCCAGATCGAAGAGAGCGAGATCAAGCACGTCAAGAAGGACTTCGACGACCAGTTCCGCATCCTCGAGGGCGCGATCTACGCGCGCCTGCGCTCGCAGCTGCTGGGCAAGGTGGCCAACGGCGGCGCCGGCCTGAAGAAGGGCGAGACGGTCAGCAGCCTGGTCCTCGACGGCCTGCCGAAGAAGGAGTGGTTCAACCTGCGGATGAAAGACGAGGACGCGGCCGATGCGATCGAGCGCGCTTCGATGCAGATCGAGGCGCACCAGAAGGAGTTCGAGCGCCGCTTCCAGGACAAGCGCGGCAAGATCACCCAGGGCGACGACCTCGCCCCGGGCGTGCTGAAGATGGTCAAGGTGTACCTGGCGGTGAAGCGCCGCATCCAGCCGGGCGACAAGATGGCCGGCCGCCACGGCAACAAGGGCGTGGTGTCGACCATCGTGCCGGTGCAGGACATGCCGTACATGGCCAACGGCGAGACCGTGGACGTCGTGCTCAACCCGCTGGGCGTGCCGAGCCGAATGAACATCGGCCAGATCCTCGAGGTGCACCTGGGCTGGGCCGCGAAGGGCCTGGGCCAGAAGATCGACCGCATGCTGCAGGCGCAGTCCAAGGTGGCGGACCTGCGCAAGTTCCTCGACGAGATCTACAACCACGACGGCAAGCTGCACGGCCAGCGCGTCGACCTCAAGCAGTTCTCGGACGAGGAGCTGCTGGCGCTGGCGCAGAACCTGGTGGACGGCGTCCCGATGGCCACGCCGGTGTTCGACGGCGCGACCGAGGCCGAGATCAAGAAGATGCTCGAGCTCGCCGAGCTGCCGACCAGCGGCCAGACCCAGCTCTACGACGGCCGCACCGGCGAGCCGTTCGAGCGCAAGGTCACGGTGGGCTACATGCACATGCTCAAGCTCAACCACCTGGTCGACGACAAGATGCACGCGCGTTCCACCGGCCCGTACTCGCTGGTCACCCAGCAGCCGCTGGGCGGCAAGGCGCAGTTCGGCGGCCAGCGCTTCGGCGAGATGGAAGTCTGGGCGCTGGAAGCCTACGGCGCGGCCTACACCCTGCAGGAAATGCTGACGGTGAAGTCCGACGACGTGCAGGGCCGCAACCAGATGTACAAGAACATCGTGGACGGCGAGCACGAGATGGTCGCCGGCATGCCCGAGTCGTTCAACGTGCTGGTCAAGGAAATCCGCTCGCTGGCCATCAACATGGAGCTCGAGGAGCACTGAGAGACGGTGATGGGGGATCCGGCGCCGCCGCATCCCCGCTGTAACCAGCCCCGAATCTCGAATCCCGAATCCCGGAGTCAAACATGAAAGACCTGCTCAACCTCTTCAACCAGCAGCGCCCGACGCTCGACTTCGACGCGATCAAGATCGCGCTCGCGTCGCCGGACCTGATCCGCTCGTGGTCGTACGGCGAGGTGAAGAAGCCCGAGACCATCAACTACCGCACCTTCAAGCCCGAGCGCGACGGCCTGTTCTGCGCCGCGATCTTCGGGCCGATCAAGGACTACGAGTGCCTGTGCGGCAAGTACAAGCGCATGAAGCACCGCGGCGTGGTCTGCGAGAAGTGCGGCACCGAGGTCACCCTGGCCAAGGTGCGCCGCGAGCGCATGGGCCACATCGACCTGGCCAGCCCGGTCGCGCACATCTGGTTCCTCAAGTCGCTGCCCTCGCGCATCGGCCTGATGCTGGACATGACCCTGCGCGACATCGAGCGCATCCTGTACTTCGAGGCGTTCGTCGTCACCGAGCCGGGCCTGACCCCGCTCGAGCGCGGCCAGCTGCTCAACGAAGAGCAGTTCATGCAGATGCGCCAGGAGCACGGCGACGACTTCGACGCCGCGATGGGCGCCGAGGCGGTGTTCGACCTGCTGCGCACGATCGACCTGCAGGCCGAGATGGTGCGCCTGAAGGAAGAGATCGCCGCCACCGGCTCGGAGACCAAGCTCAAGCGCCTCACCAAGCGCATCAAGCTGGTCGAGGCCTTCCTCGAGTCGGGCAACCGTCCCGAGTGGATGGTCATGACCGTGCTGCCGGTGCTGCCGCCGGACCTGCGTCCGCTGGTGCCGCTGGACGGCGGCCGCTTCGCGACCTCCGACCTCAACGACCTGTACCGCCGCGTCATCAACCGCAACAACCGCCTGCGCCGCCTGCTCGAACTCAACGCGCCCGACATCATCGTGCGCAACGAGAAGCGCATGCTGCAGGAGTCGGTGGACGCGCTGATGGACAACGGCCGCCGCGGCCGCGCCATCACCGGCACCAACAAGCGCCCGCTCAAGTCGCTGGCCGACATGATCAAGGGCAAGCAGGGCCGCTTCCGCCAGAACCTGCTCGGCAAGCGCGTCGACTACTCGGGCCGTTCGGTCATCGTGGTCGGCCCGACGCTGCGCCTGCACGAGTGCGGCCTGCCGAAGAAGATGGCGCTGGAGCTGTTCAAGCCCTTCATCTTCGCCAAGCTGCAGCGCCGTGGCCTGGCCACGACGATCAAGGCCGCCAAGAAGCTGGTCGAGCGTGAAGAGGCCGAGGTCTGGGACATCCTCGAGGAAGTCATCCGCGAGCACCCGGTGCTGCTCAACCGCGCGCCGACCCTGCACCGCCTGGGCATCCAGGCGTTCGAGCCGGTGCTGATCGAGGGCAAGGCGATCCAGCTGCACCCGCTGGTCTGCACCGCGTTCAACGCCGACTTCGACGGCGACCAGATGGCCGTGCACGTGCCGCTGTCGCTGGAAGCCCAGCTCGAGGCGCGCGCGCTGATGATGTCGTCCAACAACATCCTGTCGCCCGCCAACGGCGAGCCGATCATCGTGCCGTCGCAGGACGTGGTGCTGGGCCTGTATTACATGACCCGCGCGCTGGAGAACACGACGGGCGAGGGCATGGTGTTCGCCAACGTCGCCGAGGTGAAGCGCGCGTTCGACAACAAGGCCGCCGGGCTGCACGCCAAGGTCAAGGTGCGCATCACCGAGACCGTGGTCGCCGAGGACGGCAGCCGCTCGCGCAAGACCTCGATCGTGGACACCACGGTCGGGCGCGCGCTGCTGGCCGAGATCCTGCCCGAGGGCCTGCCCTTCGAGCTGGCCAACACGGAGCTGACCAAGAAGAACATCAGCCGCCTGATCAACTCCTGCTACCGCATGCTCGGCCTGAAGGAGACGGTGGTGTTCGCCGACCAGCTGATGTACACCGGCTTCGCGTACGCCACGCGCGCCGGCGTGTCGATCGGCATCGACGACATGATCATCCCCGACAAGAAGAAGGGCATCCTCGACGAGGCCGAGGCCGAGGTCGTGGAGATCCAGCAGCAGTACCAGTCGGGCCTGGTCACCGCCGGCGAGCGCTACAACAAGGTCGTCGACATCTGGTCGCGCACCAACGAGCGCGTCGCCCAGGAGATGATGAAGACCATCGGCACGGAAGTGGTGACCAACGCCAAGGGCGAGAAGGTCGAGCAGAAGTCGATGAACTCGGTCTACATCATGGCCGACTCCGGCGCCCGTGGCTCGCAGGCCCAGATCCGCCAGCTGGCGGGTATGCGCGGCCTGATGGCGCGCCCGGACGGCTCGATCATCGAGACGCCGATCACCGCGAACTTCCGCGAGGGCCTGAACGTCCTGCAGTACTTCATCTCGACCCACGGCGCCCGCAAGGGCCTGGCGGACACCGCGCTGAAGACCGCGAACTCCGGCTACCTGACCCGTCGCCTGGTCGACGTCGCCCAGGACGTGGTGATCACCGAGTCCGACTGCGGCACCAACGAAGGCCTGATGATGACCCCGATCGTCGAAGGCGGCGACGTGGTCGAGCCGTTGCGCGACCGCGTGCTCGGCCGCATCGTGGCCGAGGACGTGTTCCTGCCGGGCGAGGACGAGGATCCGATCGTCACCCGCAACACGCTGCTCGACGAGGCCTGGGTGCGCAAGCTCGAGGACGCCGGCGTGCAGTCGATCAAGGTGCGCTCGACCATCACCTGCGAGTCGTCCTTCGGCGTGTGCGCGTACTGCTACGGCCGCGACCTGGGCCGAGGCCACATCGTCAACCACGGCGAGGCCGTGGGCGTGGTCGCCGCGCAGTCGATCGGCGAGCCCGGCACCCAGCTGACCATGCGCACGTTCCACATCGGCGGCGCGGCTTCGCGCGCGGCGGCGATCGACAACGTGACGGTCAAGACCACCGGCTCGATCAAGTTCAACAACCTCAAGACCGTCGCGCACGCGGGCGGCCACCTGGTCGCGGTCTCGCGCTCGGGCGAGCTGTCCGTGCTCGACGCCCACGGCCGCGAGCGCGAGCGCTACAAGCTGCCCTACGGCGCCACCATCAACGTCAAGGACGGCGATGCGGTCAAGGCCGGGCAGACCGTCGCCAACTGGGATCCGCACAACCATCCGATCGTGTCGGAAGTGGCGGGCTTCATCCGCTTCGTCGACTTCATCGACGGCGTCACCGTCATCGAGAAGACCGACGAGCTGACCGGCCTGGCGTCGCGCGAGATCACCGATCCCAAGCGCCGCGGCTCGCAGGGCAAGGACCTGCGCCCGATCGTGCGCATCGTCGACAAGGCCGGCAAGGACCTGAGCATCCCGGGCACCGACCTGCCGGCGCAGTACCTGCTGCCGCCGCGCTCGATCGTGAACCTGCAGGACGGCGCGCCGGTCGGCGTCGGCGACGTGGTCACCAAGGTGCCGCAGGAGGCTTCCAAGACCCGCGACATCACCGGCGGCCTGCCGCGCGTGGCCGACCTGTTCGAGGCCCGCAAGCCCAAGGACCAGGCGATCCTGGCCGAGCGCTCGGGCGTGGTCAGCTTCGGCAAGGACACCAAGGGCAAGCAGCGCCTGATCATCAAGGGACCGGACGGCGAGGAGCACGAGGAGCTGATCCCCAAGTACCGCCAGATCATCGTGTTCGAAGGCGAGCACGTGGAGAAGGGCGAGACCGTGGTGGACGGCGAGCCGAGCCCGCAGGACATCCTGCGCCTGCTGGGCGTCGAGCCCCTGGCCGCGTACCTGGTCAAGGAGATCCAGGACGTCTATCGCCTGCAGGGCGTGAAGATCAACGACAAGCACATCGAGGTGATCATCCGCCAGATGCTGCGCAAGGTCGAAATCACCGACCAGGGCGACAGCAGGTTCCTGCACGGCGAGCAGGCCGAGCGCCAGCGCGTGATCGAGGACAACGTGAAGCTCGAGGGCAAGGGCGAGCTGCCGGCGAAGTTCGAGCCGGTCTTGCTGGGCATCACCAAGGCCTCGCTGGCGACCGAGTCGTTCATCTCCGCGGCCTCCTTCCAGGAGACCACCCGCGTGCTGACCGAGGCCGCCGTGCGCGGCACCCGCGACAGCCTGCGCGGCCTGAAGGAGAACGTGATCGTCGGCCGGCTGATCCCGGCCGGCACCGGCCTGGCCTACCATACCCAGCGCCGCAAGAACGCCTCCGGCCTGACCGACTCGGAGATGGAGGCCCTGTCGGGCGCCGTCGCCGGGGAGGCCGGCGACGAGGTCGCGGAAGTGGCGGCCGACGAGGCTACCGGCAACACCTGAGCAGTACCGTCAGCGACGGCCCCCCGGGGCCGTCCCAGATCACGAAATGAGGCGCCAGGGACGCGCCTCGTGTTCGGCCCAGGAAGGGCGGGATCGCAACAGGCTCCGGCCACCGCCTTCGGGCGGGGTCCGGGGCCGGGTTTGGCTTGCGTTGACGCTCCGCGTCCGCGCCAGCTATACTTTTCCGTCTTGGCAGGCCGGGGTCACTCCGCCTGCCTTCGTTATTCACGCAAGGGCCCTGGCCCGAACCAAAGACCCGAGACCGATGGCAACGATCAACCAGCTGGTGCGGAAGCCGCGCATCGCCGAAACCTACAAGAGCACCTCGCCCGCGCTGGCCAACTGCCCGCAGCGTCGCGGCGTGTGCACGCGCGTCTACACCACCACCCCGAAGAAGCCGAACTCGGCCCTGCGCAAGGTCGCCAAGGTGCGCCTGACCAACGGCTACGAGGTGATCTCGTACATCGGCGGCGAAGGCCACAACCTGCAGGAGCACTCGGTGGTCCTGATCCGCGG
>Ga0268289_100192_pt1 | contig 11770 bp, 10 predicted proteins | sample MetspNORM_FD_191340 | JGI IMG/M metagenome (GOLD analysis project Ga0268289, IMG submission 191340) | Soil microbial communities from San-Diego area, Southern California, United States - Methylocaldum sp. NOR-M | ecosystem: Environmental > Terrestrial > Soil > Desert | place: USA: California... | reverse complement strand
GAAAGGCGCTCAACGATGCCGGCCATCTACTTGCTCCCCTTGGAATTTCCCCATTCCAGCCGGGGCACTATAGCCTACAAAACCCGGCGCAACGCAAGCCCGCGGAGGCTACAATTCGGGCATCGCCCCTGCGGTTGTGACCGGCGCCACCCTTTGCGGCCGCGGCGCCGGGATCCGGGCCCGCGCCGCCGGTTTGGAGCGCCCCCCGCGCCCCCCGCAGCCACCCCGCACCGACCGAACAGACCCGCTCATGCCCCTGCTCCCGATCCTCGAGTTCCCGCACCCGCGGCTGCGCAACGTCGCCGGCGCCGTGGAGGCCGATCGCATCAAGACCCCGCAGTTCCAGCGCCTGCTCGACGACATGTTCGAGACCATGTACATCGCGCCCGGGATCGGCCTGGCCGCCACCCAGGTCGACGTGCACGAGCGCTTCATGGTCATCGACGTCAGCGAGGGCCGCGACCAGCCGCTGGTGTTCGTCAACCCGGTGATCCGCCACCGCACCCGGCAGCTGCGCGAGCACCAGGAAGGCTGCCTGTCGATCCCCGGCATCTACGCCGACGTCACCCGCGCCGACGGCATCGAGGTCGAGGCGCTCGACCGCCACGGCAAGGCCTTCGTGCTGGAGGTCGACGACCTGCTGGCCACCTGCATCCAGCACGAGGTCGACCACCTCGACGGCAAGCTGTTCATCGACCACCTCTCGGCGCTCAAGCGGGAGCGGGCGCTGAAGAAGTACGACAAGCTCAAGAAGGGGCGCGAGTAGGGAGCCGGGCCTTCCCCATGAGACTCGTCTTCGCCGGCACCCCCGACTTCGCGGTGCCCTCGCTCGTCGCCGCGGCCGCCCGCCAGGAAGTGGTGGCGGCCTACACCCAGCCCGACCGGCCCGCGGGGCGCGGGCGGGCGCTGGCGGCCTCGCCGGTCAAGCGCGCGGCGCTCGAGCGCGGGATCCCGGTGCTGCAGCCGGACACGCTGAAATCGCAGGTCGCGCGCGATGCGCTGGCCGCGCTGCAGCCGGACCTGCTGATCGTCGTCGCCTACGGGCTGATCCTGCCGCGCGCGATCCTCGGCATCCCGAAGCACGGCTGCTGGAACGTGCACGCCTCGCTGCTGCCGCGCTGGCGCGGCGCGGCGCCGATCCAGCGCGCGATCGAGGCCGGCGACACCCGCACCGGCGTGTGCCTGATGCAGATGGAGGCGGGCCTGGACACCGGCCCGGTGCTGCTGTCGCAGCCGCTGGACATCGGGCCGGAGGAAACCGGCGGGCAGTTGCACGACCGCCTCGCCGCGCTCGGCGCGCAGGTGCTGGCCGACGGCCTGGGCCTGCTGCGCGCCGGCATCCGGCCGGTGCCGCGGCCGCAGCCGGCCGAAGGCGTGACCTATGCGCACAAGCTCGACAAGGCGCAGGCGCGGCTGGACTGGTCGCGGCCGGCGGCGGCGCTCGCCAACCAGGTGCGCGCGTTCAACCCGTGGCCGGTGGCCGAGGCGACGGTGGCCGGCGAGCGCCTGCGCATCCTCGACGCGGTGGCGCTGCCGCGCGCGCACGACGCGGCGCCGGGCACGCTGCTCGCGGCCTCGCGCGAGGGCATCGACATCGCCTGCGGCGAGGGCACGCTGCGCCTGCGCCGCGTGCAGCGCGAGGGCGGGCGCGCGATCAGCGCCGCCGATTTCGTCAATGCGCGGGCGGACCTGCGTGCGTAGCGGCCTGCTCCGGCTTGCTGGCTGCGGCGCCCGTGGGCGCAGCTTCCGGCGCTGCGCGTCGCGTGGGAGCGGCTTCAGCCGCGAGCTTTTGCCGACGATGCATTCGACCAAGAGCTCGCGGCTGAAGCCGCTCCCACGAGAGCGCCGGACAATGCCGCGATGAACGAGGACAAGGGCGCGCGGGCGCGGGCGGTGGCGGCGCGGGTGCTGGACGCGGTGCTGCATCGCGGGCGTTCGCTGAAGGCCGAGCTCGCGCAGGCGCTGCCCGGGCTGGCCGATCCGCGCGACCGCGCGCTGGTGGAGGCGATCTGCTTCGCGGCCTTGCGCCAGCGCGCGCGCGCCGAGGCGGCGCTGCAGGCGTGGGTGCCGCGGCCGCTGCCGCGTCGCGACGGCGAGCTGCGGGCGCTGCTGCACGCGGGCTTCGCGCAGCTCGATCCGCTCGGCCTGCCGCCGCATGCGGCGGTCGACGCGACGGTGGGAGCGGCGCGGGTGCTGGGACGCGCGCACCAGCGCGGGATGGTCAACGCGCTGCTGCGGCGCGCGCAGCGCGAGGGATTGCCGGCGGCGGCGCCCGATGCGGACTGGCCGCGCTGGCTGCGCGAGCGCCTGCGAGCCGACTGGCCCGGCGAGGACGCGGCGATCGTCGCGGCCAGCGCGCTGCCGGCGCCGATGTGGCTGCGGGTCAACCGCCTGCGTGGCACGCGCGAGGCCTATGCGGCGCGGTTGCGCGAAGCCGGCATCGACGCCGTCGCCGACCCGGTGCTCGCCGACGCGCTGCGGCTGGAGACGCCGGTCGCGGTCGCCGCGCTGCCCGGTTTCGACGGCGGCGACGTCTCGGTGCAGGACGGCTCCGCGCAGGCGGTGGCCGATGCGCTGGCGCCGGCGCATGGCGCGCGCGTGCTCGACGCCTGCGCCGCGCCGGGCGGCAAGGCCGCGCACCTGCTCGAGCGCGACCCGACGCTGCGGCTGGTCGCGCTCGACGCCGACGCCGCGCGGCTGGCGCGGGTGCGCGAGACCTTCGCGCGGCTGGGCGTCGGCGCCGGCGCGACGCTGCTGGCGGCCGACGCCGCGCGCACCGACGACTGGTGGCATGGCGAACTGGCCGGCGCGTTCGACGCGGTCCTGCTCGACGCGCCGTGCTCGGCGACCGGCGTGGTGCGCCGCCAGCCCGACGTGCTGCTGCACCGGCGCGCCGCCGACCTCGAGGCGCTGCTCGCGGTGCAGGCGCGCCTGCTGGACGCGGCGTGGCGCGTGCTCGCGCCAGGCGGCGTGCTGCTGTACGCGACCTGCTCGATCCTGCAGGCGGAGAACGCCGGCCAGGTCGAAGCCTTCCTGGCCCGCACCGCAGGCGCCGTGGCCGAACCGCTCGATGCGCGCTTCGGCCGCACGTCCGGCGCCGGCCGGCAGCGCCTGCCGGGTGAGAACGACATGGACGGCTTCTTCTGCGCGCGCCTGCGCAGGCCATGACGCGCCTGGATCCCATGGCCAACGCATTGCCGACGCTGCCCGGCGGCGATCCCGCGCATGCCGATGCCGCAGCCCTGGCGCGCCGCGTGCGCACGCCGTCCGCCGATGGCGACGACGCTTCCCCGCGCCTGCGGGCCGCGCGCGCGCTGTGCGCCGCGGCGCTATTCCTGCTGCCCGCCTGCGCGATCGCGACGCCGTGGGGACTGTGGCCGTTCGCCGGCGCCATCGTGCCGGCGATGCTGCTCGCGCCGGACCGGATGTGGCGCGCCTGGCCCGGCGCGCGCGCGTGGGTCGCGCCGCTGCTGCTGCTGGCGGCGCTGGTCACCGCGGTGGCGACGACGTCGCGGCTGCTGGTCGACGGCGTGGCCTGGCACGAGGTGGACAACCGCGCGCGGATGCTGGTGATGCCGCTGTTCGCGCTGGCGGTGGCGGCGCTGCGGCCGTCGCGCGCCTGGCTCTGGCGAGGCGCGGTGGCCGGCCTGCTGGTCGCCTGCGCGGTGGCGCTGCACGAATCGCTCGGCGGCACGGTGCGCACCGGCGGCTGGACCAACCCGATCGTGTTCGCCGACACCACCCTGGCGCTGATGGTGCTGGCCGCCTTCTGCAGGCCGCCGCGCCGCACCGCGTGGGTGCTGCTCGCGCAGCTGGCCGGGCTGGCGGCGATCGGGCTGAGCGGCAGCCGCGGCGCCTGGCCCGGGCTTGCGGTGCTGGCGACCGTCGCCCTGCTCGCCGGCAACTGGCGCATCCGCCTGCGCCCGCGCACCTGGGTGCTGTTCGCCTGCCTGCTGTCGGCGGTGGCGTGGGTCGCCACGCCGCTGGCGGTGTCGCGCATCGACGCGCTGCAGCGCGACGCCGCGCGCTACGAGGCCGGTGACGTGGACTCCTCGCTCGGCGCGCGCCTGGACCTGCTGCACGCGGCGGGCGACGCCTTCATCGCGCATCCCTGGGCCGGCGTCGGCGTCGGCAACTTCGGCGGCTACCTGCAGTCTACCGAGGCCTGCGCGAAGGACGGCATGTGGTACTGCAGGTTCGGCCACGCGCACAGCGACCTGCCCGAGTGGGCGGCGACGATGGGGATCCCCGGCCTGATCGCGATCGTGCTGCTGTACGGCGTGCCGCTCGCGCTGTTCGCGCGACGGGTGCGCGGGCAGGCCTGGGGCGCGGTGGGCGCGGCGACGGCCGGGCTGCTGTTCGTGGTGACGTTCGCGCTCGACGGACTGACCCAGTCGATGTTCGCGCACCAGCTCAGCGCGTCGTTCTACGCCGCCGTGGTCGGCGTGCTCGCCGGCCTGTGCGTGGTCGAGCGCGGCGGCGCGCCGGTGGCCGACGTGGCCGGGCGCGGCCGCGACGACGCGCCGGCGTAACGGAATTCCCACCTCGCGCACGTCTATCATGCGCGCCATGCCGAAGACCCGATACGCGCGCGAAACCTGGCTGCTGGCGATCGTCGCCCTGGTGGTGCTGGGCGCGGGCCTGGGCCTGCGCGATCCATGGCCGGCGGACGAGCCGCGCTTCGCGCTGGTCGCGCGGCAGATGGTGGAGAGCGGCAACTGGCTGTTCCCGCACCGCGGCATCGAGCTGTATTCGGACAAGCCGCCGATGCTGATGTGGCTGCAGGCCACCGCGTACACGCTGCTGCGCGACTGGCGCGTGGCGTTCCTGCTGCCGTCGCTGCTGGCGGGGCTGGGTACGCTGTGGTGCGTGGTCGACCTCGGCGGCCGGCTGTGGACGCGGCGAGTGGGCTTGTACGCGGGCTGGGCGCTGCTGTTCGCGCTGCAATTCACCTACCAGGTGAAGAAGGCGCAGATCGATCCGCTGGTGATGTTCTGGATCACGCTGTCGCTGTATGGCCTGCTGCGGCACCTGCTCAGGGGGCCGGACTGGAAGATGTGGACGCTCGGCTGGGCCGCGGCCGGGCTGGGCACGATCACCAAGGGCGTGGGCGTGCTGGCGCTGTTCGTGCTGCTGCCGGCGCTGTACGGGCTGTGGCGCGGCTGGCTGCCGCGCGGCGACGCGCGCGCGCCGCTGCTGCGCGACTGGCGCTTCTGGCTGGGGCCGCTGGCGTTCGCGCTGGCGGCGGCGGTGTGGCTGGCGCCGATGCTCACGGTCGCGCTGGGCAGCGGCGATCCCTCGTACCGCGCCTACCTCGACGACATCCTGTTCCGGCAGACCGCGCAGCGCTACGCGCATTCGTGGGACCACCCGCAGCCGGCCTGGTACCACCTGGGCGTGATCGCCACCAACTGGCTGCCGACGGTGCTGGCGCTGCCGTGGGCCTTCCCGGCGTGGTGGCGGCGGCTGCGGCGGCGCGATGCGCGCTACCTGCTGCCGCTGGCGTGGTGGGCGCTGGTGGTGCTGTTCTTCTCGATCCCGCACGGCAAGCGCGACGTCTACATCATGCCGTCGCTGCCGATGATGTGCCTGGCGCTGGCGCCGCTGCTGCCGGGCATCGTGCGCAAGGCGTGGGCGAAGCGGGTGGCGTTCGGCTTCGCGCTGGCGTTCGCGCTGCTGCTGGGCGGCGCGGGGCTGGCGATGTGGTTCGGCGACCCGAAGTTCGAGGCCAGGCTGGTCGGCGACCGCGGCCTGGCCGACGGCGCGCGCGGGCTCGCGGCGCTGCTGGTGGCGATCGGCGGCTGGGGCCTGGCCGCGCTGGCCTGGCACCGGGTGCGCAACGGCGTCGCCGCGCTGCTGTGGACGATCGGCGGGACCTGGGTGCTGTACGGGCTGGTGGCCTATCCGCTGCTCAACCCGTCGAGCTCGGCGCGCGGGGTGATGGAAGCCGCGCAGCGCCGCATCGGCCCGCAGGGCGAGCTCGGCCTGGTGGCGTGGAAGGAGCAGAACCTGCTGATGTCCGAGCCGCGCGCGACCGACTTCGGCTTCCTCGCGCCATGGCCGCTGCAGATGAAGCGCGGCATGGCGTGGCAGGCGCAGGACGCGGCGCACCGCTGGCTGTTCGTGCAGGAGCCGGGGCTGACCCAGTGCGTCGATCGCGCGCGCGCGCAGTTCGCCGGTTATTCCAACCGCCGGCGCTGGTGGCTGGTGCCGGCGGCCGCGGTGGTCCCGGACTGCGAGCCGCACGGCGTGCAGTCGCAGAACGAGGCCGACGGGCAGGACGACTGAGGCAGTCGTTCAGTCGCGCGCGTCGTCGACCGGCTGCCCGTGCTGCAGCAGCCACAGCATGATCGTCTTCTGGCGCACGTAGTTGGCGCGCACGTAGGCGTAGACCAGGCCGTGCCAGCCGTCGCGGAAGCCGCCGCGCAGCACGTAGCCGCGCCAGAACCGCCACGCCGGCGACAGCACCAGCCCGGCCAGCGTCGCGCGCCTGCCGCGGGCGAAGTCGTGCTCGGCCATCATCCGCGCATAGCGCTCGGTCTTGCGCAGCTGCTGGGCGAGCGAGCGGTAGGGGTAGTGGACGAGGTCGCCTGGCAGGGTGCGCACGTCGCCGTCGACGCTGGCCGCCTCGTGCACCTCGCGCGCGCCGCGCCAGCCGCCGCGGCGGCGGTCGAACAGGCGCAGCACGCGGTCGGGATAGGCGTTGCCGTGGCGCAGGAAGCGCCCGAAGTAGTCCGACAGCCGCGCGAAGCGGTAGCCGGCGGCGCCCGCGAAGCCGCGCGCGCGCTCGGCCTCGATCGCCGCGCGCAGGCGCTCGCCGACGCGCTCGTCGGCGTCCAGGCACAGCACCCAGTCGTGCGCGGCCTGCTCGACGGCGAACTGCTTCTGGCTGCGGTAGCCGTCGAAGGGCCGCTGCAGCACGCGCGCGCCGGCGCGTTCGCACAGCTCGCGGGTACGGTCGGTGGAGCCGGAGTCGACCACCACCACCTCGTCGCAGAACGCCAGCGAGGCCAGGCAGTCGCCGATGCGGTCTTCCTCGTTGAACGCGATAATGCAGGCCGACAGCGGGCAGGCCGACAGCGGCGTGCGCTTGGCGGCGTCTGCGGTCGATCCTGGCACGGGAGCGTCGATGGCCGATTACCTGCTGTTCGCGAGCGAGCGCTACGCGCTGCCGATCCTGCAGCCGCTGGCCGAAGCGCTGCAAGCGGTGCCGGGCGCGAGGATACACGCGTGGTTCACCGGCGGCGCGGCGGGCCTGGCGCTGCCGGCGCCGGTGCGCGCGTTGTCGGGCCCGCGCGATGCGGTGGCGTTGCGGCCGCGGGCGGTGTTCAGCGCGGCCAACGAGGTGCCCACGTTCGTGGCCGGGGCCAAGGTGCAGCTGTTCCACGGCTTCAACGTCGAGAAGCGCGATGCGGCGCGCGGGCACTTCCGCGTGCGCGGATTGTTCGACCTGTATTGCACGCAGGGGCCGGCGACCACGGCGCCGTTCCGCGAGCTGGCCGCGCGCGAGCGCAGCTTCGCGGTGGTCGAGACCGGCTGGCCCAAGCTCGATCCGCTGTTCCGGCCCGACGATGGCGAGGCGGCGGCGCTGCGTGCGCCGGCGGGCGGGCGGCCGGTGGTGCTGTTCGGCTCGACCTTCACCGAGCGGCTTAGCGCGGCGCCGCACCTGTTCGACGCGATCGCGGCGGACATCGCGCGCGGCGAGCGCTACTGGCTGCTCACGCTGCATCCGAAGTGCGCGCCGGCGCTGTTCGATCGCTATCGTTCGCTGGCGGGCGCCAACGCGGCGTTCGTCGAGCCCGAGCAGCTGGTGCCGGCGCAGCGGGCGGCCGACGTGCTGGTGGCCGACACGACGTCGCTGGTGTCGGAGTTCGTGGTCCAGCACAAGCCGGTGGTGACCTTCCGCAACCGGGCGCCGAAGCCGCACATGCTCGACTTCGACGATCCGTCGCGGCTGCCGGAGATGCTGGCACGCGCGTTCGCGCCGTCGCCGGAGCTGCGCGCGGAAATCGTGCGCTACGCCGACGCGATCCATCCGTACCGGGACGGCCGTTCGTCGCAGCGCGTGATCGCCGCGACCGAGGCCCTGCTGGCGGGCGAGCTGGGCAGGCTGCGCCGCAAGCCGGCCTCGTCGTGGTGGCGCGCGCTGCAGATCCGGCGCGAACTCGGCTACTGGGGCCCGTCGCGGCGTTGATCGAGCCCCTCTCCCGCGAAGCGGGAGAGGGAGGGCGCGCAGCGCCAGGGTGAGGGCCCGGCTTTTCGCCGCGCGGTTCGGGTTCCTGCGTGCTTCGGCTGTTTGCGCGAGGGAAGTCGCCGTCCGGTGAATCGCTCTTCCCTCGGCAGGACATCCTGTCCTGACGAGGGCGCCGGCCATCCATGGCCGGCTTGACGCGATCCCCCGGCCGCCGCCTTCCTGTCGAACGGGCGTCGCTTCGGTTGCAGGAACATCCACCCCTCACTCGCTTCGCGAGAGCGAGAGCGCGAAGCACCGGGTGAGGCCCACCTACCAGCGCAGCGGCCGCCGCGCCACCTCGCGCGCCAGCCGCGCGCGCAGCGCCTGCGCTTCGGCCAGCGGCAGGAAGGAAATCCGCAGCGAACCCGAGCCGCCGGCGCCAGCGGTGTCCAGCCACAGCGAGGCCATGCCGAAGCGGCGGTCGAGCGGCGAGCGCCGCAGTTCCAGCGCCTGCAGCTTGTCGATCTCGGCGAAGCGCCAGCGCCGCGACCACCAGCCGCCGCGCACGCCGACCAGGCGCGCGTCGACCGCGTAACCCGCGCGCCCTGCGTGCCGACGCGCGACGAACACCGCCCACGGCAGCCACGCCAGCCCGCACAGGCCCCAGCCGCCGAAGCGCCAGCACAGCGCGCCGGCCAGCAGCAGCGAGAACGCCGCGCCCGGCAGCGCCAGCCGCCACCATGCGCGCGGGTGCAGCGGCGACCAGTCCGCCGGCGGCCACGCCGCGCCGGGCAGCAGGTGGCGCACCAGCGCATCGCAGGCGGCGGGCGTGGCGAGCGGCGCCAGTTCGCGCAGGCCGCGGCGCTCGTTGCGCTGCTCGGCCACCGCCGAGTCGACGTCCAGCGAGCGGCGCCGGAACAGCCGGTGCAGCACGCCTTCGCGCAGCGTCCAGGCCTGAATGCGCCGGCGCGGCGCGCTGGTGCGCAGGCGGGTGAGCAGACCGCGCTCGACCGTCAGCCGGCGGCCCTGCTCCTCGAGCCGGAAGCCCCAGTACTGCAGCAGCGCCAGCAGCACCGAGAACAGCCGCAGCAGCACCGCGAACGCCAGCAGCAGCGCGAGCGCCGCCAGCGCATAGTCGCCGACGCCGAAATGGTGGGCGCCGAAGAACGCCGCCAGCGCGCGGCTCCAGCGGTCGGACAGCTCGTCGGGCAGCTGCGGGTTGAGCTGCGAGACCGACACCGCCGCGGCGCCCAGCACCACCATGCCGCGGTTGGAGACCAGGCCCAGGCGCAGCACCTCGGCCGGCGGCAGCGACAGCAGCACGCGGACCTCGTCTCCGGCCGGCGTGGTGCCTTCCGCCCCCGTCGCGGCGGCGATGGAAGGCGCGTGCGCGCCGCCGCGGCGGCGCACCAGCGCCTCCAGCGCGACCGCGTCGTCCAGCCGCAGCACCCGCATCTCGGCCTCGGGCTTCTCGCCGCCGGCCGATTCCAGCCGCACTTCCGCCACCCCGAACAATCGGTGCAGCAGCGACTGGTGGATCGCCACGTTGTGGATGCGCGAGAACGGCACCTGGCGATGGCTGCGCAGCAGCACGCCGCTGTCGACCACCACGCTGTCGGCGGCGATGCGGTAGCGGAAGGTCAGGTAGCGCCACACCGCCACCAGCACGAAGCCGCCGACGGCGACCAGCGACCACAGCTGGTTGCGGTCGCCGCGGCCAAGGAACACCAGCACCAGCAGCGGCACCACGAACTGCCGCAGCTGCTGCAGCAGCACGAACAGCCACGACATCGGATGCAGCCTGCGCACCGCGCCGTCGGCCACGGCCGGTGGCGGAGGGGCCGGATCAGGCGTCGTCATCGTCGTCGGTCTGACGCGCGAGGCGGTCGCGCAGGCGGGTGGCGTCGTCGAGGTCGAGCCCGGACAGCGCGACCTCGCTGTTGCGCGTGCCGGCGGTGTGGATTACCAGCGTCGCCAGGCCGAAATGGCGCTCCAGCGGCCCGCGGCGGATGTCCAGGTGCTGCACGCGCGAGCCGGGCACGCGCGTGTCCGACTGCCACAGCCGCCCGCGCCGCAGGCCGAAGCCGTCGCCGTCGAGCCGCCAGCGCGTGTGGCGGTAGCGGCGCAGGCCCAGCCAGGCGCCAAACGCCGCCGCCAGCGCGACCGCCCCCGCCAGCAGCAGCCAGCCCAGCGGAAGCTCGTGCGACGCGAACACCAGCACCACCGAGCCGGCCATCGCCGACAGCCCGAAGCCGGTCGCGGTCCCGGCCATGAACAGCGTCCGCGCGCGCGTGGGCAGCGGCTGCCAGCCGGCGTCGTCGTCGGGCGCCATCGGCGTGCTGTCGCCGTCGCCGTCGTCGTCGGTCGTGGTCATCGCCTGCGCCTGCGTTCGAAATCGCGATAGGGATTGCTTTCGCCACTGCCCGGCGGGCGCAGCGTGTAGCGCTTGTAGGTCCACTGGTACTGCGCCGGGTCGCGCCGGGCGATGCGCTCGACCGCGGCGTTGAGCGAGGCGACCGCCTCGGCCGGGTCGGCGCTGGCGATGCCCTCCGGCGCCGGCTCGAAGCGCAGCGCGAAGCCGGGCCCTTCGCCGATGCGCTCGCAATAGCCGAACAGCACCGTCGCCCCGGTGCGCTCGGCCAGCCGCCCGAGCAGGGTCATGGTGAAGGCCTCGCGGCCGAAGAACGGCGCGAACGCCCCGTCGCCCGCCTTGGGCTGCTGGTCGGGCAGGATGCCGACCACGCCGCCGCCCTTGAGCAGCTTGAACAGCTGGCGGATGCCCGGCCCCTCGGCGCGCACCTGGGTGACGCGGTCGCCCGCGTCGGCGCGCACCCGGCGCAGGAAGGCCTCGCCGACCGCCGACTCCGGCGGCCGGTACAGGATCGCCAGCGGCGTGCGCGAGGCCAGCCACTGGTTGAGCAGTTCCCAGTTGCCGTAGTGCGGCGCCGCCACGACCAGCCCGCGGCCGGCGGCGAGCGCGGCGTCGAACAGCTCAACGCCTTCCTGTCGTTCGATCTGCGCCAGGTTGCGCGCGTGCGGGCGGGTCCAGAACCGCAGCGTCTCCAACGCCTGCCGCGCGGTGGTGCGCAGCACCGCGCGCTGCAGCTCCGCCCGTTGCGGCGGCGGCAGCGCCGGATACGCCAGCTCCAGGTTGCGCATCGCCACCCGGCTCTCGCGCGCGCCCAGCCGCCGCCAGGCCCATGCCAGCGCATCGCCCAGCCCACGCAGCCACGCCCACGGCAGCGTGCCGAGCGCGGCGGCGCAGGCGTGGAGCAGCCAGGAGGCGAAGCGGGTCATGGGCGGAGTGTAGCGAGCGGCGCGCAGGGGTAGCCGCGGGGCCGGGGGCGGGCGGGAACGAGAGTGGCGGGGCCCAATTTCTGCTCGTCATTCCCGCGAAGGCGGGAATCCATGGACTTTCGGCTTCGGACTTTTCAAAACCGGGTCGTCCATTCGAAGTCGACGTTTCGTCCCGTGGGCCACCGGGGATCCGGTCAAGACCAAGCGATCAACGTCCATGGATTCCCGCCTTCGCGGGAATGACGAGCAAAACCGCTACGCTCTTCCCGATTCCCGATTCCCGATTCCCGATTCCCGATT
>Ga0268289_100180_pt1 | contig 12603 bp, 12 predicted proteins | sample MetspNORM_FD_191340 | JGI IMG/M metagenome (GOLD analysis project Ga0268289, IMG submission 191340) | Soil microbial communities from San-Diego area, Southern California, United States - Methylocaldum sp. NOR-M | ecosystem: Environmental > Terrestrial > Soil > Desert | place: USA: California... | reverse complement strand
ATCTGCTTTTTCGGCAAGCCTGCGATCAGGCGCCCCGGTGCGGCCGGGAGGCCTTCGGGGCGAAATAAAGGGGGAGGCATTCGCCGCAGGCGGATGCCGGAGGACATTCGCCCCGAAGGCCTCCCGGTCGCGCCGGGGCCCGTCAGGTCGCAACGTGCGTGCGCGATCGAACGACAAGCAGCGCCGGGCCCGTCAGGTCACGACGCTGCTGGCGATCACACGTGCTTCCAAAAAAAACGGCCATCCGAAGATGGCCGTCGATCCCGTTCCCGTTCGGGCAGCGCCTTCAGGCGTGCACGATCGAGAGGTTGAGCTGGTGGTCGGCACCGAGCTCGAACGGCAGCGCCACCGGCACGTTGAGCTTGCCGTCGCCGTCGTCCGCGTCCACCGAGAGCAGCGCACCGTTGATCGACAGCGAGACCAGCCCGCTGAAGTCGGCGAACATGCTCGTCAACCGCTGCATCATCGACACGCCGCCCTGCTTGACCTTGTCGGTGGCGTTGATGAAGGCCTGGTCGACGCCGCGCAGCTGCCCGTCGCTGGCCACCGCGACGAAGCCGCTCCCGTTGGCGTTCTCGCGCAGCACGTTACCCTCGTCGACGAACACCTGCAGCTTGTCGCCATCGCCCACGCCGATGTCGGTGAAGCCCAGGTCCCCATGGGTGTTGGAATCGATGCCCTCGACGTGCGCCATGTACTCGCCGCCGCCGTCGACGATCGTGAGCTGCGAGGCCACGGTCGCGCCGTTGTGCCCCTCCGCCCACGGCGTGGTGGCGATGGTCAGGCGCGTCCCGTCGTCGAGCACGAAGGTGGTCTGGCCCCAGAAATCGAACGCATGCCTGCCGTCGATCTCCACGTGCGGATCGCCCCAGATCCGATAGGTCTCGCCGGTCGCCTTGTTGTGGACGATGATCTCGTTGTTGTCGTCGGCGGTGATGCGATAGTTGGCGTTCTCGAACTGCACCTTGCCGTCCGCCGTCCTGCACGTGGTCGGCCCCGGCCCGCCGATGCAGCCGCCCGCGGCGATCTGCGCCTTGACCGTGGCCAGGTTGCCGGTGATGAATTCGCCCATTGCCGTCCCTCCCGTCTGGATGCGTCGAATGCAAGTTCCGTGGCCACATTGCAATGCGCGCAAGCGCCCGCTGCCAGCTAGGGCCGACCCGATCAGGGACAACCCCAGCGCGCAAGCCAGCCAGCGACGCGCACGCCGCCGGCGCGGCGGCAGCCGCTGGGCGACGCTCGCGGCGACGGCGATCGCGACGGCACTGCTGGCCGCAACGGCAACGGCCGCCGCCGGCAGCGGCGTGTCGATGCGGATCGAAGGCGATGCCGGCAGCTACCTGGTATGGGCGGACAACGCGCTCGCCGGACCGGTGGAAGTGCGGCTGCGCTCCGACCGCGCCGGCGTCACCGGCGAACCGGAGCTGCCCGCCCGCGCCACCGTGCCCGCGAACGCGCGCGTGCTGGTCGCGCGCGTGCATCCCGGCGCCGCCGTGCGCGGCGACGCGCTCGCGCTGCGCCTGGACACCGTGCCCGGCAGCGTCAACGCCAGGCCGCGCGACTACGAATACCTGTTCCCGCTGGACATGCGCGCGCCGCGGGTCGAGCAGGCCTGGGGCGGCACCTACAGCCACGCCGACGCCGAGAACCGCCACGCCGTGGACTTCGCGGCCGACCCGGGCACGACCGTGCTGGCCGCGCGCGATGGCGTGGTGATGCAGGTAGAAGCCGGCGACGCCGGCGCGACTGCCCGCGACGGCCGCGCCAACCTGCTGCGCATCCTCCACGACGACGGCAGCATGGCCGTCTACGCCCACCTGGCGCCCGCCGCGCTGATCCGGCCCGGGCAACGGGTGCGACGCGGCCAGCCGATCGGCGTCTCCGGCAACAGCGGCTTCAGCACCGGCCCGCACCTGCATTTCGCGGTGCAGGTCAACCGCGGCATGCACCTGGAATCGATTCCGTTCCGCATGTTCGGCCCCGGCGGCATCCTGCGCTTCAGCGAGCCGGCCTCCGCGGAGGTTGCAGGCGGTTCCTGAGGTTCTTGCCACGGATGAACACGGATCGGCACGGATAGGGCTGGAAGGGGGTAGCCCGGGCGGGGCCCGACGCCGGCTCATGGTCATCGGATCGATCCGTGCAAATCCGTGCAGATCCGTGGCAAAAAAACACCGGCCCCACCGGCAGCCCGTATAATCCGCGGCCTCCCCGAACCCCGTTGCGCCGCGCAGGCGCCTGTCGCCATGCCCGACGTTTCCACGGAAGCCGCCCGCCGCCGCACCTTCGCGATCATTTCCCACCCCGACGCCGGCAAGACCACGCTGACCGAGAAGCTGCTGCTGTTCGGCGGCGCGATCCAGATGGCCGGCTCGGTGAAGTCGCGCAAGACCTCGCGCCACGCCACCTCCGACTGGATGGCGCTGGAGAAGGAACGCGGCATCTCGGTCACCTCGTCGGTGATGCAGTTCCCGTACGAAGGCCACATCGTCAACCTGCTCGACACCCCCGGCCACGCCGACTTCGGCGAGGACACCTATCGCGTGCTCACCGCGGTGGACTCGGCGCTGATGGTGATCGACGTCGCCAAGGGCGTCGAGGAGCGCACGATCAAGCTGATGGAGGTGTGCCGGATGCGCGACACGCCGATCATGACCTTCATCAACAAGCTCGACCGCGAAGGCAAGAACCCGATCGACCTGCTGGACGAGGTCGAGAGCGTGCTCGGCATCCAGTGCGCGCCGGTGACCTGGCCGATCGGCATGGGCAAGCGCCTGAAGGGCGTGGTGCACCTGCTCAGCGGCGAGGTGCACCTGTACGAGCCGGGACGCAACTTCACCCGCCAGGACTCGACGATCTTCGCCTCGATCGACGACCCGGCGCTGGAGGCGCGCATCGGCGCCGACATGCTGCGCGAGCTGCGCGACGAGCTCGAGCTCGTGCAGGGCGCCTCGCATCCGTTCGACGTCGAGGCCTACCTCGCCGGCCGGCAGACGCCGGTGTTCTTCGGCTCGGCGGTCAACAACTTCGGCGTGCAGCTGCTGCTGGACTTCTTCGTCCGCCACGCGCCGCCGCCGAAGCCGCGCGAGACCACCACCCGCATGGTGCAGCCCGACGAGAACAAGCTGTCCGGCTTCGTCTTCAAGATCCAGGCCAACATGGACCCGATGCACCGCGACCGCGTCGCCTTCATGCGGGTGTGCTCGGGCAGCTTCGCCGCCGGCATGAAGGCCTTCCACGTGCGCAGCGGCAAGGAGGTCAAGCTCGCCAACGCGCTGACCTTCATGGCCTCCGACCGCGAGATCGCCGAGAGCGCCTGGCCGGGCGACGTGATCGGCATCCACAACCACGGCACGATCTCGATCGGCGACACCTTCACCGAGGGCGAGGCGATCTCCTTCACCGGCATCCCCAACTTCGCGCCGGAGCTGTTCCGCCGCGCGCGCCTGCGCGACCCGCTCAAGCTCAAGCAGCTGCAGAAGGGGCTGGCGCAGCTGAGCGAGGAAGGCGCGACGCAGTTCTTCCGCCCGCTGATGAGCAACGACCTGGTGCTGGGCGCGGTCGGCGTGCTGCAGTTCGACGTGGTGGCCTACCGGCTCAAGGACGAGTACGGCGTCGATGCCGCGTTCGAGCCGGTGCAGGTCGCCACCGCGCGCTGGATCAAGGGCGAGGACGCGAGGAAGCTCGAGGAATTCCGCGAGAAGAACGCGATGAACCTGGCGATCGACGGCGCCGGCGAGCTGGTCTACCTGGCGCCGACGCGGATCAACCTGCAGCTGGCGCAGGAGCGCGCGCCGGCGGTGCAGTTCCTCGCCACGCGCGAGCACGCGCACGCGGTGGCCGCGGGCTGAAGCGCCATCGTCACCCGGCGCTTGCGGCGGCGCCGGCAGACTGCGGGCTCCGCCACACCGGAGCACTGCCCATGCGACGCCTCCTGCTTCCGTTCGCGTTCGCGCTCGCCTGCGCCGCCTGCGGGCAAGCGCCGCCGTCGGACTCCGCCGAGCGCGCGACGGTTTCCGCGCCCGCAGCAGCCGATGCGCCAGCGCCGGCCAACGCGAGGCCTGCGGCGATCGCCGCCGGCGAGACCGCGAGCGCCCCGGCGCAGACGCCGCCGAGGGCCGGTTTCGCGCCGCTTCCGCCGGGCGCGCCGACCACCTACACCTGCGACGACGAGAGCGAGGTCAAGGTCGCCTACGGCAAGGACCAGGCCACGGTCACCCTCGCCGACGGCCGCGGCGTCGTGCTGCCCAAGGCGCAGTCGGCGTCGAAGGGCGGCGGCGACGTGTATGTCGGCGAGGCGGTCTCGCTGATGCGCGACGGGACCCGCCTGGAGCTGCACGTCGACGAATCCCCGGCACGCACCTGCCACGCGCACCAGACCTGACCCGCGCCCCGTCGCGCGACCGCGCGTGGATCCCTGGGCGCGCCCGTGATCCTCGCCGCCACAACCGGCCGGCATGGCGCCAACGCCCGCTTGCCTCGCCGCCAGCGGCCCGGCAAGGTGGGCGCATGGTCGCCAAGGCGCTCGATCCCCGCGAGGAACTGGCCAGCGCGCTGACCCACGGGGTCGGCGCGATCGCCGCGCTCGCCGGCGGCGCGGTGCTGGTCGCGCTCGCCGCGGCGTACGGCGACGGCTGGCAGCTGACCGCGTCGATCGTGTTCGGCATCTGCCTGCTGCTGCTCTACGTCGCCTCCACCCTCTACCATGCAATCCCGTACCCGCTCGCCAAGACGCGGCTGAAGGTGTTCGACCACTGCGCGATCTACCTGCTGATCGCCGGCACCTACACGCCGTTCACCTTGGTCGGCCTGCGCGGCACGCTGGGCTGGACGCTGTTCGCCACGATCTGGGCGCTGGCGCTGGCCGGCGTGGTGTTCAAGCTGTTCTTCACCGGCCGCTTCAAGCTGCTCTCGACCGCGATCTACGTCGCGATGGGATGGCTGGTGATCGTCGCGATCCGGCCGGTGATGGCCGCGCTCGACGACTGGACGCTGGGCTGGCTGGTCGCCGGCGGGCTGTCTTACACGCTCGGCACGGTGTTCTACCACCGCGAATCGATCCGCTATTCGCACGCGATCTGGCACCTGTTCTGCATCGCCGGCAGCGTGTGCCACTACATCGCCGTGATGGCGCAGGTGCTGCCGGCGGCATGAACCGCGGCTGAGGGCATTCACCATCGCTTGATCGCCTGGTCGCGATGGTGCCTAGGTTCCCGCGCTCGAGGCCGTGATGCCCGCTTCCCCTCCATCCACCGTAGGCAGGCGCGCGCGCGATGCCGTCACCGCGCATCCGTGGCGCACCGTGCTGGCGGTACTCGCGCTGGTGTTCGTGGCGCTGGCGCTGCTGTGGGACTGGAACTGGTTCAAGGGACCCGTCGAGCGAGCCGTGGAAGCCCGGACCGGGCGCAGCTTCGACATCGGGGGCGACCTCGACGTCGACCTCGGCCGCATCACCACGATCCGCGCCGACGCCCTGCGCTTCGGCAACGCGCCGTGGTCGAAGCAGCCCACGATGGCCAGCGCCGACCGGCTGGAGCTGCGCATCGAGCCGCTGGCGCTGCTGTTCCGGCGCGAGGTGCGGATCCCGGAGATCCGCCTGGCCAGGCCCGACGTGCGCCTGGAAACCGGCCCCAAGGGCGCCGGCAACTGGGTGTTCGGCACGCCGTCGGAAGGCGGCGAGCCGATGCGCCTGCAGCGGATCTGGGTCGACGATGGCCACCTGGTGTACCGCGACGCGCCGAAGAAGACCGACATCGACGTGCGCCTGGCCAGCCGCGCGCCGAAACGACCGCAGGACGCGCCGCCGATCGGGATCGAGGGCGGCGGCCACTGGGCGGGCAACCGTTTCACGCTCGAGGGCGTCGCGGAGTCGCCGCTGGAACTGCGCGAGACCGACCGGCCCTATCGCATCGACCTGCATGCCGCCGCCGGCGCCACCCGCGCCCGCGCCCGCGGCACGCTGGTCGATCCGTTCCGGCTGCGCGACTTCGACCTGCGCATGGCGCTGTCGGGGAAGAACCTCGAGGACCTCTATCCCCTGCTCGGCATCGCGCTGCCGCCGACGCCGCCGTACGCGCTCGACGGGCGCTTCACCCGCGACGGCGATACGTGGCACTACGACGGCTTCACCGGCAAGGTCGGCGACAGCGACCTGTCCGGCTCTGCCAGCGTCGCCACCGGTGGCGCGCGCCCGTTCCTGCGCGCGAACCTGGTGTCCAGGCGCCTGGATTTCGACGACCTCGCCGGCTTCGTCGGCGCCGCCCCGCAGACCGGCGGCGACGAAACCAGCAACCCGGAACTGCAGGCGATGGCTGCGAAACGCGCGGCGAGTCCCAGGCTGCTGCCGGACACGCCCTACGAGCTCGGCAAGCTGCGCGCGATGGATGCCGACGTGCGCCTGAAGGCGCATCGGATCAACGCGCCTTCGCTGCCGCTGGACGACATGGACGCGCACCTGCTGCTCGACGCCGGCCTGCTGCGGCTCGAACCGCTCGACTTCGGCGTCGCCGGCGGCGACATCCGCTCCACCATCCGGATGGACGCGCGCCGGCAGACGATCCACACGCGCATCGACGCCGACGCCAGGGGCCTGGAACTGGGCAAGCTGTTCCCGGGCGCGAAGCTGACCAGCGACGCGATCGGCCGGATCGGCGGCCGCGTCGCGATCACCGGCACCGGCAACTCCATCGCGAAGATCCTCGGCAGCGCCAACGGCGACGTCGCGCTGGGCATGGGCCGCGGGCAGATCAGCAACCTGATGATGGAGCTGGCCGGCATCGACATCTACGAAGCGCTGAAATTCCTGATCGGCAAGGACCACAAGGTGCCGATTCGCTGCGCGTTCGGCGATTTCGGCGTCGAGGACGGGCTGATGACGTCGCGCGCGCTGGCCTTCGACACCACCGACACCATCATCGTCGGGGAAGGCACGGTCAGCCTGCGCGACGAAACCCTGGACCTGCTGCTGCGCCCGCGGCCGAAGGACCGCAGCATCCTCACCCTGCGCTCGCCGCTGGTGGTGGACGGCACGTTCAAGGATCCCTCGTTCCGCCCCGACCTCGGGCGCCTCGGTCTGCGCGGCGCGATCGCGATCGCGCTCGGCAGCATCGCGCCGCCGGCGGCCTTGCTCGCGACCCTCGAATTGGGCGGCGGCAAGGACGCCGACTGCGGCGGCCGCTACGCGAAATAGCCCGCGGCCATCACGCGAACGCTCACCGCCGCTTTACCCGGCGGCTCCGATAATCGGCGGCCCGACCGGAGCACGCGATGCGCATCCCGTTCCACGCCATCGTCCTGGCGCTCGCGCTGTCCACCCTCGCCGGCTGCCAGCGCGAGGGTCCCGGATCGCCTGCCGGCGACGACGCGCGGCCGGCGGCGCAGGTCGCGGCGACCGATGACGACGCGACCGCACGCTACGCCTGCGACGCGGGCGCCACCGTGGTCGTGCTGCGCGACGGCAACGCGCGCGCCGCGCTGCCGGGCGGCGAACGCTACGACCTGTCGCGGGTCGCCGGCAGCGAGCCTGCGGTGTACGCCGGCAGCTCGCTGTACTTCACGCTGGGCACGGGCTCCGCGCACCTGTCGCAGCAGGACGGCTCGCGCGAGCTGGCATGCAAGCTCCGCGGCGGCGACGCGGCGAACTGAGTGCCCGGTATCGCGGTCACGCCGTCTGCCCTTCGAACGCAGCGCAGGTTGTCGCGCGCGGCGCCGATCGCACCGAAGCGGGCGAATGGCATTCCAGCCGGGCGCAGTCCCCGCTAGGAAGCGATATAGCGCTGCAGTTGGTCCAGTTCCAGCTGCTGGTCCTCGATCACGGCCTTGACGAGGTCGCCGATCGAGACGACGCCCAGCACGGCGTCGTTGTCGATCACCGGCAGGTGGCGGATGCGGCGCCGGGTGACGGTTTCCATGCAATGGTCGGCGGTGTCGTCGAGGGCGACGCAGACCACGTCGGTGGTCATGATGTCGCGCACCGGCGTGTCCGCGGATGAGCGCCCCTGCAGCACCACCTTGCGCGCGTAGTCGCGCTCGGAAAGGATGCCGACCAGGCGGCCGCCCTGCATCACCAGCAGCGCGCCGATGCTTTTCTCCGCCATCAGGCGGACTGCCTCGATCACCGGTGCATCAGGACCGATCGCGAAGACCTCGGGCGTCTTCGCCTCCAGCAGGTGCCGTACGGTACGCATGGGACTCTCCCTGACCATGGACACGCCCCGAGGATACCTCCATCCCCGGGCGCCAGCTATCGACCAGGTACAGCGGCCGCTGCTTGGATTCCTCGTACAGGCGGCCGAGGTATTCACCGATCATCCCCAGCGCGACCAGCTGCACGCCGCCCAGGAACAGGATCACCGCCATCATCGTCGGCCAGCCGGCCACGGCGTCGCCCCACAACAGCGCCTTGACCACGACCCACAGCGCGTAGACGAAGGCCAGCAGCGCGGTCGCGACGCCCAGGTAGGTCGCCAGCCGCAGCGGCGCGGTGGAGAAACTGGTGACGCCTTCCAGCGCGAAGTTCCACAGCCGCCACAGGTTGAACTTGCTGCTGCCCGCCAGCCGCGCCTCGCGCTGGTACGGGATGGCGACCTGGCGGAAGCCGACCCAGCCGAACAGGCCCTTCATGAAGCGATGGCGCTCGCGCAGCTGCCGCAGCGCCGCCAGCGCGCGCGGCGAGAGCAGGCGGAAGTCGCCGGTGTCGGTGGGGATCGGCGTCTTCGACAGCCGCTGCATCACCCGGTAGAAGGCGTGCGCGGTGGCCTTCTTCAGCCAGGTCTCGCCTTCGCGCCCGGTGCGGGTGCCGTGGACGTCGTCGTAGCCTTCGCGCCATTTCGACACGAACAGCGGGATCAGCTCCGGCGGATCCTGGCCGTCGGCGTCGAGGATGATCGCCGCGCCCGCCTCGACCCGGTCCAGGCCCGCGGTCAACGCGGCCTCCTTGCCGAAGTTGCGCGACAGCCGCAGCAGCGACACCCGCGCGTCGCCGTTGGCGATGCCCTGCAGCGCGGCCCAGGTGCCGTCGCGGCTGCCGTCGTCGACGTAGAGGACGCGGCCGTCGACCTCGCCCGACAGCGCGTCGAGCGCCGCGGCGATGCGCGGATGCAGCGCCGGCAGCGCCTCGGCTTCGTTGAAGGCGGCGACGACGACGGTGAGCGGGTCCCGGATCATGGGCGGATCGTAGCGCGTCGCCCGACTCAATCGAGCGTGCGCAGGTAGGCCGTCCCGCCGATCCGACGTACGTTGCGCTCGATCCATTGGGCGCGGCGCTGCACGTAGGGACCCGGGCGCACCGCGCTGTAGCGCCTGGGGCTGGGCAGCACCGCGGCCAGGCGCGCGCTCTCGGCCGGCGTCAGCCGCGCGGCGTCCTTGCGCCAGTAGCTGCGCGCGGCCGCCTGCGCGCCGTAGATGCCGTCGCCGAACTCGGCGACGTTGGCGTACACCTCGAGGATCCGCGACTTCGGCCACAGCGCCTCGATCAGCACCGTGTACCAGGCCTCGATGCCCTTGCGCACCCAGCTGCGGCCGCTCCACAGGAACAGGTTCTTGGCCACCTGCTGGCTGATCGTGCTGGCGCCGCGCACCTTGCGCCCGCGGGCGTTGCTGGCGCGCGCCCGCTCGATGGCCTTGAAGTCGAAGCCGCCGTGGCGGGCGAAGTTCTGGTCCTCGGCCGCGACCATCGACACCGGCAGGCTCGGCGCGATCGCGTCGAGGTCGCGCCAGTCGTAGGCGACGCGGAAGTCCCAGTCGCCCGATCCCCACGCCGCCAGCTGGCGCGAAGCCATGAATGCGCTGAACGGCGGATCGACGAAGCGCAACGCCAGCACCTGCAGCACGCTCAGCGCGAGCAGCAGCAACGGCAGCTTCCACAGCCAACGCGCCCAGCGGCGCCCGCGCTTGCGCTCCGTCACCGCGATGCCCCGCGCTGCTTGACCTGCCCGCACGCGATCCCCATTTCGCTGGTCCCACCCTTCGACGTGACGCGGCATTATCCGTGGTGCCGCATTCCGGACAACGCCGCTGCCCATGACGCCCGCCCATCCTCCTCCTCCGTCCGCCGACGGCGACCGCCTGACCCGCTTCCTGCTCGATCGCGCCGGCGTGCGCGGTGTGCGCGTGCACCTGGACGAGACCTGGGCGCAGATCCGCGGCCGCGGCGACTATCCGGGAGCAGTGGCGGAAATGCTCGGCGAGGCGACCGCGGCGGCGGCCCTGTTCACCGGCCACGCCAAGGTCGACGGCCGCCTGTCGGTGCAGCTGCGCGGCCAGGGCCGGCTGCGCACCCTGTTCGCCGAATGCACCGCCGCCGGCACCCTGCGCGGGATCGCGCAGCTCGCGGAAGGCGACGAAGGCACGGTGTCGCGCGACCTGCGCGAGCTGGGCCCGGGCGCGATGCTGGCGATCACCATCGAGAATCCCGGCACGCCGGGTCGCGAGCCGGTGCGCTACCAGGGCATCGTCGCGCTGGAGGCCGACGCGCTGTCGACGGCGTTCGAGCAGTATTTCCAGCGTTCCGAGCAATTGCCGACGCGGCTGCTGCTGGCCGCCGACGACCGCCGCGCCGCCGGCCTGATGCTGCAGAAGCTGCCGGGCGACACCGGGGACGATGACGGCTGGCGGCGCGCCAATGCCCTGTTCGACACCCTGGCCGCCGACGAACTGCTGGACTGGCCGGTCGAGACCCTGCTGGCGCGTTTGTTCCATGAGGATGGGGTCCGCCTGCTCGGCGACAGGCCGCTGCGCTTCGCCTGCTCCTGCTCCCGGGAGCGGGTGGCGGCGATGCTCGAGTCGCTGGGGCCGGAGGAAGCCGGGGCCGCGGTCATCGGCGGCAGCGCGCACGTGCGCTGCGAGTTCTGCGGCCAGGACTACCGGTTCACGGCCGCCGAGGTCGCGGCGCTGTTCAGCCAGGCCGCGCCGCGGGTGGAGGCCCCGGAGCGACTGCAGTAGGCCTTTCCGATGAACGGGACAGCCTGAGGGGATTGTTAAAGAAACATAAACCGGATAAAGTCAATCCCCCATCCACCGGGGGAACTTCGCCCGGGGCCAGGGGTCGATTCCAAGCCATGCGAACGCGCCTCGTCCAGCTCTCGATTGCCGTCCTGCTCGCCTGTGGCGTGGCCACGGGCGCGTCCGCGCAGTCGACGGCCAACACCGCGGTGCTGCCGGTCTACAACAACGCCAGCAACAAGGTCGAGGCCTATCTGCTGCTCGAGCCGACGGACGGCCCGCAGGTCGGCGCGCGCCGTCGCTTCGGCGGCAAGAACGAACTCGACGCCGCGTTCGGCCTGGATGCGGGCGATTCGCTCGCGCTGCTGTGCAAGAACGGCGTGGCCAGCGCGCTGTCGAGCCTGGCCAACAACTGCCTGCTCGGCTCCGTGGGCGACGATGGCGACGGAGACGGCGACGGCGTGAGTCATCGCGCCAGCGCCACGGCCGCCTTCAGCCGTCCGGGCGGCCGCATCGGCGTCACCGCGGGCAGCGGTCGCGCCAACCTGCCGGCATGGCTGACGCCCAACGGCAACCGTGCCGGCGACGTCAACGTCAACGACCTCACCGTCTTCGCGCAGAAGAACATCGGCCGCGAAGGCACGGTCTCGATCGCCGGCACCATGGCCAAGGCGCAGCTGATCCCCAGCGGCGACCTGCCCGCCGGCCTCGCCGACAACTGGGACGCCAAGACCCTGACGCTCGGCGGCGGCTATGGCGCATTTGGCGCCAGCATCATCGGCCACGTGGTCAACACGCCCGGCCAGCAGCAGTGGGAAGGCCTCGGCGTCGGCCTGACCTGGCGCACGCCCTGGAGCGGCCAGCTCACCGTCGGCGCCGACAACCTCGTGACCCGCGGCAAGAACCCGTTCTCGCCGGGCGTCGACGGCAAGCAGGACGAGGGCGCGATCCCGTACGTCCGCTACGAGCAGGATCTCTGATCCGCTGATCCCGGCGCCCGCTTCTGGCGGGATGCGGACCATCCCGTACCTCCCTTTTTCCGGATGCCCGGCACGCAGGCCGTGCCGCGGCATGTCACGTGGACGCGGGCATTGCCCCTGCACGTGGTCTGGCCAGGCCTGCACCCGGTACACGTTGCCGCGACCGGGTCCTGATCCGCGGCAGCCGCGCCCCGATTCATCCTTGCGCCCTCCGGTGATCGCGGTGCATACGCACGCGTATTGACGGCCCCCGGCAGGCCGATGTGCCTTTTTTTCCATGTGTTAACGACACTTTAATTTTTCCGCGAGCGGGACTACTATCGCCCGAGCCTTGCCGGAACTTGGTGTCTTTCTTGACGTCACCCGGGAAGGTTCCCATGGGATTTACCCGAGTTTTTCCACGTTTGGAGAGAGAGATGACCTTCAAGACCACCAAGCTCCGCGACGCCATCTCCATGGCGCTCGCCGTGAGCGCCACTGCCCTCGCGGGCACCGGTGTTGCGTTCGCGCAGGATGCGGCGCCCAGCGACCAGCAGGCCACGACCCTCGACCGCATCGAGGTGACCGGCTCGCGCATCCCGCGCGCCGAGATCGAGAACGAACAGCCGATCATCACCGTCACCCGCGACCAGATCGAGAAGCAGGGCTTCAGCTCCGTCGCCGACATCCTGCAGAACCTCACCTC
>Ga0268289_100179_pt1 | contig 12749 bp, 9 predicted proteins | sample MetspNORM_FD_191340 | JGI IMG/M metagenome (GOLD analysis project Ga0268289, IMG submission 191340) | Soil microbial communities from San-Diego area, Southern California, United States - Methylocaldum sp. NOR-M | ecosystem: Environmental > Terrestrial > Soil > Desert | place: USA: California... | reverse complement strand
ACAGCGTGTGGTCGGGATCGACGGTCAGGGTGTTCTGCTGCGTGAGCTCGTAGACCGCCAGCGTCGCCAGCAGGCGGCCGCCGGCCGGCTGGTACTTGAGGCCGGCCTCGACCTGCTCGCCGGTGGTCGGCACGAAGGCGTTGCCGTCGAAGTCCGTGCCCACAGTGGGCTGGAACGACTGCGAGTAGCCCACGTACGGCGCCAGCCCGTTGTCGAACAGGTAGTTCACGCCCACGCGCCCGGAGAAGCGCTCGTCGCTCTGGTGCTGGCGGCCGCCGTTGATGCGGTCGCGGGTGTCGGTGCCGACCCAGTCGTGGCGCCCGCCGACGGTGAACACCCAGCGGCCGAGCTTCGCCTGGTCCTGCACGTACAGCCCGAGCTGGCCCTGCGTCTGCACCGTGTGCGAGGTGAAGTCCGGCACCGTGAGCTGCGCGCCGTACACCGGGTCGTAGATGTCCAGCGGCGGCACGCCGAACAGGAACGCCTGGGCGATGTCGTCGCGGCTGCGGCGATAGTCGAGGCCAGCCAGCATCTCGTGGCGCACGCGGCCGGTGCCGAAGGCGAACGACAGGCTGTTGTCGACGCCGAAGCTCGACGACTCGTCCAGGCGCGGGTAGTAGTAGCGCACCAGCAGCGTGCGCCCCGGGTCGCTGCCGGGGATGAAGTCGTCCTGCAGCCCGAATGCGCCGATGCCGCCGGCGGTGGCGTCGACGTCGGCGCGCATGTAGCGCAGGTTCTGGCGGAAGCGGGTGCCGCCGCCGAAGTCGTGGCTGAACTCGTAGCCCAGCGACTTGTTGGTCTTGATGTAGTCGTTGCCGCCCGGCTCGCCGGCGAAGAAGCTGCGCGGGATGGTGCCGTTCGGCCCCGGGTAGAGCGAGCCTTCCGCCGGCAGGAAGCCGCCGCCTTCCACCGTGTCGGCCTTCTGCCAGCGCGCCAGCACGGTGAGCGAGTTGCGCTCGTCGGGCGTCCAGGTGATCGCCGGCGCGAAGTAGTAGCGGTCGTCGTGCACGTGGTCGATGATGCTGTCGCTGTTGCGCGCCAGGCCGGTGAGGCGGTAGAGCACGGTGCCGCCGTCGTCGAGCGGTCCGCCGAAATCGAACGCGGCCTGGCGCAGGTCGTAGCTGCCGACCTGCAATTCGACTTCGTGCAGCGGATCGGCCGTGGGCCGCTTGCTGACGAAGTTGAGCATGCCGCCCGGCGGCATCGCGCCGTAGTTCACCGATGCCGGCCCCTTGAGCACGTCGATGCGCTCCAGCCCGTAAGGCTCGATGCGCGAGTCGCCGGTCCAGGCGCCGTCGACCACCGCCAGCCCGTCGAGGTAGCGCGCCGGCTTGAAGCCGCGGATCAGCGTCCAGTCGCTGCGCGAGTCGTCGCCGTACTGGCCGCCCTGGGTGCCGGCGGTGAACCACAGCGCCTCCTCGACGCCGTGGATGCCGCGGTCGCGCATCTGCCGGTCGGTGATCACCGAGATCGACTGCGGGATCTCGACCAGCGGCGTGTCGGTCTTGGTCGCGGTGCCGGTGTTCTTCGCGATCGGCGCGGTGACCTCGATGGCGTCGAGCGTGGTGGGATCGGTGTCGGCCGCGAGCGCCGGGCCGGCGCAGGCGAGGAGGGCGGCGTGCAGCGCCAGCTGGCGCGCTGCGGGAAGGCGGGGGGATCGCGGCTGTCTTGGCATCGGCGACTCGTGCAGGTCTGAAGGCGTGCGCGGTCCGGCCGGGCGCGAAAAAGGGCGCCGGGATGGGACGGGCGCCCTTCGGTGCGTCGGCGGGAAGCCACGCGGATGAGAATCATTCTAATTTATTGCCCGGCGGCACGGCAACGGGCGGCGCACGGGAGGCCGCTCGTGGTTGCCCTGATTCGCTCGCGTTGGCGGCCCTTTGGCCGCGCTAGGACGACGCGGCCCCGGTGGACGCCCGCGGCATCAGCCTGGCCGGGATCGCCTGGTTCTCCACCGCCTCGCCGCGGACCAGCCGCAGCAGGCTCTCGACCAGGATGGTGCCGGCCAGCCGCGTGTCCTGCTGCACGGTCGACAGCGCCGGCGTCACCAGGCTGGCCATCGGGATGTCGTCGAAGCCGGCCACGGCCACGTCCCCGGGCACGTCCAGGCCGCGCTCCTTGAGCGCGCGCATCGCGCCGATCGCGATCAGGTCGCTGCCGCAGAACACCGCGTCGAAGGCCTCGCCGCGCTCGAGCAGGGTGGTCGCCGCCTCGCGCCCGGACTGCTCGGTGGTGATCGCGTCCACCTGCAACGCCGCCGGCGCCTGCAGCCCGGCCTCGCGCAGCGCGTCGACGTGGCCGCGATAGCGTTCGAGGAACTCGGGGTAGTGGTCGGACGCATTGCCCAGGAAGGCGATGCGCCGGCGCCCGCCGGCCAGCAGGTGCGCGGTCATCTCGTGCCCGCCGCGGTGGTTGTCGCAGCCGATCGAGACCCCGGTCTGGTCGGGCGAGGGCGAGCCCCAGCGCACGAAGTGGGTGCCCTGGTCGGCCAGCTTCTGCAGCCGCGCCTGCGATTCGAGGTAGTCGCCGTAGCCGAGCAGGATGATGCCGTCGGCCTTGTGGCTGTCCTCGTACTCGGCCTGCCAGTCCTCGCAGGCCTGCTGGAAGGAGATCAGCAGGTCGTAGCCGCGCTGGCCGCAGGCGCGGGTGATCGAGCCCAGCATCGACAGGAAGAACGGGTTGATCGCCGAGTCGTCCGGGGTCGGGTCCTCGAAGAACAGCAGCGCCAGCGTCCCCGAATGCTGCCGGCGCAGGTTGGAGGCGTTCTTGTCGACCTTGTAGTTGAGCTGCCCGGCGATGGCGAGGATGCGCTTGCGGGTTTCCTCGTTGACCATCGGGCTGCCGCTGAGCGCCCGCGACACCGTGGGCTGCGAGACGCCCGCCAGGTGGGCGATGTCCAGCGAGGTCGGTTTGCCCTTGATCGTCATGCTGCTGCTCTTGCGGGTGCCGCGGTGCCGCGAAACGGCATCATGCCACGCCCGTCGCGGCCCGGCCGATGGACGGAATGCCGGGCCTGGCGCGGAAGCGATGGGTCGCGACCGCTCCATTCCGGCCCGCCTGCGCGCCGACGCAACCTGCCCCTCCATCGCGATCGGGCGCAGCCGCCGAACGCCGGCCCGCGGCCGGTGCATCGGCTGGAATCCTGAACCGCGCATCGCGTTTTCGTCTAGAATCCCGAGCCTGACCGGAAGCAAGGTGGCCCGCGGAAACGCCGGCCGAGCGTGCGACATGAGCACTACCGCCGCCCACCGCTGAATCGTTCCCCGAGGCCATCGAAGGGCGCCCGCGGGGCGCTTTTTTTGTGGCCGCGCGGCGGCCGCGGGATGCGGGACACGAACCCGGGATTGCGGGAAACCGAGTCCTCCTCCCGATCCCGCCACGCAGACCCGAATCCCCGATCCCCAATCCGGCTTTCCAATGATCACCATCACCCTCCCCGACGGCAGCCGCCGCGAGTTCGACCATCCCGTCTCCGTCATGGACGTCGCCCAGGCGATCGGCCCGGGCCTGGCCAAGGCCACCGTGGCCGGCAAGGTCGACGGCCGGCTGGTCGACGCCAGCGACGTCATCGACCACGACGCCGCGCTGCAGATCGTGACGCCCAAGGACGACGACGGCGTCGAGATCATCCGCCACTCCGCCGCGCACCTGGTCGGCCATGCCGTCAAGCAGCTGTATCCGACCGCCAAGATGGTGATCGGCCCGGTGATCGAGGAGGGCTTCTATTACGACATCTGGTACGAGCGCCCGTTCACGCCCGAGGACCTGGCCGCGATCGAGCAGCGGATGGAGGCGCTGATCGCGCAGGATTACGACGTGGTCAAGCGGATGACGCCGCGCGCGGAGGTCATCGAGCTGTTCAAGGCCCGCGGCGAGGACTACAAGCTGCGCCTGATCGCGGACATGGACGACGACGTCACCCAGATGGGCCTGTACTTCCACCAGGAATACGTCGACATGTGCCGCGGCCCGCACGTGCCCAACACGCGCTTCCTCAAGGCCTTCAAGCTCACCCGCATCTCCGGCGCCTACTGGCGCGGCGACTCCAAGAACGAGCAGCTGCAGCGCATCTACGGCACGGCGTGGGCCGACGCGAAGCAGCTCAAGGCCTACATCCAGCGCATCGAGGAGGCCGAGAAGCGCGACCACCGCCGCATCGGCAAGCAGCAGGACCTGTTCCACCTGCAGGAGGAGGCGCCGGGCCTGGTGTTCTGGCACCCCAGGGGCTGGTCGGTGTGGCAGGCGGTGGAGCAGTACATGCGCCGCGTGTACCGCGACACCGGCTACGGCGAGGTGCGCTGCCCGCAGATCCTCGACGTCGAGCTGTGGAAGAAGTCCGGCCACTGGGACAACTACAAGGACAACATGTTCTTCACCGAGTCCGAGAAGCGGACCTACGCGGTGAAGCCGATGAACTGCCCCGGCCACGTGCAGGTGTTCAACCAGGGCCTGCACAGCTACCGCGACCTGCCGATCCGCTACGGCGAGTTCGGCTCCTGCCACCGCAACGAGCCTTCCGGCGCGCTGCACGGCATCCTGCGCGTGCGCGGCTTCACCCAGGACGACGGCCACGTGTTCTGCACCGAGGACCAGATCGAGTCCGAGGTCACCGCGTTCCACGGGCAGGCGATGCAGGTCTACGCCGATTTCGGCTTCACCGACGTCCAGGTCAAGCTGGCCCTGCGGCCGGAGCCGCGCCTGGGCGACGACGCCACCTGGGACAAGGCCGAGGCCGCCCTGCGCTCGGCGCTGCGCTCGGCCGGGGTGGAATGGACCGAGCTGCCGGGCGAGGGCGCCTTCTACGGCCCCAAGATCGAGTACCACCTGCGCGACGCCATCGGGCGGACCTGGCAGCTGGGCACGATGCAGGTCGATTTCATGATGCCGGGCCGGCTCGGGGCCGAGTACGTCGACGAAGGCAGCCAGAAGCGGACCCCGGTGATGCTGCACCGGGCCATCGTGGGCTCGATGGAGCGTTTCATCGGCATCCTGATCGAGCACCACGCCGGCAGCCTCCCGGCATGGCTGGCCCCGGTCCAGGCGGTGGTGATGAACATCACCGACGCCCAGGCCGACTGGGTCCGCGAGGTGCGAAAATCCCTTGTGAATCAAGGCTTCCGGGTCGAAATGGATTTGCGGAACGAGAAGATCGGCTATAAGATCCGCGAGCACACGCTGCAGCGCGTGCCGTACCTGCTCGTGGTCGGGGACCGCGAGAAGGAAAACGGGGCGGTCGCCGTGCGCACGCGGACAGGGGAGGACCTGGGGACGATGTCCGTCGCCGGTTTCGCCGCGCGCCTGGGCGACGGGCAGGCAGTTGCGTGATGATGTGATCCGGTGCACGGCCTCGCGGCCTTGCGCCGGCAGGCCCGGGCGCGATGGCGCCCGGCACGAGTTCCCTTGGAGATCCACCTATCAGTATCCCTGACAACAAGCAGAACCGCAGGAACCAGGAAATCCGCGTCCCGCGCGTGCGCGTGATCGGTGCAGACGGCGAGATGGTCGGCGTGCTGTCGCGCGACGAAGCGCTGCAGATGGCCGAGGAAGCCGGCCTGGACCTTGTCGAGATCCAGCCCAATGCGGACCCGCCGGTCTGCAAGATCATGGATTTCGGCAAGTTCAAGTTCGAGCAGCAGAAGAAGGCCAACGAGGCCAAGAAGAAGACCAAGCAGGTCGAAATCAAGGAAATGAAGTTCCGGCCGGTCACCGACGAGGGCGACTACCAGATCAAGCTGCGCAACATGCGCCGTTTCCTCGAGGAAGGCGACAAGATCAAGGTCAACATCCGCTTCCGCGGACGCGAGATGAGCCACCAGGAGCTCGGCCGCGAGATGGCCGCGCGGATCGAGGCCGACCTGGGCGAGGACATCGTGATCGAGTCGCGCCCGCGCCTGGAAGGCCGCCAGATGGTCATGATGATCGCCCCCAAGAAGAAATAATCGCCGGCGCAGCCGGCGATGCATACCGTTCCCCTCTCTCCCGCGCAGCGGGGAGAGGGCAAAGGGTGAGGGGCTCTTGATCCTGCTCTGCTTCTGCCCGCTCCCCGGACACACCCCTCACCCTGGTCCGCTTCGCGGACCTGTCCCTCTCCCCGCTTCACGGGGCGAAGGAGAAAGCCGGGCGGCCTGCCTCCCGTCGAGGACCTGCCTTCCCGTCGAGGCGCGGCCGTCGAGGCGGAAGAGGGCGCAAACCCCCTGATTTGCAAGGCAATCCCCGACCCGGCATAATGTGCGGCCCGGTTCGCCGGGATGTTCGTGCGTGACCAGGACCCGTCCGGATCCCTTTGGGGATCAAGGACTTACAAGCCGGCAAGGGCAGGAATGGAAAGCGTGGCACACGCCACCGCCCGGGCCAGTCGAAGAAAAACCCTCAAGGACAACGCAATGCCCAAGATCAAGACGCATCGGGGCGCGGCCAAGCGCTTCCGGAAGACCGCTTCCGGCAAGTACAAGGCAGGCCACGCCAACCGCAGCCACATCCTCACGAAGAAGGCGACCAAGCGGAAGCGCAACCTCCGGCAGACGAACCACGTTCGTGCCGAGGACGCAGGCCGCCTCGATCGCATGCTTCCCTATCTCTGAGGAGGGCTGAACAATGGCACGAGTCAAGCGTGGCGTGCAGGCGCGCCGCCGTCACAAGAAGGTCCTCAAGCAGGCCAAGGGCTATTACAACGCCCGTCGCAAGGTCTTCCGCGTCGCCAAGCAGGCGGTCACGAAGGCGCTGCAGTACGCCTACATCGGCCGCAAGCAGAAGAAGCGCAACTTCCGTTCGCTGTGGATCACCCGCATCAACGCGGCGGCCCGCATCAACGGCATGAGCTACAGCCGCTTCATGAACGGCCTGATGAAGGCCGGCATCACCCTCGACCGCAAGGTGCTGGCGGACATCGCCGTGCACGACGCGGCGGGTTTTGCCGCTCTGGCCGAGAAGGCGAAGGGCGCGCTCGCGGCGTAAGTTGTTCGCACGCCCGCGGATGCCGCAAGCGGCATCGCGGCGCGGATGCACAACGCGGTACACGCATGGGGAAGGGCGCAAGTCCTTCCCCATGTTCGTTTCTGGGGGCAGTCTTTTTTCCTGGTTGTCGACGTGCCCCTCGTGTCATCCCGAGCGCAGCGAGGGATCTGCCGTTTCGCGCGAAGCCGGAAACAGGTCCCTCGCCGCGCTCGGGATGACAAGGTGATCCGATGACAGGTGATTCGAGGATGCGATACCGATGAGCGGGATCGAACAATTGTCGCGGCAGGCGCTGGCGGACATCGCCGCGGCCACCACGCCCGCCGCGCTGGAAGCCCTGCGCGTCGCCCTGCTCGGCAAGCACGGCAGCGTGACGGCGCAGCTCAAGTCGCTGGGCGCGCTGCCGGCCGCGGAGCGCAAGGGCGCGGGCGAGGCGATCAACCGCGCGCGCGACGCCATCGGCGTCGCGCTGGCCGCGCGCAAGGCCGGACTCGAGGACGCCGCGCTCGACGCGCGCCTGGCCTCGGAAACCATCGACGTGACCCTGCCGGGCCGCGACGCCTCGCGCGGCGGCCTGCACCCGGTCAGCCGCACGATGGAACGCATCGCCGACATCTTCGGCCGGCTGGGCTACGAGCTCGCCGATGGCCCGGAGATCGAGGACGACTGGCACAACTTCGAGGCGCTGAACTTCCCGCCGCACCATCCGGCGCGCGCGATGCACGACACCTTCTACGTGTCCGATGAGGGCAGCGACGACCGCCGCCTGCTGCGCACCCACACGTCGGGCGTGCAGGTGCGCTACATGCAGGACCTGATCGCCGCCGGCGGCGAGCCGCCGCTGCGCATGATCGCGCTGGGAAAGGTCTATCGCAGCGACTCCGACCAGACCCACACGCCGATGTTCCACCAGTGCGAAGGCCTGCTGGTCGATGAGCACGCCAGCTTCGCAGACCTCAAGGGCACGCTGGCCGAGTTCGTGCGCGCGTTCTTCGAGCACGACTTCGAGATGCGCTTCCGGCCCAGCTACTTCCCCTTCACCGAGCCCTCGGCCGAGGTCGACATCGCCTGGCGCCCGCCGGACGGCTCGACGCGCTGGCTGGAAGTGCTCGGCTGCGGCATGGTGCACCCGAGCGTGCTACGCAACGTCGGCATCGACCCGGAGAAGTACACCGGCTTCGCCTTCGGCCTGGGCGTGGAGCGCTTCGCGATGCTGCGCTACGGCGTGGACGACCTGCGCAGCTTCTTCGACAACGACGTGCGGTTCCTCAGGCAGTTCGCGTAACCACAAGACGCCATCCTTCGCATTGCCACAGGCTGTCATCCCGAGCTCGGCGAGGGATCTGCTTCACGCCCGATGGCAGCAAGATCCCTCGCTGCGCCCGGGATGACACGGGAAGTTGAAATGAGATTCTCCGAAAACTGGCTCCGCCAACACGTCCACACGACCGCCACGCGCGACGAGCTCGCCGCGACGCTCACCGCGATCGGCCTGGAGGTCGAGGAGCTGACCCCGCTCGGGGAACACCTCGACGGCGTGGTCGTCGCCCGCATCGTCTCCGCGGAAAAGCATCCCGAGGCCGACCGCCTGCAGGTCTGCCAGGTCGACGCCGGCAGCGGCGCGACGCTGCAGATCGTCTGCGGCGCGCCCAACGCGCGCGCGGGACTGCTGGCGCCGCTGGCCACGATCGGCACGAAGATCGGCGACATCACCATCAAGGCGGCGAAGCTGCGTGGCGTCGAGTCCAACGGCATGCTGTGCTCGGCGAAGGAGCTCGGCATCGATGCCGACGCCTCCGGCCTGCTGGAGCTGCCCGTCGATGCCCCGGTCGGCACGCCGCTCGCCGATTACCTCGGCCTGCCCGACGCCAGCATCGAGCTCAAGCTCACGCCCAACCGCGCCGACTGCTTCGGCGTGCGCGGCATCGCCTTCGACGTCGCCGCGGCCTGCGGCAGCGAGGTCGCCGCGTTCGACGCCACGCCGGTGCCCGCGCGATCCGACGCTGCGCTCGAAGTGCGGCTGGACGCCGGCGCCGACGCGCCGCGCTACGCCGGCCGCGTCATCGAGGGCGTCGACGCCACGCGGCCCACGCCGGCGTGGATGGCCGAGCGCCTGCGCCGCAGCGGCATCCGCCCGGTGTCGTTGCTGGTCGACGTGACCCAGCACGTGATGCTGGAGCTGGGCCAGCCGATGCATGCCTTCGACCGCGACCTGCTGCGCGGCCCGGTCGGCGTGCGCCGCGCGCGCCAGAGCGAGGCGCTCACATTGCTCGATGGCCGCGACGTCGTCGTTGATCCGGAGTTCCTCGTGGTCACCGACGCCGACCGCGCGGTCGCGCTGGCCGGCGTGATGGGCGGCCACGACACCCGCGTCACCGAGGCGACCCGCAACGTCTTCCTCGAGGCCGCGCACTTCGCGCCGAGCGCGATCATCGGCCGCGGCCGCAGGCTCGGCCTGCACACCGACGCCGGCCACCGCTTCGAGCGCGGGGTCGATCCCGAGCTGCCGCGCATCGCGATCGAGGTCGCCACGCGGCTGATCGTCGGGATCGCCGGCGGCGTGCCCGGTCCCGTCACCGAGGCGGTGCTGCCCGACGGCCTGCCGCAGCCCAGGGCCATCCCGCTGCGCCGTGCCCGTCTGGCGCGGGTGCTCGGCGCCGGCATCGCCGATGCCGAGGTCGAGCGGATCCTGCGCGCGCTAGGCCTGGGCGTCGAAGCCGACGCGGATGGCTGGACCGTGACCGCGCCGACGCGGCGCTTCGACCTGGCCATCGAGGAGGACCTGGTCGAGGAAGTCGCGCGCATCCACGGCTACGACGCCATCCCGGCCGCGCTGCCCGGCGGCGCCACCCGGCTGGCCGCGCCGACGGAGGGCGAGGTGGCCGAAGCGGACGTGCGCCGCCAGCTCGCCGCGCGCGACTACCTGGAGGCGATCAACTACGCCTTCGTCGACGCGGGCCTGCTCGACGCCTGGCAGGCGCGGGAAGGCGCCGTGCCGCTGGCCAACCCGCTCAGCGCGGAGCTGGGCGTGATGCGCACCGCGCTGCTGCCCGGGCTGGTCGACGCGCTGGCGCGCAACCTGGCGCGCCAGCAGCCGCGGGTGCGGCTGTTCGAGCTCGGCAAGGTGTTCGAAGGCCGGCAAGCGGGAAGCGGCAACCGGGAACCGGAAGGGCGCGCGGCGCCGGTCGAGACCGCGCGCGTGGCGGCGGTGGCCTGCGGCGATGCGTCCGCGGAGCAGTGGGGCGAGCCGGCGCGGCGGGTCGACTTCCACGACCTGAAGGGCGACCTCGAGAGCCTGGCTGCGCTGTCCGGCGCGGTGCTCGAATACCGCGCCGCGACGCCCGCCTGGGCGCATCCGGGCCGCGCCGCCGACGTGCTGCGCGACGGCGAGGCCATCGGCGCGATCGGCGAGCTGCATCCGCGCCTGCAGCAGGCGCTGGGACTGGACCACCCGGTGGTCGCGTTCGAGGTCGACCTGGCGCTGCTGCGCCGGCGCCCGTTGCCGCGCGCGCATGCGCTGTCGAAGTTCCCGTCCGTCCGCCGGGATCTCGCGTTCGTCGTCGCGGACGACCTGCCGTGGCAGGCCGTCGCCGACACCGTGCGCGCCTCCGCGGGCCCTGCGCTGCGCGAGCTGCAGCTGTTCGATCGCTACGTCGGCAAGGGGGTCGAATCGGGATTCAAGAGTCTCGCCATGGGCTTGATTCTGCAAGAGGATTCACGCACCCTGACCGACCGCGACGTGGATGCAGTGGTGGCCGGCGTGACGGCCGCGCTGGCATCCGCGCATGGGGCGCGGATCAGAGGATGAGCGGGGAGAGGACATGGCGTTGACTAAGGCGGAAATGGCCGAGCGGCTGTACGAGGAAGTCGGCCTGAACAAGCGCGAGGCCAAGGAATTCGTCGACGCCTTCTTCGACGCGTTGCGCGAGGGGCTGCAGGATGGCCGCCAGGTCAAGCTGTCGGGCTTCGGCAACTTCGACCTGCGCCGCAAGAACCAGCGTCCGGGCCGCAACCCCAAGACCGGCGAGGAGATCCCGATCTCCGCGCGCACCGTGGTCACCTTCCGCCCCGGGCAGAAGCTCAAGGAGCGCGTGGAAGCGTACGCGGGAGGCGCCGACCGTGCTTGATCCCGGCAGCAACCGCGAGCTCCCGCCGATCCCGGCCAAGCGCTACTTCACGATCGGCGAGGTCAGCGAGCTGTGCGACGTCAAGCCGCACGTGCTGCGCTACTGGGAGACCGAGTTCCCGAGCCTGAGCCCGGTCAAGCGCCGCGGCAACCGCCGCTACTACCAGCGCCACGACGTGCTGATGGTGCGCCAGATCCGCGGCCTGCTGTACGAGCAGGGCTACACCATCGGCGGCGCCCGCCTGCGCCTGGAAGGCGAGGGCGCGAAGCAGGAATCCGCGCTGAGCTCGCAGATCGTCAAGCAGGTGCGGATGGAGCTGGAGGAGATCCTGCAGCTGCTGCGCCGCTGAAGACGCCGGCACGGGCTCCCTTCGCCCGTTCCCGGCCCTGTATAATCGCCCGACCGGGGTATAGCGCAGCCTGGTAGCGCACTTGTCTGGGGGACAAGTGGTCGTCGGTTCAAATCCGGCTACCCCGACCAATTCAGATTCCGGGCACGTCCCGGAGCACCGAAAAACCCCGGCGATCCCGGGGTTTTTCGTGTCCGGATGCACTCCGGCACCCCGCTTGTACCTGGAACCCCAGGCCCGGCGATGCGCTCGTCGGCAGGCGGTTCGGGAACAGCCCCGCAGGGCGCCAGCCGGGTGCCGGCATGCACTAGAATCCGGTCCGCCCGGCAGTGCGGCGAGACTTGCCATCCGCACTCCCAGGGCCGCCAGTGTCCACCGTCGTGGCGGCGCCGGGCACATGTATCGAAAGCCCGCCTCGCGCGGGCTTTCGTTTGCTTGCGATCCCGGGAGGCATCAGTCCGTGACTGACGCCCCATGGCGCGACGACGGCGCGTTCATAGAATGCCGTTCCGACCGAATGCCATGGAACGACATGCCCACGCCCTTCCTCCGCGGTCTGTTGCTGGCCGCATGCGTTGTGCTGCCGACGCACCTGGCCGCGCAGGAGCCGTCCGCGCCGCAGCTGTCTGCCGGCGTGCAGCAGCCGTCGACGCCGGCTCCCGCCCGATCGACTGCTGCCGTCGAACCGCCCGCGATCGTCGACCTCGACGCGGTCGTCGTTTCCGGCGCGCAGCCCGGACCCGGCATGTGGAAGGTGTCGAAGGACGGCCATGTGCTCTACATCCTCGGCACGCTGTCGCCGCTGCCGAAACGCATGGAATGGATCTCGCGTGACGTCGAGGACACCATCGCGCGCTCGCAGGCGGTGATCGCGCCGCCGACCGTCAACATGAGCTCGGACATCGGTTTCTTCCGCGGCCTGATGCTGGTGCCCTCGCTGCTCAAGGCGCGCAACAACCCGGGCGGCAAGCCGCTGCGGGAGATGGTGTCGCCGGAGCTCTACGCGCGCTGGCTGGTGCTCAAGGCGCGTTACATGGGCCACGACCGCGGCGTGGAGAAGCGCAGGCCGATCATCGCCGCGCAGGAGCTGTACGAGGCGGCGATGCGCAAGTCCGGCCTGACCATCGACGGCGTGGTCACGCGGGTGGTGAAGAAGGCCGCCAAGCGCGCCGGCGTGCCGATCGTGCCTGCGGAGGCGAAGCTCGTGATCAAGGACCCGAAGGCCGCGTTGAAGGAGTTCAACGAAAGCGCGCTCGCCGACACCGAATGCTTCTCCGGCACCCTGGCGCGGATCGAGACCGACCTGGGCACGATGCGCGCTC
>Ga0268289_100178_pt1 | contig 13101 bp, 15 predicted proteins | sample MetspNORM_FD_191340 | JGI IMG/M metagenome (GOLD analysis project Ga0268289, IMG submission 191340) | Soil microbial communities from San-Diego area, Southern California, United States - Methylocaldum sp. NOR-M | ecosystem: Environmental > Terrestrial > Soil > Desert | place: USA: California... | reverse complement strand
CGACGCTCAAACCCGATTTCAATCCGATGATCACGGCGGCCCCCAATTCCGCTGGCAATATATACGGTCAGAACACTAGGACGACTTTGCGGCGGCAGGTAGTGCCGCGACCTTGTTGTCCGCAGTCAGCTTCGGAGAAGTCGAAGGCCCTTGCTTGCAATGCTGCGGGGGCCCCTCTATAGGGTTGCGACCCACTGGTTTGGGGAGACGTGGCCGAGTGGCTGAAGGCAACGGTTTGCTAAATCGTCATACGCCCTAAAGCGTATCGAGGGTTCGAATCCCTCCGTCTCCGCCATCGCGTATTGATTTCATTACATAGTTCCGCTGGAACGGGCTTCATGCCCATTCCCATGCCCATTTGCGTTTCGGTTTTCAGCGCACGTCTACGGACGTCAGCGGACACATGCATCGCTATGCGATAGATCGCGCTTGATCGATTGCGCGATGACTTCTGCTTCGGATGGGCACCAATCATTCGCGACGGCACGCGCCAGGCGGCGCACCTTCCATGCGAGAGCGTCGGTTGTGTCCGCACGCCTCGATAGAATCTCTGTCTCGATCGATCGCAATACCTTCGACGCAGAATCGATAGGACCTCCGGCATGCTCGTCGTTCGCTTGGTCTAACTCGTCAAAGGCTTCGATCAGCTTCGTCGTCATGATGCTTCCCAATCTGCGTGACTGCCGCGCGAACCTGCCATGGCGGGGGGCTGCACGGTGGAAAACATCAAACCTTGGCTAAAAAAGTCCGCACACTGACGGATATGTCCGGCGCTCGACGGATATGTCCGTTGGAGCATGTGATCGGACCTAGCAGCAACGCACGGCTGCATACGCAGCGCAGCAAGGTCCGGCGCTGACAATACTCGCGCTTTTTTGCTATTCAGAGGCATATTTGCGAATCAATTTTGGGGGGCAGATGCCAGCACGGTGGGTAGGGCTAGTAGCTTCAGGCAGCTCTGTAACGGTAGTGGATGTCGAGGTGCCTGACGCGACCGATGCTCCGCTCGTCATCTTGTCCGACGACACATGGAAATTGCAAAACGGTGACAAGGCCAGAGCCTACGCCGTACTGCATCAGCGTTGCTCCGATTATCTCCGGGAAAACCGCGTTGATGAGGTCGTCGTGAAGGCCAGCGCGCTTACCATGGGGACGACGAAGCTTTCGCATTTGGAAAGCGCCGAGGTTCGAGGCGTGGCCATCGCAGCCGCAGCTACGGTTTGCCCGGTTCGTGAATTGGCGAAAGCCGCCATCAGCCGAAACTTTGGTGACAGGAAAGTAGACGAATATCTGAAGGATGAGGCGTTCTGGGCTGACGCTGTCGCAGGCGGAAGGTTGCGCAAGACCAGCCGAGAAGCGGCAATGCTCTTGGTTGCGGCTCGGAGCGCCGAATGACTCAATACAAATCGGGCCTGCAAGTTCTGCAAAGGATCGGCGGCGGCTTTTTCGGACAAGTGCATCTCGGCAGAGATGACGTTCACGGGACGGTCGCGGTGAAAGTGCTGGCAAGGAAGCCGGGACAAAGCGATGCGGATTGGGCGACGCTCAAGACAGGCTTTCTTGCTGAAGGACAGAACCTGTCCAAGGCGAAGCATCGAAATGTGGTGCAAGTTCATCACATCGTCGAAGCTGAAGACGGCAACAGCGTCTGCATCTGTATGGCGTATTGTTCGGGTGGTTCGTTGCAGGCCTCGTTCGAACGGGGGCCGATGTCGCTCGCCGAATGCCACAGAGTCGCTACGGACGTGCTAATGGGTTTAAGCGCTCTTCACGCGCGCGGAATGCTGCATCGAGACATCAAGCCCGGCAATATTTTACTGGATTCGGGCGCGGTCGCGCAGATCAGCGACTTTGGCTTGGTCACAGACAAGCTCGTGCTCGGTTACGGCTCACAGGCTGGCTACAGCGACCACATCGCTTTCGAAGTTTGGCAGGGTAGCGGCACGAGCGCCAAAACGGACATATGGGCGTTTGGCATGACGCTATATCGCCTGCTTCACGGCGAAGCTTGGTATAAAGAATCTGGGGCGCCGCGAGCGATCATTCGCGACGGTGGTTTCGTTGACACCCTAAAATGGCTTCCTCACATTCCAAAGCCGTGGCGTCGCGCCATCAGAAAAATGCTGAATGATGATCCGGCGGCCAGATTCCAGAATACTGCGCAGACCCTCAATGCGGTCTCCGGCCTGCCCACCGATCCGGTCTGGTCGGTCGAAGTCACCCCCGGATTGGTGCGGTGGGAACGACAAACGCAGACGAGACGGGTAGTCGTCGAGTGGATACGCCATTCCGACCACAAGCATGAATGGTCGGCGTGGAGTGAGCCACTCGGGCAAGGTCGAAAAAAGAGCCTCGGCGGTTCCGAAGGAGTAGTCAGCAAGGCAAAAGCACGATCGGGCCTTGAGACTTTTTTTGCGTCCTAAGCTGCGCGCAGCCTTGTGGGCAGCAAATAGGGACCGTTCAAATCGGCGACGGTGATCGGTCGCCAACCGAAATGAAGTGCCGCCGCCTTGCGACGTTCAGAGGCGCATTTTTTGCAATATGCGGACGATGATACGATGCCAGGAGCTGGGCGCCACTGGCGCTTGCACGCCCGGCACTTCGGCATCTTCATCTTCTTTTTCTGTGATTTCCGCGCCATCGCGAGCCTCGCAACCCCCACGATTTGCTTATGAGAACAAATCATGAATTATTCGTTGACACCTGTCAAGGAAACTTGAGTTTCAGGGCGTGGTCATATTGAAATTTCAGTGCGGAAGTCGAGAAACGTGTTTTCCATCATTGCCGTAGGACATGCACCGCGAGGTGGTCGATGTCCGCGTCAGGTCAAGCTCACCAGAGCGCTTGTGTTCCTGCCACGCCTTCGCTGTCCACGGATAGCGACCTACGCAGGCCGCGATCAACTCGGTACAGAGGTCCCCATCTACCCCGTGTTTGTCGGCGAGAGCTTCGAGGTCTTCGCGAAGCGCGGGCGGCAGTCGGTTGGGCAGGGGCACGGGGATGAGCGTGAAGCCTAGTACTCCGAGAACGGCATCCATTGTGTTGAGCCCAGGAGTGTTTTCATTTCTTGTCGCCTTCAGCGTGCAGGTCAGTACGCCGCTGCAAGCCTCCATCTCTCTGTAGGAAATGCGCTGTTCGGACATCTGCCGGAAAGCAAATTTTGCCACCGGATGCGCATGCTCGGGGATGGTAATACGCGACGGCCTAGTCATCGGCGTCGGTTCATTCCAGCGTTTCTGTTCCATGTCGCAAGGGTAGCGAAGAGTATCCCTTGAGACGGGAAGGTTTCGGTGTCCTGATTTGCAATCGGAAACAGCCGATCAATTGCATTTCCGATGGAAATAACCTCCTATTTTCAAAATTTTAAATTTTTATTTTTTCGGAGCTTTCCAATTTGTTCCCCGATGATAACAAGATGATATTTCATCTCATAACTAGCCGGGGGGCGCCGTTCGGACGTTACCCCCGTGCCGTGGCTCCCGAAAGGACCCACGGTTTTTTTCAGGGCATGCGGTTCTGCGGTCAGGTCCTGAAGGGGCAGTCGGAAAGCAAGCGTCAAGGCTTTGCCTGCTCCGCCCAACGGAGGATCAACCTTTCGTAAATGCGCGGAAACTCGCGCTGCACGACGCCTCCCACGACTCCTTCAGCATCGAACCGTGGCTTGATCCTGATCTGCTCACGAAACGAGCCGAGAACGGTCAGGGGCGCATCGTGCCCTTTCCCGATACGACGCAGCAACATGCCGTGCCGCCAGAACGGCTTTGTTTTGGTTCGCATCATCGAGCGTAGCGCCGCCCGAATTTTGCTATGTGTTTTTGCGTTCTCGATTTGAGCGTAAGGGGCCACAAAAATTCCATGTGGATTGTTGTGCCCCTTTTCTTGGTCGACTCCGATGACATGCCGCCCTGCAAATTTATCGATCGTGCCGACACGCGCGATGAGATTGCCGGATGTCGCGGCTTGCTTTCGGACACCAACATCGATCCAGTTTGACCGTAGCTTGAAAACTCGGTGATTTTCCAGACGCCACGCATCTTGAGCCTTTTCAGCTACGAAGGTGAGGCTTTTCGCAGCCTCAGTTCGGCTTGCCCGAAGGAGCGTCCGGAACTGCGATAGCGATTTTGCATCGAGCGTGACCGATAATTCAGCCGACATGCGCGGTCCTTTTGTTTACACAGCGGACACAGGCGAAGCCGCCCGCAACATAGCGCACGCCGTCATGACCATGCCGACACGGCGGCCCCGCCCAATGCTTGGCCCCGGCCTCGCGCGCGGCAAGCAAGGCTGGGTGGAGATAAATCGGGATACGACGCGTGCGGCGCTGGGATTGGCGAAGCGAACGCTCGCGATTGCAGGCTTCGCACTGGCCCGATGAAGTCCAGCGTGGGGATTTCGGATGGTTGGGACAAGCAGGGCCACGCCAGCGGAGTTCATTCGCTGCGAGTGCGGCCAGCCGGGCTGGATGTGATGGGAATTGAGCCATGCGCGCATGGTGGGCGCGGTGGCGATCAGAAACAGGATGGTTTCGATAGCGGTTGGCCCAATCACGGATCATGGCTAGCGGAATCTCCGCCGCCCCCTAGCCAGTAATGATCCCCAGACGGTTCGCTGTTGGCGAATTTTTCTCGTTGTTCGCGACCCCCGAATCAGCGGAGCTTGCGGTTAGCCGAAGTAGCAGAACGACAAGTCGTCATTCTCTGAGGTCGGTGACCTTGCGGTGGGCGAAAGCTCACCAAATTAGGCCGCAGTACGCGGCCCCCGCGCGCGCCGACGACCGCGCGCGCGGAAAGGGTATCGAGTAGGGTAAAGCGTCCCCCGTTTCATTCCCGTTGCACGACGACATGGCTGCGCATGTTGCGCATCCAGCAGCGGGAGGCATGCAATTCATGCGTACGCGCAAGAATGGCTTCGGCAGGGGACGTAAGCGGTCTAGTTGGCGGAAGAAGTTCTGGCAATTGCTGGGACGGATGATGCTCAAGCTTCTGATTTTAATGCCGTACGTCACAAAATTTGTGGATGCGGTTATCGAGATCGCGAAGTGGTTTAAACATTAGACGCGCGCCCTACCTTTATCCCCCTTTCTCAAGGAGGCCACAATGATCGGCGCTGCCTTGCGTTGTATTCGGAAGTTTCACGATCTCAATCAGAATGCGGCGGCGGAGAAGCTCGGAATTTCGAAATCCTATCTCAGCGAGATCGAGAGCGGTTTAAAGGAACCGACGCTTCAACTGGTTCAGAAATATGCCGAGGCGTTCAAGATACCGGCGTCGTCAATCCTGTTTTTTGCGGAAAACTTTCAGACGCCGGGCCGCCGTGCCAGCGCTCAACGGCTCGTTGCCGGAAAGGTTTTGGCGTTGATGCAATTTTTGGAGGCTAGGGCTGAGGACGCATGAAGGCGCAAAAATATCATGCCTTGGAGCAATCATCACTGTTCCGTATGCCGACAAAACGAAAGCTTGCGGAGTTGCTCGGCATAACGCTTAGCGAGCTTCGCATCCTGAGCAAGTCGGAGAATCTCTATTCGCATTTTCCCGTCCCAAAAAAGAACGGGACGATGCGCATCGTCGATAATCCCAAAGCGCAGCTGAAAAGAGTGCAGAAACGCATCGCAAAGCTTCTCGGTCGCATATCGCCGCCTGATGCGTTGTTCTGCCCCGTCAAGGGCCGCTCATATGTAGACAATGCCAGGCGGCATCGGCATGGTCGCGTCGTGCATTCGCTCGATGTGAAGCAATATTTTCCGAGCACGACCCGCCGCAGGGTCTACTGGTTTTTCCACACCATCATGGGATGCCCGGAGGACGTAGCGGCAACTCTCGCCAATCTCGCGTGCTGTGACGGGCATCTCGCCACCGGGAGTCCGGCGAGCCCGATATTGGCGTATTACGCCCACGTCGATGTGTGGAGAAAGGTGGCGGCGCTCGCCAAGGACGCCGGTTGTGTGCTGTCAATCTACATCGACGACATAACAATGAGCGGTGAACACGTGCCGCACGAGTTGATATGGTCGGTTAAGCGCGTCATCCATGGCGGCGGTCTGCGGTATCACAAAGAGAAGCGCTCCGTGGACCGGCCGTGCGAGATCACGGGCGTGATCTTGAAAGACGGCAAGCTGCTGGCGCCCAATCGCCAGCACAGAAAACTTCGCGATGCCAAGCTTGCCGTAGCCCGAAACCGCAATCCGCGCGAAAACGCAAGGGTCGCGGGGAAGCTTGCCGGTCTGCGTGGTCAGTTTGGGCAGATCGAAAAAGGCAACCTCATACCGTTAGATGCACTCCCGACCGAAGCGGGACAAAGCGGGACAGGACACGGGTCTATATAGACCCGTGTCCCGCTGTCCCGCTCTTACGTCCGAGCGGGACAGCGAGCGGGACATGAGCGGGACACGCGGGACAATCTAAATTGAATTGGCGGATTTCTGTGGTTTTGAATGTCCCGCGCTTGTCCCGTATTAGTCGAGCAATACGGGACATTGGGCGGGACATCGGCTTTCACGCTTCTTGATCGGCGTGTCCCGAAACGATCAGCCAAACCCATTCTTCGTCGGCATCAACGCCGATCCGTCCAGCTTTCACGGCATCGTCGAGAGCGCGGCGGAATGCTTTCCGCAAGGCGTCGGGCTTTGCGTCCCGACGGCCCGCATAGAACCTCAAGCGCGCCTCTCGAACCCGCACGCGGGCGCTCCCGCTCTCTTCGCTTGCGACTTGCAGGACGCCCATGAATTCGCGATCGCCAGCCGACAGGCCATCATCATCGAGTTTCGGCGGGATCACCGGATCGACCACGCAGGTTGTCCATGGGTCGCCATCTTCATCGGTTCCGAGCGTGACGATGGGCAGGCGATAAGAGAAGTCGGCGCCCACATCGCCATCGCGCAACTTCGTCACTGTTGCTCTACGGACGGCATTGGCGGGTTTCGCAGCGGCCCCAGTATGGCCAGGCACTGATAGAGCTAAGATCGTATCCGCAGCGGCTGGTAGCGCGTTCGAGCCACGGGCGCCTCGCTCTGTGTCCTTTCCCGGATGGTGGACGACAAGCACGAGGGCATCGTGAGTTTCCGCCGCCAACCGAAGCGGTGCGAGGGCAGCGCCTGCATCTGCGGCAGAGTTCTCATCACCTCCACCCATTGCAGCGTGCCACGTATCGACCACAACGAGGGCGAGCCGCTGGCCAGCCGCCGCAAAATCGTTGGCGGCATCCTCGATCGTCGTGAGCAAAGCTTTGGGGTCGCCGTCGCGCGACAGGTTCGGGCATTCCGTGACAACACGCAGCGGCGCACGAGCGACGGGCGGAGTGTCTGGCCCGCGCACCAGACCGGCTGCAAGGATCGCTCCATTCAAAGCCTGACGTGCGGCTCGGAAGCGCGGTAGCACCCCAGAGCCGCCCTCAGCGGCGATGTAGAGCACTCCGCCTTGTTTGGTACGCTGGCCGAAAAACGGTAGTCCCCACGCAACGGACATGGCCGCGTGGATGGCGAGGAAAGTTTTGCCCGCACCACTCTCGCCATAGAGCAAACCGATACCCGCGCGCGGCGCGACTCCCTTGATAAGCCAATTCGGCGGATCGAAGGTGGCACGATCGTCGATATCGACGGTGCGGAGGCGGCGGCGGAGATCAAGGGCTCCGGTGTTCGGATTGTGCCTGGCCGTAGGTTGAGTGCGGCTGTCATGCGCGGGACTGGCCAGCCGAGAAAGCATCCCCTTCGCCTTCTCGTGAACCAACCACGCATCCGGACTCGGTGGAGAGGAACGCTCGGAAAATGGATTTTCACTAACCACTGTCTCGCGCGTCTCCTGCGGCGTTTCGCTCAGCCTGCGCAACATACGGCCCGTAATTTCCCTCGCATTTTCGGGCCGAAGGAAGGGGTGTCGCGAAATCAAAGCTTCGGCGAAGTCCTCGTTCTCGGGCAATCCCGCTAAAACCTCTTTGGCATCGCGAGAGGCCCACAGATCGCTAAAATCGGCCAGTTCGCTGCGCAGATCGGCGGCCAGTGCGTCGGTGTCTTTCGCCTTGCGGCAAGCGTCTACCAACTCAAGGGCGCCGTGAAGGACCGGAACCGCCAGCGCTTCTCTAACGGCGGCGACGATTTGGTGGTCATCGGCAAACCATTTGGCGCGATCAGTAACGACGCGGAGCGCTTCGACTGGATCGCCCCCAGACGCCTCGACCGCTTCGGACGCCATGTTGGGCAAGGCAGCGAGGGCCGCGACCTCATAGGCATCCTCGCCGCGTTTGGTGGTTGCGTTCCACGCTCGGCGCTGGGCTTGTGTGTCGGCTGGCAATGCGCCGCCACACCACAAGGCGCTTTCCATCAATTCTATGGCGTCGGGCAATGGGAGGGCCTGCGCGCCGCAAGCCTCCATCAGGGTCACGACGCGGCGAAGGCGGCCAGGGCCTACGCCGAGGGCATCAGAATAGACCGCTTCAAGTTCAACAGGGATGATAGGTGACGACATATCGAGTGATACTTCCAATTAGCCATTAGCTTGCCCTTCCTTTCAAGCGTGATGGTTTCCGAAAAATCGGCGTTGGCGCGCCGGGTGACTTTTGCGACGGTGACGGGAATTACGGTGTTCCCGTCGCCGCCGCTTCGCAGATATTGAAGATGCGTTCTGCGAAGCCTTCCGAGGTAGGGAGCGGGTCCGTGTCTGTCCACGGCACGAGGTGCTTTGCACCGTCTCGATGGACGGCCGCCACTTGGCCCGAGCCATCGCGGCGAAGGCGGAATTGGCGCCGCGTGTCGAGAAAATAGTGCCGATCGTCGCTTTCATCGAGCGTTGGGATCGGCTTCTCCCAATCGCTCCGCTCGCTGAACGAAGCCCCGCTCACAGTTTTCGCCCTTCTATATCGACCAGCACGAGCGCATCGGCATATCGTTGCGGCATTCGGCTGGGCTCGAAACTTTCAGGACTCTGGCAGATGGTCACGACCTTGCGCGTGAACCCAACGTCACGCGGGACCAACTCGCCGCTTTGCTCCTTCACGAAAAAACACGGACGCTCGCCGTTTTGGTTCTCCCAAACAACGTCATCCCTATACGACGCGGGAACGGTCTTGGAGGGAATGCGGCGACACCGTTCTTCGGCGTCGGGGATGAAGGCTCGAGCGCCGCGACGGGCGTTGTGTCCAGCAGTTCGAGCCACGCTCGCCGCCAATTCATCCCGCTTCGCTGCCAGCCGACGAGAAAGATCATCGATCTGGCGCACGAGCTTCATGTCAGCGTTGGCAGCCTTTTCCTCGGCGGCGTGCTCGGCATCCGCCTTCCGGTCTGCTTCCGCCGCAGCGGCTTCGGCGGCCTTCGATTCCGAAAATGCCAGGGCTTCGCGATCGGCTTCGACGCGATCCTCCAAGTCTCGGCGCTCGCGGCGCCAGTCGAAAATGCCGTCAGCGTCATCGCCCTCCGGCTTCGCGGCGTCGTGATCGGCCATCCGGCGCAAGGAACCTTCGAGAGAGGCACGATTGCGCTCGACGGCAGCGTTCGCCTTGTCAGCGTAAGATTGCACGCCGATCATCGTGCCGCCTCCACAAGGCTATGTGCCATTCGCACGGCGGCAGGGCTATAGATGGCGTCGCGCCCACGGCGCTCGGGTTCGGGAAGTAGCCCGGCGCGAGTCCAGCGCCAGAGGGTTGTGCGACCGATTCCAAGGTCGGCGGCGAGAAGATTTGCAGGCATGGTTTTCGTTCCACTTGTCGTTGACGATGTGGACACGATAGGGTGAAAAGCATTTTTGGAGAGGACGGTTTTGGTGTCCGTTGCGAGATGATACTGACCTCGTGCAGGGCATGCGCGGGCGCATTTCTGGCTGAGATGCTGGGAAAATACCACGCCGAGTTCATTTGCGGACCGATCGAGGTTGAAATGTGCCCTCATGAGCGGATTACAAGCGTGTGAGAGATTCGATCCACAAACGGCGACGAGAGATCGCCGACTATATATGCCGCACTTTGGATGGCGAGCATGTTGTCGTGACTACGCCGGATCATCCGCTTGTGATGCGTCCCGTGGACGTGCTTGTGGGTGGAAAGTCCGGCATAACCGCCGTCGTAATACCGACCGCAGATGAGCTGAAACGCTCAAAACTCCTGCACACTCGACTTACGCTTAACAGGCTGGCTCTGCCCCCAGAATCAAAGTTCATCTTGATCGACGCTCAACCTGATTTGTTTGATCGGAGCGCCGAAAAGCCGACGGTGCTTGCTTCGGATGACCCGGAACTAAATCGTCAAATAGTATCCATAATCTCGCATCCTAAGCCATTTAATATGCATGCTGGGATAGAAAGAGATCGCGAACTGGCTGTGCGTCGGTTTGCAGACACCTATCGCGTCGCGCGTGTTGCGCAGCGATTTAGAAGGCCGCATGACATCCCCTATGTCCGGTCATCCGGGCGACCTGCGCGAGACATCTTGCCCGGCGGCATCGATGGCGCTTTTTTTGATTTCAAACCCGAAACAAGGGATGTCGTAAATCTCTACATCGATGGTGTCGAACGTTGGTTTACGCCTGACGGAGACGAGCCTACGGGCAATCCGGCCGGATTGGCGTTGGCGCCCGACTATCCTCGTGTTCCAGGCGATCCAGATAAAATAATCCGTGCTAGCGCATTTGCAGGATGGGTGTTCGCTCCATTGTATTCTTCTCGTTCGAGAGATGTCGTCGGCGACATGGTTGCCCGTTATGCGAGATTGAAATGAGCGTTCGCAAATCCCGGCACCAAGCGATGTTGGCGTTATTGGTCGGGTCTGCCACGTATGGCGCTCGACGCGAAATCGCTCAGATCGCTCTTGAGCTTTCAGAGCTAGGGCGGTGTTCTCGATTGCAGCCCCTAAACCGCCAGCGCCTTTTGCAAGTCATCCATGCCAGCCGCGCGATTGATACGTGTCTTTCCACAATTCTCGCGGCCAACGGCATCAATCCAAAAAGCGGAATAGGTGGCAAACTTTATCAGCTAAACGGCATCCCGCGCGGGAGGCGTGGGCACCTGCCGACGCAACAAGCCAAGAATTTTGAGGTAGCGATTGCTCATAAAAGAAATCGCTACACGCATTCAGCAGGCGCTTTTCCGACTTCAGCGCACGAGGTCGATACATTTGTTTCTGACGTCCAAGCTTGTCTTACTATGGTGCTGTGACGTTTTCGAAAAAGCTTTGCGTCCAGGCCAAAGTGAAGCTTTTTCACGCGACGCGGTTTGGAAATGGGGTCACGTTCGCGTTGACGCCATCCGCGAGAAAGGTGGCCCAAGCATCCATCAGCTTTCGGCGACGCTCGATAGCCGTGCCACGCCGATAGGCCCGCTCGGCTTTGTTCTCGATCGTGTGGGCCAAAGCCTGTTCGATAACCTCGCGCGGAAAGTCGGTAGCGTCACCCGCCCAATCGCGGAATGTGCTGCGAAATCCATGAGTGGTCAGCTTGTTCGTGCAGTCATAACCCATCCGGCGCAGAAGCATCGCTATGGCCATGTTGCTTCGTGCAACGCCGCCCACGGCAAAAATCAAAGCGCTTGGCTTAGGCTTCTCCGGTCGCAAATCTTTTAGCAGTGTCATCGCGGCTTCGGACAGCGGGACGACATGCTCGACACCTGCCTTCATGCGCTCCTTCGGCACGGTCCAAGTTTTTGCTTCTAAATCGACCTCGCCCCACATAGCTCCCAACGCCTCGCCAGAACGCGAAGCCGTCAGAATGATGAATTCGAGGCAACGGGCGGCCAGAGCGGGGCGGGTCCGCAGATTGGTCATGAATGCTGGGGTGTCTTTGAAGGGCAATGCCGCATGGTGGCCACGCGCCAACTTCGGCTGCTTCGGCAAGAGCAAAGCCAGATGGCCCCGCCAGGCTGCTGGGTTCATCGCGTCACGCGGGCGAAAACCTCTGGCTTTCGCCGCATCGAGAATCTTTTCGATCCGGCCACGCACACGGCTGGCGGTCTCTGCCTTGCAAAGCCAGATGGGCTGTAGGACTGCCAGAACGTCGTCCGTTGTAATGTCGGCAATGGGCATCACGGTCAGAGCCGCTGCGTGATCGCGTAAGCTCTGGCGCCATTGCTGGCGGTGGACCTCGTTTTTCCATCCCGCCTCTACGCCAGCGATGTATTCTTCGGCGAAGTCCCCGAATGAAACGATGCGCGCCGTCGTCTCCGCTTCCTTCGGCGCGATCACGGACCGGGGATCGCCCCCCGTGGCCGCAGCCTCTCGCATTTCGGTAGCCAGCCGACGCGCCGTGGCAAGCGTCACGTCAGTCGCGGCGCCGAGCCCGATTTCTGTGCGCTTGCCCGAATGTGACGTCATGAACACCCACGACCGCGCGCCAGCCGGGGTGATGCGCAGATACAAGCCGCCGCCATCAGAGTGACGGCCTACGTCTTTCAATGCGGAGACTTGTCGAACGGTGAGGCGGTTTAGCGCACGGGACATGAGCATTCCTTGGGGGCGTGACTGTGCCCACTTCATGCCCACTTTCATGCCCATTTGCAACTTTGCTTTCGGCGGACGTCCACGGACAGACGTTCGAATGTAACACCCGTTTTTATCCAGTATATAAGGGATTATTGGGGTTTTCGCGATTTTGCGCCGACGGAAATCTGCGGCCTGAAGGATGGGGTTCTACGGACTCCGTCTCCGCCATGCACCCTTGATTCCAAATCATTTTCTGCAAATTTTCCCGACGGTCCACAAGTTGGCCCACAAATCTGACAGCGCTGAATGGGCTCATACCGCCAGTCGCACATTTCTGTGACGGCTCGGTGTGCTCGTCATGAAAAGTTCTCTCGCAAGCAAGCGATCTCTCGTGCGTAGCGCAGCGACTGCGATCGGGCTCGCGTTGTCAGCGATGCACGCGCTGGCGGACTGCGAATGCCTCTGCATCGATGGTCGAACTCAACCAACCGGTTTGCGATAATCCATCTGACCGGTCGCGCGCGTGTGCGCCGCGTGATTGTCCATCGACGACTGCGGTTTCACCTCCCGCAACCCACACCCTCGGGAATCGCTACGTGCGCATCTGAAGAGGAAAAAGACCTCCCGAAAAATCTTAGAATGGCCACAGGTACCTCCTTCATTTCATGTTGGAGGTTGTCTCATGCCGCGCAGGTCGTACACGATGGCGGG
>Ga0268289_100175_pt1 | contig 13554 bp, 10 predicted proteins | sample MetspNORM_FD_191340 | JGI IMG/M metagenome (GOLD analysis project Ga0268289, IMG submission 191340) | Soil microbial communities from San-Diego area, Southern California, United States - Methylocaldum sp. NOR-M | ecosystem: Environmental > Terrestrial > Soil > Desert | place: USA: California... | reverse complement strand
GCTCTACGGCGACCATGGCGACGGCACCTACGCGCAGATCGACCTGACGCATGCGCACCTCAACATGCCCGCGACCTTCATGTGGGCGGTGGGCTATGGCGACCGGCCGATCCGCGTGACCTATCACCCGCTGCGCGCCGACTGGAAGGTCGCGACCCAGATGCCGGCGGCGACGGGCGCGGCGAACACCTTCTGGGCGCCCAATTTCCAGTATTTCATGGACAGCCCGACCGAGCTCGCCGACTTCAAACTGCGCGAATGGAAGGTGCCGGGACCGGACGGCAAGGCCTATACCTTCCGCCTCGCGATCCACAGCGAAGACAGCGCCGCCGACGTCGATCGCTTCGCCGCGATGGCCAAGGCCGTCACCGCGCAGCACATGAAGGTCTTCGGCGGCCCGCCCCCGCTCGATTTCGGCACCTATACCTTCATCGCCGACTACATGCCGCAGATCCATGGCGACGGCATGGAGCATCGCAACTCGACGATGATCAGCCAGCCGCGCTCGTTGAAGGCCGCAAATTTCGGCCAGATCGACACGCTGAGCCACGAATTCGTCCACGCCTGGAACGTCGAGCGGCTGCGTCCCGACGGGCTCGAACCGTTCGACTTCACGCACGCCAATTCGACGCGCTCTTTGTGGTTCGCCGAGGGCTTCACCCAATATTACGGGCCGCTTCTCATCCACCGCGCGGGCGAGAGCAGCCTCGACGATTATCTCAAGACGCTGGGCGGCACGCTCAACTACATCGTCAACGCGCCCGGCCGCCACTACGGCTCGCCGCAGGAGATGAGCCTGCGCGCGCCCTTCGTCGACGCCGCGACCGCGATCGACCAGACCAACGGCAACATCTTCACCTCTTATTATCCCTATGGCGCGATCATCGGCCTCGCGCTCGATCTCACGCTGCGCGAGCGCTACGGATCGAGCCTCGATGCCTATATGCGCCACATGTGGACGCGCAACGGCACCGCACAGGCGGACTATGCGCCGGTGAAGCCCTACACGCCCGAGGATTTGCAGGCCGGCCTCGCCGAGCTGACCAAGGACGCGGCGTTCGCGAAAGCGTTCTTCGACGCCTCGATCCGCGGCAGCGCGCTTCCCGATTTCGCCCCGCTGCTCGCGCCTGCGGGGCTGACGCTCCGCGCGGCGCACCCGCAACAGGGCTGGCTCGGCGCAAGCCGGGTCGCGATGGACGACGACGCGCTGACGCTGAACCAGATTCCGCTGCCCGACAGCCCGCTCTACAAGGCGGGTGTCGACAAGGGCGACATACTGGTGAGCCTCGACGGCCAGCCGCTCGCGAGCGCGGATGCGTGGACGGCGGCAACCGGCGCACTCAAGCCGGGGCAGGACGTCACGCTCGTCTACCGCAACCGCACCGGCGAGAAACGTGCGACGATCAAGGCCGTGGCGGACCCTAGCCTCGAAGTCGTCGCCAACGAAGCGATCGGCGAACCGTTGACGGTCGCCCAAAAGGCGTTCCGCAAGGCGTGGCTGGGCGCCCAATAACGCGAGCGAAACGGCGCCTTTGATCGCATGCGCGATCCGGCCTAGGCTGTGTGCTTCCTCGATTGCCCATAGTGAGATGATGATGCGGCTGCTTGCCTTCGCCCTGCTTTCCGCCACCGCCGCGCTCGCCGCGTGCGGCCCTGCCGACACCGCGAACCAGACCGCCGCGGCCACGGCTGCGCCCGCGATCCTCGCGACGCCCGAGGGTAAGGACGTCAACAGCTACGCCAACCCGCTCGAGGCGCGGGTGACGCACGTCGCGCTCGATCTCGCCGCCGATTTCGACCGCCACGTGCTGTCGGGCACCGCGACGCTCGACATCGCCGCGGCGAAGGATGCGCAGAAGATCGTGCTCGACGACAACGGGCTCGTCCTCAAGTCGATCACCGACGCCCAGGGCAAGACGCTGTCCTATCAGGTCGGCGCGCGCGATCCGGTCCATGGCGCGCCGCTCACGATCCAGCTCGACGGCGCGCAGCGGATCGTCATCACCTACGAGACCGCGCCCGACGCCAAGGCGGTGCAATGGATGGCGCCCGAACAGACCTTGGGCAAAAAGAAGCCGTATCTGTTCACGCAAGGAGAAGCGATCCTCAACCGCACCTGGATCCCGACGCAGGATTCGCCCGGCATCCGCCAGACCTGGGATGCCAGGATCACCGTGCCCGAGGGGCTGACCGCAGTGATGAGCGGCGCGTCGCAATCGACTTTGGGCGAGATCGCGCCCGGCAGCCGCCGCACCTTCAGCTTCAAGATGGACAAGCCCGTCGCGCCCTATCTGATCGCGCTCGCGATCGGCGACCTGCGCTTCGAGGCGATCACCGACACGATGGGCGTGTGGTCCGAGCCGGGTATGGTCGAAAAGGCCGCGGCCGAATTCGCCGATCTCGGCAAGTTCATGGATGCGGCCGAAGACCTGTACGGCCCGTATCGCTGGGGCCGCTACGACGTGCTCGTGCTGCCGCCGAGCTTCCCCTACGGCGGCATGGAGAACCCTACCCTCACCTTCGCCACGCCCACCATCATCGCCGGCGACAAGAGCCTCGTCAGCGTGATCGCGCACGAGCTCGCGCACAGCTGGTCGGGCAACCTCGTCACCAACGCGACGTGGGACGATTTCTGGCTCAACGAGGGTTTCACCACCTATGCCGAGAACCGCATCATCGAGAAGGTCTACGGGCCCGAGCGCGCGGCGATGGAAGCGGACCTGCTGTGGACCGACCTCGAAGAGGCGGTGAAGGACGCCGGCGGGCCTGAGTCCAAGCTCACCCAGCTCCACCTCAACCTCACGCCCGACATGGACCCGGACACCGCGACCGGCCAGATCGCCTATGACAAGGGCGCGACCTTCCTGCGCACGATCGAACGCGCGGTCGGCCGCGAGAAATGGGACGCGTATCTGAAGGCCTATTTCGATCGCCACGCCTTCCAGCCGCAGACCAGCGCGGGGTTCCTCGCCGATCTGCGCGCCAATCTGTTCAAAGGCGACGAGCCGACCGCGCAGAAGATCGGTCTCGATCGATGGGTCTACCAGCCCGGCATCCCCGCCAATGCGGTGCATGTGAAATCAACCGCGTTCGTGCCTATCGACAAGGCCGCGGCGGCATTCGCCAAATCGGGCGACATCGCCGCCGCGCCGCGCAACGTCTCCACGCAGGAAATGCTGCGCTTCATCAACCAGTTGCCGCGCAGCATCGACAACGCCAAGCTCGCCAAGCTCGACGCCGCGTTCCACTGGTCGACCACCGGCAACAGCGAGATCCGCTTCGCCTGGCTCGAACTCGCGATCGCCACCCATTATCCGCAGGCCGAGACCTCGGCGGCGGATTTCCTCACCAGCCAGGGCCGCCGCAAGTTCGTGGCGCCGCTGTTCCAGGAGCTGATGGACCAGCCCGGCTGGGGGCCTGCTGCGGCGCAGCGAATCTATGCCCAGGCGCGGCCCGGCTATCACCCGCTGACGGTGGGAACGGTCGACAAGATCGTGGGCTGGAAGGGGCGCGAGACCGCAAAATGATGCGTCTCGGCTCCGGTCGTCGGTGCGGCAACACGATTCGTCGGAAAAGGTTCCCGGGGGGTTAACAGAGGGGTTTCCGCCCCTGCCGCGACCTGCTTAGCAAGCTCCACAAAACGAAATCGGGGCACGCGGGGGGTCGCATGAAGGTCGGAAAATTCGCTGCGCGCGTCGCGCTCGTCGCCGCCTGCAGCCTGATGACCGCCACCCCCGCCTTCGCGCAATTCTGGCAGTGCGTCACCTACGCCCGCAAGATTTCCGGCATCGACATCCACGGCAATGCCAACACCTGGTGGGGCAAGGCCAAGGGCCGCTACGAGCGCGGGCACGCGCCCAAGGAAGGCGCGGTCCTCGCCTTCGCGTCCCACGGCAAGATGCGGCTCGGCCATGTCGCGATGGTCTCGAAGATCGTCAGCGACCGCGAGATCCTGCTCACCCACGCCAATTGGTCGCGCCCCGGCCGCGTCGAAACCAACGTCCGGGCGATCGACGTCTCGCCCAACAACGACTGGAGCGAGGTCAAGGTCTGGTACGGCCCGATCGGCGATCTCGGCACCAGCGTCTATCCGACCAAGGGCTTCATCTACGCCGATCACGTCCCCGCCGCCGATGCCGGCGACGACACGCTCGACGCGCCGGTGACGATCGCCAGACAGGACGCCAAGTCCGCGAACCTCGTCGCGCTGGCGGCGATCCAGAAGTTCTGAGACGCTCTCGCGAGAGCGGGAACCCGGCGATCATCTCCGTCACCCCGGACTTGTTCCGGGGCCCACTCCTCCACCCGCGAAATCATTGCTTGTTGCACGGTGGATGCCGGAACAAGCCGGCATGACGACGTAGCGACGAACCCCTACGCGGCCTTCGGCCGGAACGTCATCGCCACGCCGTTCATGCAATAGCGCTTGCCGGTCGGCTTGGGCCCGTCGTCGAACACGTGCCCCAGATGCCCGCCGCAGCGCGCGCAATGCACCTCGGTGCGTGCGAGCAGCAGCTTGTGGTCGGTCTTGGTGCCGATCGCATGCGGCAGCGGCGCCCAGAAGCTCGGCCAGCCGGTGCCGCTCTCGAACTTGGTTTTCGACGAATAGAGGTGCTGCCCGCACCCCTTGCACGCGAACAGCCCCGCGCGATGCTCGTCGTTCAAGGGGCTCGAAAACGGCCGCTCGGTCGCCTCATGGCGCAGCACCGCATAGGCCTGGCTGCCAAGCTGCCGCTTCCACTCCGCGTCGGATTTGCTCACCGGATACGCCCCGGCCGCAACCGCGCGGCTGCCGCACGCAGCAAGCCCCGCGCCCAGCGCCCCGAGGCCTGTCATGGTCAGAAAGGTGCGGCGAGTCTGCATGGCGGCCTCCGATTGCTGGGGCCGATATAGGAGCGCACGCGCGACATTTCAGGATGCCCGTCACCCCGGACTTGTTCCGGGGTCCGCTCCTCCACCAGCCGCGTCCTCGCTTGTTGCACGGCGGATGCCGGAACAAGTCCGGCATGACGGTCAATACCGGCTCAACTCCACCGGCAGCTTCCTGTAGCCATGAACGAAGCACGCCGAAACCCGCGTCGGCGCGCCGGTCACGTTGACGCGCAGCCGCCGCTTCGCCATTTCCTCAATCAGGATGTTGATCTGCAATTCGGCCAGCCGCGCGCCGACGCAGCGGTGGATGCCGTGCCCGAACGCCAGGTGCCGCCGTGCATTGGGACGATCGACGATGATCTTGTCGGCATCCTCGAACATCGTCTCGTCGCGATTGGCCGAGACATACCAGAGCGCCAGCTTGTCGCCCTCGCGGATCGTCTGCCCTTCGAGCTCGTAATCCTGCGTCGCGGTACGGCGCATATGCGCGAGCGGGGTCTGCCAGCGGACGATCTCCTGCGTGGCGTTGGGAATCAGCGACGGATCGGCCTCCAGCTTCGCGCGCTCGTCGGGAAACCGGTCGAGACCATAGGCATAAGCCGACATCGAGTTGCGCGTCGTGTCGTTGCCCCCGACGATCAGCAGGATCAGGTTCCCGATGAATTCGTATTGATCCATGTGGCTCATCGCGTCCGAATGGACCATCATCGAGATCAGGTCGGGCGTCGGTTCCTTGCCGACCTTCTGGTTCCACAGGTTCTGGAAATACGCCCCGCATTCGAACATATGCTGCAGCCGCTGCTGGCGCAGTTCCTCGTTCTTGACGAGCTCGATATCGCCCGCCCAGTCGGACCAGAAGGTGAGCTTGCGCCGGTCCTCCCACGGAAAGTCGAACAGGATCGCGAGCATCTGCGTCGTCAGCTCGATCGAGACCGTGTCGACCCAGTCGAACCCTTCGCCCACCGGCAACGCGTCGAGCACCTCCGCGGTGCGCCGGCGGATGTCGTCGGCCATCCGCACCATCTCGGAGGGCGTGAAGGCGGGCGCCACCGTGCGCCGCTGCGCGGTATGCACCGGGCGGTCGCGCGCGATGAACATCGGCATCTTGACGTCCGATTCGGGCAGGAAATCGGCGAGCGTGATCCCGCCCGCCTCGGACGAGAAGATCTCGGGCAGCGATTCGACATGGACGATCGGCTTGTAGGTCGAGATCGACCAATAGGGGCCGAACTCCGACGCCGGCGTGTAATGGACCGGCGACGTGGCGCGCAGCGTGCGGAAGGGCTCGTGCCAGGTGTCGTCGCGATACAATTCGGCCCGGCTCACGTCGAGCGGATCGACCGCCGTGCGCTGTTCCTCCACCAAGGTCGCCATCCTGCCTCTCCTTTTGCCGGAATGTCGGTAAACCGGCATTCCGGGGTTCGGCACCGGCCCTCTCCCCCACCCCGCCTCCCAAAACATTATCCTGAATGGGAGGCGGGGCGGAGGAGAGGGCCGGTGCCGCGTCCGCGCAAGCGGATCAGGAACGCAGCACAACGCTAACTGACATTAATGTCAATAGCCGCGGTGCGGTTCAGCGACGAACTCCGTCATGCTGACGAAAGTCAGCATCCATTCGGTGCTCCGTTCGCATGTGTTACCGAAGCGCGAATGGATGCTGACTTCCGTCAGGATGACGTTCCCGGGCGATGGCAGCCAACTCCAGGGAACGACACACCATCAGCGATACGCTCAGGCGCGCTGGAACAGCGTCTTCCAGCCGCGCTTGCCCCCACCCGATTGCAGCACGCCGCGCCGGAACCAGCCCGCGCTCAGCCAGATCACGATCGACACCCAGAGGAGCTGCCACGCCAGCGCCAGCGCGTGCGGCCACAGCTCGGGCGCGTTCGCGGCATGCGCGGCCATCGCGAAGGGCGAGGAAAGCGGGAAGATCTCCGCCGCCCGCGCGACCCAGCTGTCGGGGTTCGACGCCGCCGCCGAGGCCCAGCCGAACATCGCCACCTGCAGGATCGTGATCGGCAGCGACAGCATCTGGATTTCGCGGATCGTGGAAGCCTGCGCGCCCACGCCGAGGAACACCGCGCCCAGCAGCATATAGGCCATCGTGAAATAGGCGAAGAACAGCGGCACGAAGATCGGGAATCCCACCGCGGGGCCCACGTCGCGGAAGGCCTGCACGATCTCCGCCGGCAGCACGGTGCCGATCTGCGCCGCGATCGTGCCCCAGAAGGCGATGAACACCATCGCCACCCCGAACATCCCGATCAGCTTGCCGAGGAACACCGATTCGAGCGGCACCGCGGCGGCGAGCACCTCGATCACCTTGTTCGACCGCTCCTCGGCCATCGTCCCCACCGCCTGCCCGGCGAGCAGCACCGTCAGCAGGAAGATCGCGAACACGGTGAAGAATGCTGCCTGGTGCTGCCCCGAAACCGAGGTCGTCTCGCGCGTCATCTGCGTCTTGGTCGCGTGGCTCAGCGTCGCGCCGCCCGTCCTTTCGGCCCGCAGCGCCTGTTCGGCGAGCTCGGCCATGTAATCGGCGGTGCGCTCGCCCTGCGCGCCGTAGAGGATCGTCGGACGGTCGAGCGGGCCGTAGAGCACCGCCGACGCCTCCACGTCGCGCGCATCGAACAGCGCGCGCGCCTGCGCCGCCGGGTCGGCCGCGGGTGTGTCGATCCGCAGTTCGGGCGGCGCCTCGGGTTGGCGAAACACGGTGCGCAGCGTCGCATCCACCGTCGCCACCGCCGCCGCCCGATCGGCCGGCACGATCGCGACGATGCGGCTGCGGTCTGCCGAGCTGTCGGCCATGGTCGCCGCGCCCAGCCCGCCGATCGCGCCGAACGAGGCCATGATCAGCGGCGCGAGCAGGAAGATGAGGAAGGTGGGCGTGAACACGGTCGCGATGAAATCGCGCCGCGCGATCGTCAGCGTTTGGCGAACCGAGCGCTTCATGCCGCGTCCTCCAGCGCGTCGCGGCCGACGATGCGCACGAAGGCGTCGTGCAGGCTCGGCCGCTCGATCGACAATCCCGAAATGCCGTGTCCCGCCTCGATCAGCCTTGAAAGCAACGTCTCGATCCCTTCGCCCGGCATCGTGAAGCGCCAGCCGTCGCCTTCCGCCTCGGCATCGCCGGGCAGCAGCGCGCGCAGCCCCGCGCCCGGATGGTGCGGCACGTAATGAACCTGGAGCGGCAGCATCCCGCGCGCGTCGGCGACCGTTCCCTCGAACTGCCTCTTGCCGTGCGCGATGATCGTCAGCCGGTCGCACAATCGCTCGGCGTGCGCCATGACGTGCGTCGAGAACAGGATCGTCGCCCCGCGATCGCGCTCGGCGAGGATCAGCTTCTCGAGCTTCTCCTGATTGACCGGGTCGAGCCCCGAAAACGGCTCGTCGAGCACCAGCAATTCGGGCCGATGCATCACCGATCCCAGCAATTGCACGAGTTGCGCCATGCCCTTGGAGAGCTTGCGGATCTTCTCGTCGGCAGCGTCGGCCATCCCGGCATCCGCCAGCATCTCGCGCGCCCGCTTGCGCCCCGTCCGCCAGTCGAGCCCCCTGAGCGCGCCCATGAAGGCCACCGCCTCGGCCGCTTTCATCGCCGGATAGAGCCCGCGCTCCTCGGGCAGATAGCCCACGCGATCGCTCGCCTGCCGCGGCCGATCGAAGCCGAGCAAGGTACGCTGCCCGCCGTCGGGCTCGATGATCCCGAGCAGCATCCGCAAGGTCGTGGTCTTGCCCGCGCCGTTGGGGCCGAGCACGCCATAGATCACGCCCTTGGGCACCGCGATGTCGACGCCGTCGACCACCCGCCGCCCGCCGAATTTCTTGACGAGCCCGGTGGCGCTCAGCGCCAGCTCTTCCGTCATGCGACCCCCGATCGGCCCGTTCGGCGACGAACGGGCTGCTTTTCATGTTCGCACCGTGCTAGCGGCTCGCCATGGCCGAACACAAGCCATTCGAGTCCCGTCTGAAAGCGCAAGCCGAGGCCGAAGGCTTCGCCGCGTGCGGGATCGCGCGTGCCGATGCCGCGCCGGCGGCGGGCGAACGGCTGCGCCAATGGCTGGGCGAAGGCCGCCACGGCGACATGATCTGGATGGAGGAGCGCGCGCATCATCGCGCCGCGCCGCAAGGGCTGTGGCCCGAGGTGCGCAGCGTGATCGCGCTCGGCATGAGCTACGCCCCCGCCGGCGATCCGCTCGCGCTCGCCGATGCCCGGAATCGCGGCCGCATCTCGGTCTATGCGCAGGGCGCCGATTATCACGACCTGATCAAGCGCAAGCTCAAGGCGCTCGCCCGCTGGATGGTGGCCGAAGCGCCCGAAACCGACCTCAAGGTTTTCGTCGATACCGCGCCCGTGATGGAAAAGCCGCTCGCTGCCGCCGCCGGGCTCGGCTGGCAGGGCAAGCACACCAACCTCGTCAGCCGCGATCACGGGAGCTGGCTGTTCCTCGGCGCGATCTACACCACGCTCAATCTCGCGCCCGACGCACCGGGGCGGGAAACCTGCGGCTCGTGCGACGCCTGCCAGCGCGCCTGCCCCACCGACGCCTTCCCCGCCCCCTACCAGCTCGACGCGCGGCGCTGCATCTCCTACCTCACGATCGAACTCAAGGGCCCGATCCCGCACGAATTCCGGGAGAATATCGGCAACCGCATCTATGGCTGCGACGATTGCCTCGCGGTGTGCCCGTGGAACAAGTTCGCCGAGGCCGGCCGCGCCAACCTCGCCTTCGCGCCGCGCGCCGAGCTGACCGCGCCGCGCCTCGCCGATCTGCTCGCGCTCGACGATCCGGGCTTCCGCCAGATCTTCTCGGGCTCGCCGATCAAGCGCATCGGCCGCGATCGCATGGTGCGCAACGCGCTGATCGCGGCGGGCAACAGCGGCGATTCCGCGCTGGTCGAGCCGGTGGCGCGCCTGCTCGACGATCCCGCCGCCGTGGTGCGCGGCACGGCAATATGGGCGCTGGCGCGACTCGATCCCGCGCGCTGTCGCGCCGAGGCCGCCACGCGCGCCGAAGACGCCGATCCCTCGGTCGCCGCCGAATGGAACGCAGCCCGCCGCACGCCCGAATCGGCCTGACGCAGCCCGCGCACAAGCCTTGGCAGCGACCGCGCGGACACGATAGAGCGACCGCATGACAGACGTTCTTCATGCGAACGACACCACGCTTCACGACCTTGCGCATTACGGCCTTTCCGCCGATCGCGGTTTCCTCTCGCTCCACGAAATCGACGAGGTCGCGCTGCCGCCCGATTTCGTCGAGATCGAGGCGGCGGGCGGATGGCTGCCCGATCTGCTCACCACCGGCCGCGTGCGCCACTGGCTCGACAAGCTGCCGACGCCCGACATGCAGCGCTTCCTCGCCGGCGCCGGCGAGGCCGAGCTGATCGCCGCGATGGTGCGCTATTCGTTCCTGACCCAGGCCTATGTCTGGGGCGAGGCCGATCCCTCCCACCGCCTGCCCGCCAATCTCGCGGTCCCCTTCGTCGGCATCGCCGACGCGCTCGGAGTGCCGCCGGTGATGAATTATGCGGGCTACGTGCTCGACAATTGGGTGCGCATCGACAAGGCCGGGCCGATCGTGTTCGAAAACCTCGCGATGCACCAGCATTTCGCGGGCGGCCGCGACGAGGCGGGCTTCGTCCTCACCCATGTCGCGATCGAGGCGGCTGCCGGCCCCGCGCTCGATCTCGCGGTGGACATCGCACGCGCGGCCGAGGCGCGCGACGCGATGGCGGCGGAAGCGATGCTCCACGATCTCGCGATGGTCTGGCGCGCAATCTGCGCCATCTTCGATCGGATGACCGAGCGCTGCGATCCGGTCTTCTATTTCAACCGCATCCGCCCTTATTTGAACGGCTGGCAGGACAATCCGGCGATCCCCGAAGGCATGGTCTACGAAGGCGTCGGCCGCTTCGCCGAGCGTCCGATCGCGATGCGCGGGCAGACGGGTTCGCAAAGCTCGATCGTGCCAGCGATGGACGCGCTGTTCGGCGTCACCCACGAGCGCGACGAGCTGCGCGCCTTCCTCGAAGACCTCCACCGCTACCGCCTGCCGCGCCACCGCGCCTTCATCGAGGATCTGGCGGCGGCCAGCACGCTTCGTGCCTTCGCCCGCAACACCGGCAGCGGCTTGAAGGACGCGTTCAACACCGCGATCCAGGCGGTCGCCGAATTTCGCACGATGCACCTGCGCTTCGCCGCGACCTACATCGCCAACCAGGCCCCGACGAGCGCGGGCAACGATCCCAATGTCGGCACCGGCGGCACGCCCTTCATGAAATATCTGAAAAAACACCGCAACGAGACCGAGCGGCAGATGCTGTGAGGTAATAAGCCCGCGCGCCACCCTCACCCTTCCGCGCCCCCGCTGTCGCGGGAACGCTCCCTCCCTCCCTCCCTCAAGGGAGAGGGAAGGGGCCCGCACCGCGCAGCGGTGTGGGAAGGGTGAGGGCGAAACGGAAGCCTAATCCGCCTTCTTCGCCACTCCCACCAGCGCCGGCCGCAGCAGGCGGTCGCGGATCATGTAGCCGGTCTGCATCTCCTGCACGATCGTCCCCGGCGCGGCATCGGTGCTGGGAATTTCGAGCATCGCCTGATGCCGATTGGGATCGAGCGTCTCGCCCACCGCGGTGATCTTGCTGATGCCGTGACGCTGGAACACCGACTCGAGCTCGCGCGCGGTCGCCTCGATCCCGGCGATCAGGCCCTTCATCCTGTCGTCGGCGCGCAATTCTTCGGGAATCGCCGCCAGCCCGCGCATCAGATTGTCCGACACCGACAGGATGTCGCGCGCGAACCCGGTCGCGGCATAAGCGCGCGCGTCGGCGGCTTCCTTTTCGGCGCGACGGCGCACGTTCTGCACCTCGGCCTGCGCGTAGAGCGCGGCCTGCTTCGCCTCGGCGAGCGCTTGTTCGAGCTCGGCGACGCGATCATGCTCGGCCACCTCGGGCGCTTCCCCGGCGGTTTCCTCGCGCAGATCCTCGGCTTCGGCCGCCTGGGTCTTTTCTTCTTCGATCATGTTTTACTCTTCGTTTGTTGCGGTGCCGGTCCGCTCCTCCACCCGGCCACCCAACGCCAGTATCCTATGGGTGGCCGGGTGGGGGAGCGGGCCGGCGCCGTTTCTCACGTCATCAACCTTGCGAGCGTCGCCGCGGTGAAATCCACCATTGGCACAACCCGCGCATAGTTCAACCGCGTGGGACCAATCACTCCGACCACGCCGACCACGCGCCCATCGGCACCGTGGAACGGCTTGGCGATCACCGACGAGCCGGACAACGCGAAAAGCTTGTTTTCGGCCCCGATGAAAATCCGCGTGGCGTCGCCTTCGCGCGCGCTGTCGAGCAGCCGCGCGATCTCCTGCTTGCCCTCCAGATCGTCGAGCAGGTCGCGCACGCGCTCGAGATCGGCCGCAGCGGCGGCATCGATCAGCCGCCCCTGCCCGCGCACGATGAGAACAGGCCGCCGGTCGCCGTCCTCGCTCCACATCGCGAGGCCTTGTTCGATCAGCGCGCGCGCCGCATCGTCGAGCGCGGCGTGGCCCGCCGCGATCTCGCGTTCCACCGCCGCGCGCGCCTCGCCGAGCGTCAGCCCGGAAAGCATCGCGCTCATGTAATTGCCCGCCTGCACCAGCGCCGACGGGCCGACGCCGGGCGGCAGGTCGACGACGCGGTTCTCGACCGAGCCGTCCTCGCTGACGATCACCGCCATCGCCTGTTCTGGCGACAGCGGCACGAACGCGATCTGGCGCACCACCAGTTCGCGCTTGGGCACGAACACGAGGCCGGCGCACGCCGACAGCCCGGAGAGCGCCGCCGTCGTCGCCGCCAGCGCTTCCTCGATCGGGCCGCCGTGGCGGTCGATCCGCGCCGCGATCGCCGCGCGCTCCTCAGCCGACGGTTCGAGCGCCTGCATCATCCCGTCGACGAAGAGCCTGAGGCCCGTGTCGGTCGGCATCCGACCCGCGCTGGTATGCGGCGCCGCGAGCAGCCCCAGTTCCTCCAGATCCTGCATCACGTTGCGGATCGACGCCGGCGACAGGTTGAGCCCCGACATCCGCGAGATCGTGCGCGAGCCCACCGGCGCGCCCGAATCGAGATACGATTCGACCACGGTGCGGAAAACGTCTCGCGCGCGCTCGTTCAATTCGGTGATGGGCGAAACCGACATGCCGCTCATCTAGGGTGTCTCCGGCGCTGACGGAAGTCGTGCCCCTTGCACCATCCGTCATGCCGGGCTCGTCCCGGCATCCACCGCGCCGTACATCCGGCGGTCGGCTGATTTGCGGAACGGTGGCCCCCGGAACAAGTCCGGGGTGACGTCGCGCTCACCGCTTCCCGATCATCTCGCCGATCGGCAGCATCTCCGGCGCCGCCCGCAGCGCGCCGGCCAGGTCGGGATTCTTGCGCGCGCAGCCGTAATAGAAATGCAGCTTCCGGCTCGCACCCGCCGCATCCGTCCAGGTGACGTCGGCGCTCGGCTGGTCGGTGGGTGCCATGCCGCAATTGTCCGATCCCATCTCGTAACGCACCTCGCCGCTCTCGGGTCGGTAAGGCGCAAGGCTCTCGGAGAACCGATCGTAGGCATCGCGCGACACCGAGAAGCGCCGCTCGCCCGTCACCGCGGTGAAGCGCTTGCCCGTGAACGTCCCCTGCCCGTCGGGCGACACCGTCACCGCA
>Ga0268289_100172_pt1 | contig 13900 bp, 10 predicted proteins | sample MetspNORM_FD_191340 | JGI IMG/M metagenome (GOLD analysis project Ga0268289, IMG submission 191340) | Soil microbial communities from San-Diego area, Southern California, United States - Methylocaldum sp. NOR-M | ecosystem: Environmental > Terrestrial > Soil > Desert | place: USA: California... | reverse complement strand
GCGCGCTTGCTTTTTCTTGGGGCCCTTCCGGTACCCTCGAAGGCATCCAGGCTGCCGTAGCTCAGTGGTAGAGCACTCCCTTGGTAAGGGAGAGGTCGAGAGTTCAATCCCCTCCGGCAGCACCATCAAAATCCCTTTATTTCAAACCGTTTTTGCGTGGTTCACTCGAGAACCGCGCTTTCGAACGTGCCGGGAACATGCCAGAAACATCCCGATACTCCCGGCATCAAACCAGTGACAAAACCAGTGACACCGTTCTTGCAATTCCCCCTCGTCTGGCCGGAGCAGTATCCTCGATCTGGGGCGACGATACATACGAAGCGCTTCACGGACTTTCCGACAAGCTGCCGCAATCTCTGTCGTGTGTTGAATCTCTTCGCGGAAGATACTGGCCTGGCAGTGACCAACGTTGTCATTTCGTCGAATGTCGACCGGCAGCTCGCATGGCCAAATCCGGAAGATGCGGGAGTAGCTCTCTACTTCGACTGGGACGGCCGCACGTTTACTTTCGCTTGCGACAAGTTCGATCGCCCGTACTCGAATGTCATAGGAGTCTACTACATCGTTCAAGCACGTCGGACTGAGGCGCGGCTTGGAACGCTCGTCTTGACGAGGGCAAGCATGAGTGGGCTCACCTATTTGCCGAAATCCCGAACGAACCAAAAGTGGTGGGAGATATTCGGTGTTTCGCGCCACAGTACGATTGAGGAAATTGAGAGCGTCTTTCGACAGCGCGCTCAACAAACTCACCCCGACAAAGGAGGAAGCGTTGCAGATATGCAGGCTTTAATCCGGGCCCGCGAAGAGGCGATCTTAGAAAAGACTAAGTCCAATAAGTTTGACCAATGAAAAGTCCGCCAGCAGTATTTTCAAATGGTTAGGATCGACAATTATTGCCGTCATACGCGATTTATTTTAGCCGTCAGACGTGCTTAGTTTCATTGATGTTCTGAGCACAGACCACCGTGAGAACCAAATCTGGTCGCTTTTTATATCTGCTATGTGGCTTGTATACCGCTCGCAAGACTGCAATCGATCTCAAGGGCCTTCGATGTTGCATGTGTCCAAGGTACAGCGCAGTTCCAAAATTCTATTTCAAATCGATGATGAATTGCGCAGTCGTCTCAGAGATTTCCGCTTCAGCAATCGGTTCGCGAGTGAAGCCGATACGATCCGTACTTTAATGAACTTCGCCTTGGACTTGATTGAATGCGGCGAGCCGCCTCCCGTACCAGGCGAAGATAGGGAGCGTGTGCTGAAGCAGACGACTGCGTGAGAACCTACATATCGAAGATATGCAATTTAGTTCTGAATTTCGTCGCTTTCGGTTTCAGGCGGTCAACCTACGCCTCCTGGACAGTGAACGCGGTTTGTCCCAAGTGTGCACAGCACCCTGTTGGTAAGAATTTTTCTTATTGCGCTTGTCGGTAGCGCCGATGTGTCCAGCCTTCGCGAGATCAGAACCAATCATAGGCACGCGCTCAAGTCACCGACGCCAACAACTGAACTCGCGCATCCCATGCGAGGACTACGGTTTCTCCTCTAGGCGAAGGGCACCATCCGGCGTCATGCACTCCGGACCTTCGGAACCTCCTTCACGATGTTGAAGATGTAGTCGTCTTCGGAGGGATCGGTCGCCCGCGCGGCTCCCGGCATGAGAGGAGCTAGCATCACGGCAAAGATGATTCATGGGAGTGGTCCGCCACCCTTGAATTCGGTACAAGCTACAGCCTAGACACGCTCGCCTGGCCGTGCATGCCGCACACACCATGGCGATGTTCGTACTGGAGACGTGGGAAGATCGCAAACGGGGGAGTTCATGACTGATGTCGAGCTCACTGAACTCGCAAAGGAGCTGTTCAGAATATTCGCGCGGTTTGAATACGCCTTGAAGGAGGTTGGATTCCACACTGGGGAAGGTGATGCGTCACCGCACTGGCGCAATTTCGCCCTATCCATCGACGAGATCCTTGAGGAGCAGGCCACTTCAGAGCTTACCGCCGCCATCGGCTACATCCTCGATCAACCACCTCGCAAACAGGTCGTACGCAATGGCGAACTGACTTGGGAACTCGCGCCTCCTCAAACGGACTCGCGAGCAGATCTGCTACTGCTTTACGTTCGCCGCGTACGCAATAACCTGTTCCACGGCGGGAAGTTCAACGGCCATTGGTTCGAGCCTGATCGTAGCGAGACCCTCATGAAGAGCTCCCTCGTCGTATTAAATGCGGCCCTTGCTGCATCAGACCCCGTGCGCCGAGCTTATGGTTGAGCGCAGCATGAGCAAGATGCCGACAACCGACCATCTAGCTACCCGCCAAAATGCGTTGCCGGAGGCATCCCTGGAAGAACTGAATAGTTTTCTCGATGCCGTTGCAAACCACTTTGGCATGAATTGGCTCACGGCCGCTGGTGAGAATCCCGTTCAAGTGCTGTGGGGACGAAAGGATGCTCTTGCTACAAACGAACTCCTGCTCCTCGGCAATGCCCTCACCAACCTAGCTGGACAGGACCCGAAATGGGTGGAGCAGCAGGTGACCAAAGCCAAATCGTCTGACCAAGGGCAGCGTAACGGCGCCTTGTTCGAGCTTCTTGGACTAAACCTGTTCAATGTCGCCGGTCAAACCGTTGAACCTGCGCGGGAAGACACTCCGGGCTACGATGGCAAAGTTACGTTATCCGATGGCTCATGCGTCTTGCTTTCTATCAAGAACCACGGCCTATCTACCCACGAGCAAACCTTCCGCCAAAAAGCCGATGAAGTCCTGCGTGCCTTCCAGGTGTCCATGCGCAAACTCAACCGCAACGGCCTGGAAATCCGTACGATTGCCACCTCCCATCCGTCGTATCCAAGCTGGAACGACCTATCAGGGAGCGCTGATGCCATCATCGGCGGTACCTACGCGACTGACGAGGGGATATGGAGCGGCTCCATCCGACCGCTCTCAAGCGAATACAATCCACTGAGCGATAGGGATACTTCATACACGTTCTTGCTAGCCGCCCCGCAGCATGAGAATGAGCAGAAGAACTTCTTCGAAAACATTCGGAAGGGCCTCGCAAACCTCCAAAAGCACTGCGCTTCGGTGCCGTCCAATGTGTGCCGCGCCATTTTGCTTCGCCTTTCGGCAACAGCCTCGCTTCCACAGTGCCAGCAATGGGCCGAGCAATACTTTCGCGACTGGCCTGATGCGAACGTGGAACTGATACTTCTGTATCAGGTCGCTCCGGCGTTAGATCCGGTAACCGGTAAGACGATGATCACCCACTGCTTCATTACAGTACGTGGGCCAAAGCACGCCGGCTGGAAGGGTGCGACAGAAGCTCGCCAGATCAGGGGCGAAACGTTGATCGGAAAAATTTCAAACGTACCACTCAGTCCGATTGTTAGCGGAGGGCCATCCCCGATCAATCTGGACGGGTTTTACACCTTTCAGCGCGGGGACATCTTTCGCTTATATCGATCTGCAGACGGTCCGCTGAACCTCGAAAATCCGGCGCCTGGTGTGATGATACATGCTGTGACGGACAACCTCGGCACATTGTCGATGCGTGCTTCGCCTACCGGTGATCTGCTCCTCCTTCCATAAGTCGTCCACAACTCAGGACTTATGCACCACCTGCAAGCGCGTTGAGCATCAATCGGTTTTCTGGTGCAGAAATCCGGTGCGAGTCGCTGGAGCCTTTGGCAGACTCGTCGAGTGAATGTTGGATAGGGCTGTGCAGCGCGCCGAAGGTGACTGCGCCAAAAGCAATCGAACCTAGTTAGATCTCAATTTCAATTGCCACGGGTGCCGCGATCCCGACCTGTACCGCAACCGGCGTGTAGATATCCGTATTCACATCGGGCGTCTCGATCGTCACGACCAACGAATACCGTACAGATCTTTCAAAACGCTCTTCTCCGGGACGGGTCTTCCACCATCCCATCGTGGGGTAGATCGCGATGTGTGACCGGTTGGCTAGCTCCGCCGCAGTGCCAGTCCAAACGTTGGTGTGGACGCTGCCATTCGTCGGCGTAAGCGCTCCAAACAACCAGTTGCCGGCTTCGCCTTGGGGTGCTTCCGGCTCTCCCTCGCGTCCAAATCGGTTGATGCGCGTCCTGAACGCCGCGAGTGTTTCCGTAGGGCGTTGAACGGCAAACCGCAGCCCGTGCGAGGCATACCCGTACTTCTTGTCCCAGCCCCGCTCGCCGGGGCTGGGCTCGACGAAATACGAGAGCGTCACTCGCAGTTTCACCTGCGTGTTGACGGGCAGAGCCTGCAACGCCTGCCGCGGCCATGGCAGCGCGTGGACGTTCATCCTGTTGGTCTTGATGCCATTCGCTCCGTCCTTGAAGAACGGCTGCAACGTCGACTGCGCGATTAACGTCAGCACGTTGTTCGCACTCGAGAACAGCTCACGCACGTCCGGTGAGCCGTAACCGAACGTGCGCAGGAGGTTGACTTGGACGTTATTGGCCCTCGCCAGCATCGCCGGCGTCCACCGTGCCGAATGGATGAAGAGCCCGCGAACGGTCTCGGGTGTGAAGTCGGGATACTGAGCCAGCAGCGATGCCGCCAGGCGCGCAGCAAGTGCCGACGCCGCACTCGTGTCGTGCATCGTTGTCAGCGGACGCTGGCCAACGTTGAACCGGTCGTTTGTCGATAGCAGCGACAGGTCCGGGATGTATTCCGGTGCGACGCCCGGCGCCGGGCGGGCCATATTGCCGCCCTCCATGACGATATCGGGCTTGAACGGCCAGCGTGCGTCCCGCGGCCACACGAGCGATGTCGTGCTCGACGGTCCGAGATCCCCGCCGGCCGCCAGGCAGGCATGGCCGGGGTATTCGTTCTCATCAAAGACCGTCATGTCCGTGAAAGCACCGACCGTCAGGGCATTCCACGCCTGCGCGGGGTCTTGCACGGACGCAGTCTCGTTATCGGCAGGATAATTCGTTCGGTTCTGGAAAGCCGTGTTGCCGGCGGCAAGGATGACGAGCCGCGTGCTCTCGGTGTCATCACCCATCGCCAGCTCATCAACGGCCGATGACCACGACGAAGGACGACCGCGGTCGCTGCCATCGGAGGTAATCGCCATGCAGTAGACCGCTTTGCCGGCAGGCACGACTTCGAGGCGGGTCACCGCCTCTTTAGTGACCGCACCGTAGAGTTCTGGTCGATGTGGGTCCGGATCATGGATCAGCTTCACGGACTGCAACCGGTGACCAAGCTCGACGTCCTGATTGCCTTCCAGCAGAGGCGTCAGATCACCAAATAGCGCGAGGCCGGCCATCGCGGTGCCATGTTGGCCGGTGTCGTTGACACCCCATTGCGGCCTGTAGGTATGAAGGTCCGCGTCGTTGATGATCGGCGCAAGCAACGGATGCCCGCGATTTACCCCCGTATCTAGCAGACCCACGAACGGAGCGTCATTGTTGGCCGGCGTCGTACGGCCCGCCAGGTTACCGATCCAGTCATGCTGGTCGGCCGCCGGGAGGCCATCAAAGAAACCTGCCGTTACCTTCGCCTTCCGCAGCTCGGCAATGACGCCGAGGAAGTCCGTGCCGTGCGAAAGCTGTTCGGGTGTGCCGCGAACTAGAATAACCGTTCGATCGACGAAGGTGAGCGGTTCCGAAATCAATTCGTAGCCGAAGTCGGCTTGAGCAGCGGCAATGACATCTTCAGGTTCTGGCTGTTCTTCACGAGCGCGCTGCAGCCAGACTTCCCACGTGATGACCTGGCCAGGTGCGGGATAGGCCGCAGCATCGTCGGTCCAGAACTGGCGCAGAGTCGCTCGCCTGATATTCGAGATGCTCTCGGCCAGGCGACGGTTGTCCCGCTTGGGCCTCGCTCCGTCAGCGAGAGGGGCATTGGGATCGTTGTCGCGGTAGGCTTCCAGCTTGCGCAGGAACACGGGCAGCTTGTTCTCAGGTATCCGCACCGTGGCCTGTTCACGGCCCTGACCGTCCGCCACCACGGACAGCAGCTCAATGCCGCTTCGGGACATCTCTAGGCTTTCGAAGGCGAGTTCAAATCCAGGTTCGCTCTCGAATGTCAGGACGACATCCGTGGCTGTGTAAAAGCCATTGCCGATCTGCCGCGGCGCGGGCTGCTGACCACGCGCGTTCTGAAACGACTGGATCAAGTGTACGGCATGCTGCCCGCGGTTGCGCGGCGGATTGACCAGGTTGTCCCGGCCGCTGCGCGTCGAGGTGAAGCGCACATCGTCAGGTGCTGTCGGAACAATGATATGAGGATATCGTGGCACGGTTGCTTACTTCCGTACGCGCTTGACCCTCGCAGGACGAGTCGCCGACTTGCGCTCGGCAATTGCGTTTGCGAGGTCATCTTTGGTGGCGGCTCGACGTTCGATGATGGCGTGCTTGACGGCATCTTCGGTGGCGCGCGTGATGTCGCCGTAGCTAAGGCCGGTGGCACTTTTTGCGAGTTGCATCCAAGGCATCCGCCCGGATTTAAACCCGCTCAGCTTGAATTTAAGCGCCTCAGCCAGCTGTTTTGTCGTCGGCAAGTCGTAATGAATGATGTCGTCGAAGCGACGAAATAGAGCCCTATCGAGTATGTTTGCGTGGTTCGTTGCAGCGATAATCAGACTATCTGACGAATCTTGTTCGACCATCTGCAGAAAGCTGTTCACGACGCGGCGAATCTCGCCGACGTCGTTGGTTAGCCCCCGCTCAGAGCCGATGCTGTCGAACTCATCGAACAAATAGACCGCACGCGTCTGCGCGATGGCATCAAAAACCAGCCTGAGCTTTGCGGCGGTCTCGCCCATGTATCTCGTGATCAGACGGTCGAGCCTAACGACGAAGAGCGGAAGGCCAAGCTCGCCGGCCATAGCCGACGCCGTCAATGTCTTGCCCGTGCCGGGCGGACCCAGTAACAAAAGGCGCTTACGTGGCGCCAAGCCGTTGCTGCGAATTTCACGGATGTTCTTATGTTCTTTGAGAACACGACCGAGAATGGTGCGGGTGAGGTCAGACAGCACCATGTCTGCCAATCGAACATTCGGGTATGTCACCGTCAAAAGATCGGCGACTTCTCCGCGCGGCTTGGCGATCGGGATGGGTGTCGGTCCCGCTTGAGGGACGCGCACCTTCGCGATGTCGATGAGGTTGCGAAGCTCTTCGGCAAGCTTGCCATGGCCGGCACGCGCTTCGTTGGCGGCAATCTGCATGGCGACAGATTGAAACTGAGCCTCGTCGCCGTGGGCGTAGGCCTTCAGTAACGCTCTCAGTTGGTCAGCATTCGCCATGTTGAACTTTTCTCCCCCGAAAGTTTGCGGTTGTTCGTTCAAATTGGCAAAGGATATTGATTGGTTGAGCCCGATATTTCGGCATTTTCTGAGGGTAACTCAACCCATTGCACCGACAGGTCTGGCGTCGTCCTCGTCAGCTTCCCAAAAAGGCGCCGCTTCGCTTGTACCCGATCTAGCTGAGGGGCGGGGTGCGGCATCAGCCCGTCTCAGTTACATCAAGGTGATGAGCCGTAAGCGCTTTACCTCGGGCTTGTACTCCAAGCCCACCATCGCTCGAAACCACCGCCCCGTATCTGCTGGTCTCGCTTCGATCATGATGTTGAAGCGGCTGACGTCGTGGGTGCCGTCTTGGGTCATGCTATAGATGTAGTTGCCACTGATACGCTCCTGGATCATCACCTTGAGCTGGTCCATGTGGCCGTCGAGGAGACCCAGCCCTTGCAGGCTCTTCGCCTTCTCGCGCGAAAGGTACTCAAACTTTCGAGGGTCGATCTCGATCTCGCAGCTCTCCAGCGGCAGGGCGATCGGGCTGATGGCGTTGAGCGAAAACTCGGTATCTGTCTCGTAGCCCTCCACAACGGGCCGCTCGATCTTGTAGCTAAGCAGCAGCATGAAATTCATGCTTGGCACGCTACGCATCTTGTAGCCGCCCTCGTCCAGGCCCAGCCCAACGAGGTCAACGTCCTCGCTCTCGTGGCGGTCGTCCTCGTGCTGGCCGAGGGTCATACCCCGATGCTGGACGTAGGCATGGACCAATTGCGTCGAGAGCAGAGCCTTGAACATCGAGCCGTAGGTCGTGTTCACGTAGCCGATATAGAGAGGGTAATCCTCCATCCCCCGGTGGATGTCGGCCAGCATCTGGCCGGTTAGGTTGTTGACGTAGACCGCGTAGAGCATCGGGTTCTCGAAACGGCGCTGTCCTACGCGCACCAGATTCCGGGCCGCCTCCTTGAAAGCTCCCCAGCCCCTGTCAGTGATATCGCCATGGAGGAGAGAGTGGCTGCTCTGACGATTGAAAAGGCGCAGGAGCCGTTGGTGAACGGGGTAGCTGTACGAGCCCGAAGCCTGGAAATCGATGTTGAAGAGCAGTGCCATCTCGTGGCGGTCTTGTTGCGGCACGAGGGCGGACCGCAAGGCTCCGTAATCGATGCCCTTCTTTCTCAAAAGTACCGACGTCGCGTGTGCGACCTCCTGTATTTTCCGGTGCATCACGTGGGGCGACAACTTGAGGTGGTCGCGCATCACTTCGAGCATGACGTTGTTGCGGGCGTCGAGCGTGTGGACTGTGATGCTCAAATTCTATCCTTCATCAAGCTCGACAAGCCTGTAGACTTTGTGCCGAATGCACTCAGAGTACGACGGCTTACCCAGTTGCATGAAGGGCCTTCGCGCGGCTATCCGGCATACTTGAACAGTACGCCCACGGTACGCCGGCGATCCTCGCGCAACTTAAGTTCGATAAGTAGGTACTTTTGTTGGCTGTGCTGACAGTCTGCCGCGAACTAGTCTCTTGAAGAGAAATCCCTGCGAACAGTGAAAATATCAGGGATGTCGACGAAAATGGGTTGCCCAAACAATCAGTGGTCGCGGCTTAGAGCCCGGGTTTGCGGGCATTTTTGGCCGACAGGCTGTCGAAATCCCTACGTCTCGTAACAGGGAATAACAGGGATGGCGGGAGCCGGGTCGCCGAACCACCTTCCGTCGCTCATCCGAGGCCCTGTTGATGGGCGCGCCGCCGCGATTTTAGGGGTGGGTCGCAAACGAACCACCCTGGTTTTTTGCCCTTGAACGAAAGACTGCCATGCCCGATTTTCTTGCTCGGACGCTTCACCTTCGAGGTGGCGGTTGTCCAAGCGAGCCAGTCAAGCCAAGGATGGGCAGTACGTCGGCCGCGCTTCACATCAAGGTTCTCGGGCACCTGCTCGAGCCTCGGATGAGCGCAGCATGATGTCGGACCCTCGATTGGCGACTTCCCTTCCGGTGGTGAACGTGTCGGTTCACAACCTGGAGAGCGAAGTCGATGGCAAGTACCCGATCTAACAGAACGCCGGTTGAACCGGCGGCCGGCATCAAGCCCGCGCTTCAAGAGGGGTCGCGCAAGCGGCGACAAGCCCAGAAGACCCTGACTTCCTGCCAACAGCATGCGCCGGCCCAACGAAACGATCTCCTGCCGACTCTGCGCGTCGAATATTTACCAATAGATGCCCTCCGCCCTGCCGACCGCCGCGTGCGTAAATCGATGGCCTCACAAAGCGCCAAGGTCGAGCTGAGCCTCAGACAGTTTGGAATTTGCGCGCCAATCTTAGTCGATAGCAACGGACGCATCGTCCACGGGCACATCGTTTGGGAGGCCGCTCGGCGGCTTGGCCTCGAAACAATACCGGCGGTTCGAATCGACCATCTCAACGGAACCGAGCGGCGAGCCCTTTCGATTGCCCTTAATCGGATCGGCGAAACTGGAGAGTGGGATGTCGAGGCGCTGAAGGTCGAGTTCGAGGAACTGATCGAACTCAACGAAGATATCTTGGCGACCGGTTTCGAACTGGCGGAGGTTGATGCCCTCCTCCTTGAGGACGACACTGATGACGCGGCGGCCGAGGACGTGCCTCCGCTTCCTGAATCGCCGGTCTCTCAGCTCGGCGATCTGTGGGTAATGGGCGAACATCGGCTGGTGCAAGGCGATGCGCGCGACCGAGAGGTCTACGCACGCCTTATAACCGACGGTGAGGGTGTCAGGCTCGCGCTGACCGACGTCCCGTTCAATGTTCCGATCCGAGGTCACTGTACGGGGCAAGCACACCACCGGGAATTTGAAATCGCCCACGGCGAACTCAGCCGTGAAGAGTTTGATGCCTTCAATAAGGATTGGATGCGGCTCGCGTCGGCTGTCCTTGTCGACGGCGGCCTTCTTGCGACGTTCATCGATTGGCGGAGCGTTGACCTCATTCTGTCTGCTGGACGCGAGCTCGGTTTGGACCTTTTGAACATCGTCGTCTGGGCGAAGTCGAACGCCGGTCAGGGCAGCTTATGGCGGTCCCAGCACGAGATGCTGCCCGTCTTCAAGAAGGGAGACGCACCACATATCAACAACATCGAGCTGGGCCGCTGGGGGCGCTATCGCAGCAACGTCTGGACCTATCCCGGCGCCTCCACACTCGGCTCGGACGCTCGTGAGGGCCTGGCTGTCCACCCGACCGTCAAACCACGAGCCCTGCTCGAAGACGCTCTTCTTGATATTACGGAACGTGGCGACATCGTGCTCGACTGCTTTCTCGGGTCGGGCTCGACGCTGCTTGCTGCGGAAGCGACCGGGCGCATCTGCCGGGCGATCGAGATCGACGGTCGCTACTGTGACGTCGCCATCACTCGGTGGCAGCAGATGATGGGGCGCGAGGCAATCCTTGAAGAGACCGGAGAGACGCATGCCGAGGTCGCACGGCGGCGCGGCACCGCGCCTCAGACCGACGGAGAGCGCTGATGCCTCAAAAGTCTCCAAAGGCCTCACCGATCGACAGTGTCGGTTATCGTCGGCCGCCGAAGCAGCACCAGTTCAAGCCTGGTCAGTCCGGCAATCCGAAGGGCCGTCCAAAGGGAACGCCGACTCTTCAGGAGGTCATGGCGAGAGAGGCCGCCAAACACATCAAGATCAAGCAGGGCGATAAAATCATCGTCGTTCCGAAGTTAGAAGCGCTGGCGCGACGTGTGTACGCCAAGGCACTGGAGGGTGATCTTGCCGCCGCCCGCATGGTCTTCCAGCTTGTGGCCGAGCCTGAAACGGCGACGACTGCAGAGTCAGCGGAGTCTTTCGCGCTACCGAACGACGAGGTCATCAAGCGCATGCTGAGTCGCTTTGACCACGTGAACCCACAAAGCGGGAGCAAGTAGATGACCGCCTCGAGTGCATCGGAGCAGGCGACCAATGAGAGCCAGGAGCAGATGCTTGATGGCCTCATCGCGTTCGCACGCGCCGACTTCATGTGTTTCGTCGAGCTTGCATTCGCGGTGCTGCATCCGGGCAAGAGCTTGATCTATGCCGACTACCTGCAAGTGATGGCCGATATCTTGATGGGGGTGGAGGAGGGAGAATTCCGACGCGTCCTTATCAATCTGCCACCCCGGCACATGAAGTCGATGCTGACATCGGTGCTCTACGTCGCCTGGCGTCTTGGTCGCGATCCGACGACCAAATTTGTGACGATCTCATATGGCGATGACCTAGCGCACGACCTTTCAGGGATGACGCGCTCGCTGATGCAGTCCGATATTTATCGGCGCATCTTCCCGGAAACGATCCTAGATAAGAAGGCCGTGGACTACGTCCGTACGACGCAGCAGGGCGCTCGGTACGTAACATCGGTCGGCAGCGACATCACAGGGTTTGGTGCCGACGTCATTATTCTCGACGACCCCATGCAGCCCGACGATGCCGCATCCGAAAAAGCCAAAGAACGTCTTCGCAGCTGGGTGTTCAATTCCGTGCTGACCCGTTTCAATGATGCACCCACGGGCGCTCTCATTCTCGTCATGCACCGACTGGCGCCGGACGATTTATCGGCCACGCTTGAACCAGCTGCCGATTTTGTTCTGAAGCTGCCGCTGATCGCCGAAAAAGAAGAACAATATATGCGTCATGGCCGGACCACGATGTATCGCAAGCCTGGTGACGTGCTGAACCCAGCGGCCATGACCGCAGAGCAGGCTGCAAAGCTCAAGGCTGACCTTCCCAACTACGTTTGGGACGGTCAGTACCAACAACGCCCCACGGCCGGCGGCTCGGGTATGCTTTCGGTCGAGCGGTTCCAGAGGTTCGACCTCTCAAAGCCGCCGAAGTTCGAGCTGAGCATTCATTCATGGGACGTCGGGGCGACGATCGGCGGCAACGCCAGTGTGTGCACCAAGTGGGGCTTGGCTCCCAATAAAGACAAGCGAGACGCCCTCTACCTGACGCAGGTCATTTCCCTCCGCCTTGAGCTGCCGGAAGTCCTCGCCGCGATCAAAGCCGAAATCGAGAGAGACCGGCCTGCCCTCGTCGTTATCGACGAGCGCGGCGTTGGTCTCGGTGTGGTCCAGCACCTTAAGCGAGCTGGATATAGAAACATATCCTGGTCCAACGCGACGAAGGAGCCGGTCGAGATTGGATCGGCCTCCAGGTCTCGACCCTCTGACTCGAAGATCGAACGCTTCGGCCGCGCGATCCTCCGGATCGAAGACGGGCAAGTGCTCATCCCGATGTCAGCCGCGTTCCTCGAGAAGTTTCTCTACGAGACCAGCGCATTTCCCAACATATCGGATGATGATCAGGTCGACAGCATGACCCAGGTTGTTGCAAATTTTGACAACGCAATCGTTCAGGCACGACGCAACAAGCGAAGTCTTGGGTAGATGCCTGATCGTTTACGTCATCGTGGCCGAATACAAAGTGCGGAAACATCTAGACCGCAAACAGCACCTCTGCCAGGCGCTGTCCATCGTGTCCAGCTTCATGGCTGTGAGAAGTTCCACAACTTCGGGACAGATGGCCATCGAGAAGCGCCCGTCGCCGCTTTATCAGTTTGATATCGACATTTAGTGCGTTCGCTAGCTTTGCCTCGGATACGCTGCGTCTTCCTTGCCTGCCTGCCGGAACGACTTGGCGCGGCCTATATCGGTGCCCTGTTACCGATCGCCTTAAGGCTCGGAAACAAACACCGAAGCATATGGAAGAGAGACTGATTCTGGGTGATGAAATAAAGACCGATGAGACGTTTCGCAGTTCGCGACCCCAAACAATTTCACAAGCGAACTCGCGCGATTTAAATCTAAGCTAAATCGATATATTTGCGGGATACGACCTCCCACTAACGCAATTCCGTAGTTCTCGAATTGATTAAAAGCATTTGCGCGCTTGACGGCCCGGAACTCGACGCGCAACGTTGATGTGGGGCTAGGCGGGCACGGTGCTGCGTATTCCATTGTGAGTGCGTCGCATGCAAGTAATCGAGTACGTGAGCGAGGCGACGCAAGTCTGCGACGCTCCGAGAGTCGTCGATACGATTCGCACGCCTCAACAGAATTTACAATTTCAAGGTCTTTTTCGGTGGCATGCGGCTAAGGGCTCGACGCTCTTTCGGAGCGGAGAACCGCGTCAGCTCTATTTCATCGAAACTGGTGCTCTTTGCCACTATACCCAGCCGACAAAAGGCCGTCCCAGCATCATCGAATTTGTATTTCCTGGTGAGATCATCGGCCTAGGATGCTTAGCAGAGCATGTTAGCACCGCCAGGACGATGGCTGATAGCTACGTGCGCGTCATTACTGATGCCGATCTTGAGCGTGCGCTTGCGAACGATGATCGCTTATTCTTCCGAATGGCTGAAGCCAGTGACCGCGAGTTTGACTATCTGCGGAACAGGGCGTTGAAAGCCAAATCGCGGTCGCCTATTGAACGCGTCGCAAATTTTTTGCTGGCGATTGCCGGCATCAATGCTTCTGAAGGACGTGATCCGCTGATCGTGACCGGCAACGTCTCGTCGGGCCACGTGGCGGAACGACTGGACATGAGCATTGACACCCTTGCGGATGCATTGTTGAGCCTTCGCCAAGGCGGTTTGATCGACGTGTCAGACCATGTTCTACGCATTCGGAATATCGCCGGGCTTGAATC
>Ga0268289_100168_pt1 | contig 14681 bp, 10 predicted proteins | sample MetspNORM_FD_191340 | JGI IMG/M metagenome (GOLD analysis project Ga0268289, IMG submission 191340) | Soil microbial communities from San-Diego area, Southern California, United States - Methylocaldum sp. NOR-M | ecosystem: Environmental > Terrestrial > Soil > Desert | place: USA: California... | reverse complement strand
ATCTGACGTACGCAGAGGTCAATGACCACCTGCCCGACGACCTGGTCGACCCGGAGCAGATCGAAGACATCATCGGCATGATCAACGGCATGGGCATCGATGTCCATGAAGTGGCGCCCGATGCCGAAACCCTGCTGCTCAACGACGGCAATACCGGTAACCGCGAAGTCGACGACACCGCGGCCGAAGAAGCCGCCGCTGCGCTGACCGCACTCGACACCGAAGGTGGTCGCACCACCGACCCGGTGCGCATGTACATGCGCGAAATGGGCACGGTCGAGCTGCTGACCCGCGAAGGCGAAATCGCCATTGCCAAGCGCATCGAGGAAGGCCTGGGCCAGGTCCAGGCCGCCCTGGGCACCTTCCCGGCGTCGATCGAGCACCTGCTCGGCGACTACGAACTGCACAAGGAAGGCAAGAAGCGCCTGGCCGAGGTCGTGGTCGGCTTCAACGACCTGATCGAAGAAGCCGACGCCGCTGCCGAACTGGCCGCGGCCGCCGAAGCCGAGAGCGACGGCGAGACCGAAGACGAGGATGAGGCCGACGACGTCGCCGACGCCGACGAGGACACCGGCCCGGTGGGCCCGGACCCAGTCGAAGTGGCCACGCGCATGGAGAACCTGGCCAACGAACTGGCCAAGTTCAAGAAGGCCCACGCCAAGTACGGCGCCGAGCACAAGAACGTCACCAAGCTGCGCGAAGACGTGGCTGCGATCTTCGTCACCCTGAAGCTGCCGCTGCCGCTGACCGACGTGCTGGTGAAGCAGCTACGCGACGTGCAGAACAGCATCAAGGACCACGAGCGCCGCGTGCTGCACCTGGCCACCAACGTGGCGAAGATGCCGCGCAAGGACTTCATCCGTTCCTGGGAAGGCAACCAGACCAACCTGGAGTGGGTGGAAGACGCGCTCAAGCGCAAGCAGAAGTGGTCTTCGGCCCTGCGCGACGTCAAGGACCAGATCATCGCCGAGCAGCAGGCCACTCTCGACCTGGAGAAGGCGCAGTACCTGACCCTGGGCGAGATCAAGGAAATCAGCCGCGCCATGGCCTATGGCGAGGCCAAGGCCCGCAAGGCCAAGAAGGAAATGGTGGAGGCCAACCTGCGCCTGGTGATCTCCATCGCCAAGAAGTACACCAACCGCGGCCTGCAGTTCCTCGACCTGATCCAGGAAGGCAACATCGGCCTGATGAAGGCCGTGGACAAGTTCGAATACCGCCGCGGCTACAAGTTCTCGACCTATGCCACCTGGTGGATTCGCCAGGCGATCACCCGTTCGATCGCCGACCAGGCCCGCACCATTCGTATTCCGGTGCACATGATCGAGACGATCAACAAGCTCAACCGCATTTCCCGCCAGATGCTCCAGCAGTTCGGCCGCGAGGCCACGCCGGAGGAGCTGGCCAAGGAAATGGACATGCCCGAGGACAAGATCCGCAAGGTCATGAAGATCGCCAAGGAGCCCATCTCCATGGAGACCCCGATCGGCGACGACGAAGACTCCCACCTGGGCGACTTCATCGAGGACACCAACGTGGAGTCCCCGATCGACAACACCACCAACATCAATCTCTCCGAGACGGTGCGGGACGTGTTGGCCGGCCTGACCCCGAGGGAAGCCAAGGTGCTGCGCATGCGGTTCGGTATCGATATGAACACCGACCACACCCTTGAGGAAGTGGGCAAGCAGTTCGACGTGACGCGCGAGCGGATCCGCCAGATAGAAGCCAAGGCGCTGCGTAAGCTGCGGCATCCTAGTCGGTCGGAGCAGTTGCGCTCGTTCCTGGACATCGATTGATTCCGGGCGACTTGCTGGAAGATTGAAACGAGAGAAGCCCCGCGGAAGCGGGGCTTCTTTTTTGGGCGCGAGATGAGGTGGTGATGCGGATGCTTCGTGGTCGGTGAGTTTGGGGCGCGGGAGACGGTAAACTTGGCGGGCTGCGGTGCAAGGCCGCTGTGTGTCGCGGGCCTATAGCTCAACGGTTAGAGCAGGGGACTCATAATCCCTTGGTTCCAGGTTCGAATCCTGGTGGGCCCACCAAATCAGACTTCCGAGCAGGCCAGCGACATCCAGTGGGCTAATGCGAATTCCAAAAAACAAGCCGTTCGATGGCTGATGGCGTCTGACCGGGTCCGGCGAGTATCCGACGATTGATCAGTCCTGGCGTCGCAATTGGGCCAACATAATTCCGTTCGATCAGCCAACGAGATCCGCAAGTTCATCTATACGACGAATGCAATTGAGTCGGTCAACATGAGCTTGCGTCGGGCCATGCGGTATCGAGGCACGTTTCAGAACGACGACGCCCTTTTTAAAGTTCTCTATTTGTCGTTGCGCAATATCAGCAAACGATGGGCACAGCCAGTCCGAAATTGGCACAACGCCCTGGGCCGCTTTGCGATTCAGTTCGAGAATCGAATCAGATAAGTGCGAACGAATTATTCTGGGCAGGTGCTCAATTCGTCGGCCGCCTATCGCCAAAAATGCCCGCACGCGAACGAGGGCAGGCAGTCAATTGCCAAATCCCCAGGAAGCGGTCCGGTCGAATGAAGCGCTAGGTGGCGTCAGGAGATTGGCTAACAGCGCGATCAATCAGAGCGTTCGTCTCGCTATGCAACAACTCCATGATGTCGCGAACTGAGTCGATCGCGCGATCAACGTAGGTCTCATCAATCACAACCTCTGATCCACTCAAGTAGACCCCATGTATTTTGCCGAGTGCTGAGACTTGTTCTTGTGTTAGCAGAAGCACATCTCCGCCGTGATGCACCAGGGCATTGCGTACAGCCAAAAGGTCCTTGATTGGGCGCCACAAGTCAGCTGGAATCTCGAAACCTGCGTATCTTTCCAGGAAGATTCTACGAGCGCTCCAAGGATCGCCTTTGAGATCGGAAGGCCTAAAAATTGCTTGCTCCCCCAAGACATGGCTAAGCCTATCGCACTCACGTTTCATGGCTCCCTCAAGGAGAGAAGCAACAAAAATGACATGCGACGAGCGCATTCGCTTGCGGTAATAGTCCGTCGCGAGAATGCCAGAGTCATTGATATCTTTAGAGCCTAGTGCCACCTGTTGCTGCACGTAGCGTTGCTCTTCCCCATCCATCAACGCCCAAGTGCCTTCAGTCTCGGCCTTGAACCATCGAAACAGATCGAGCTCGTAAGTCTCAAGCGAATGACTGTTCTTTAGCCCAGCAAGAAAGTGCTGACGCATTGCAAGCTTGAGATAGTCGGGTACCGGTCCGAGGGGCATGGTCGTCAAATGTGCGGTCGTGAGCGAGTTTTCGCGGACGGAACAATCGGTGCGGCAGGGGCGCTAAATTACTGCTCCATCGCTCCGAGCGAAAATGGAGCCCATGTGTCAGCAGGCAGATCGCGCTCCTTTCCTAGTGGCGATATCGATTTATGCGGAAGGAATTGAGCGCCACGCGACGAGAACACATGGAATTGGACCAGCAAGCTCTCTGCCCGGTCAGCGACATTTTCGAAGAGTACATTTGGGATGCCAATCCTGAGTAGTTTAACTTGTCCCGGCTTTAGCACTACCGGCACGTCAGGCGTCGAAATCTCGGGAATTAAGGCTGGGCCTCTCGATGTCGAGGGACACCTCGCGTATGAGCAGCTCCAGCGTTCCAGTGTTGGACAATGCGAAATCAAACATGCAGTCGTCCAAGGAGCCTGGTTCTGGAGTTGAAACAGCAGCAATGCATCCAATGAGAGAGGACCTCTTTCGCAAGAACGTCAAATAAAGAGTGGCAATCGAAACCGGCAGAGCTAGCGAAGCCAAAATTGTCGCCGCGATGTCGCCATTGTCCATGCGTATCGAAGTCCTGAATTGAGCCGAGCCATGAACATTTCTTGGCTTGAATTAGTCGTGATCCCCCAACCAAAATCAATCATGATGTCGATGGCAACTTTGTAAGCAGCCAAATTATCCCCCAAATCTCATCTTTCTCTTCGCTCCCCCTCGCAAACTAGCGCGACTGGGACACCGTCGCTGTTGATGATGGGAGCACCGCTACATCCTTTGAAATCCTTATGGCCTGGATGCTTAAACGTTAGTTTGAAGACGATGTGGTCGCCACTGAACCGAAGGAACGATAGCCCTTCATAAAGTCGGATCTCGCCGGAGAGGTACGTTTGGCCAAAGTGCTCCTCTTGGGCTGAAAGGACCATGCCACAGAAGCCGAATCTATCTTTAGGGTCGGGCATCTCGGTGAGGCTCACCGAGTGGACCGGAATCGGAGCTTCGGCCCCTCCTTGGTTGGAACTTCGACCTCTTGTCTGTACGCAACGGGGCCTTGCGGCAACTCAACGTACGAGAAATCGACATCCTTCAGCTTCGGTGACGAAAGCGTCGCCTTCGCGAGAAAGTAAATGGCGCCTAGCTGGCGTAGCTGGGTGCCCTTTTGGGGCACATAACGGAGCTGTAGCGCCCAGTTCCATTGATCTCCAGTCGCATGGGAAACGGTGAGCAAAAAGCGCTTGCCGCGATAGTCCACAAGGCAGGCTGAAGCAACTCCATTGGGTAAGGAGTCTTCGCCCAAGCGAACAAGTGGTGCGCTCGATAGGAACAGGCTCATTTGACCAGGGGTGCTCATTGGAAACGAATTCTGCAAACATGATCTGGATGAGGGCTCCGCGGCGGCTTCTCCATCAATGCGCCTATCGCGCTGCTCCCGTCCTCTCACGCAAGCTCCCATGGAAGGTCGCGCCTTCCATGCACTGCCTTAAGCTTGCCAGTCTTGCGAAGTACGGTCGCGGCCCAACGGGCGTCGTATTGCCACGTGTATAGCAACGTTCCCGAGCCCCTAAGGTCTGACTCGTAGTTGTGCCAGATGTACTTCGCGACGTCGCTAGGCCAAGCCTTGCCTCCTAGCGATCGAAGGGCAACCAGCACCCACTCCTTCATATCCTCCCGAGTCGCCATCAGCCGTCCTCACAGATCACTTTAATCGCCAAGATGCAACGTGGTTCAAGTCAGTTCTGCGAAGTGGTCGGCGAACGCGCTGAACGGAACGCAGGCGTTTTCCCATCGGCCACTGCCGTGGTCTGTTGGCACGTGCGCAGCCACGCTCTCCAGGTCCAAAACGGCCAATCGAGGAGCCGCAAAACTTAGGTCCCACAGGTGCATACGAAAGTGCAAGAACGACGCAGCTGATTCCCACTCGTTACGCGTCAGGTAAAACGATCCCCGGAGCCCAAGTCGACTAGCCTTGACCTCGATGCAGACCGGCGCGCGATTCTCTGCGGTGAGACTGGACAGCACGTCGTATCCGTCTTCGTTGCTGTCTAAGGCAACCCATCGCGGGGTGCGCCCGGTTCGCGTCACCTCAAATCCAAGAGTCAAGCGTTCTCCGGCGCGACCGATTTCGTTCAGTCGAACGTCGTAAAGGCCGCGCGCACGTGCAGCGAGAGAGTCCCAGAAGGCTACTACTTCGGGGGTAGACGCATGTGCTAGACCGGCTTCCTGACAAATCTGAGCGATTTCAGGGGGCGCGTACTGTAGTACTCGACGCCGGCCAAACCTGGCGTTCTGAACCCAAGGAGGGTCGGTGGCCGCAACGAGATCCACCAATGCTTCGCGAAGGCGCTCTTCGGTGCGTGGCATGGTGCTGACCGCCAGCCCGCGCAAAGTGGGAGCGAGCAACCCTACGTCGTTGACCTCGGTCCACCCCAACAACACTGAGCAATCCGTTACCCTCTTTGCACTGACCACGCCGAGCTTGCCGAGCGTCCGAGCGGCGGTCACCGGCATAGGCGTCTCGCCAAGCAAGCGGAGAAGCTCGAAGCAGCCGTAGGCTACACCAGGCGAGAGCGACTCACTCACTGGGTGCCCCGCTCAAATCGCGAAGAAGCGCCTGTACGTCGTCGGCGTCCATTCCGCCCCCAGACCAATCGTCATCTTCATCGACAGCTTCGGGATCCATAGGAATAGGATCAATCTGCAGGCTGGTGTCATTGAGGACGGCCGCCATCGCGTCGATCTTGGCTTTGAGGCGCATCTGTACGGTTTCGTCCACGCTTCCGCTGCATTCCACAATCTCAATTGTTGTGGCCTGATCCGGCGGAAGGCCCAAACGATGAATTCGATCCATTGATTGTAGGAAGTGGGCCGCGTTGAATGTCCGATCCAAGTAAAGCGCGTGGTGGCAGACGGTGTGGAGGCTCACGCCTTCGCTAGCCGCAGCAGGGTTGGCCACCATCACTCGGACATTCTCATCGTCGTGAAACAGCTTGATCTTGCCTTCGCGCGTGCCATCGTCGTCTTCATCGCCGGCGTCGACACCGCCATGGATGTACACAGCGCCCAGGTCTTGAAGTGAATCGGCGATGTATTCCACGTTGTGCCGGAACGACGACCAAATCAGCACCTTCTCCCCCTTGCGCGCAAGCTCGCGCGCCCGGTGGAGGAGATAGTTCATCTTGGGGCCCTTGCCTTCCGCCAACACAGCGGACAGCAGTCCAGGCTTGGCGAAATCGATCTCGCGGGACAACAAAGCCGGATGGGACACGAACATCAACAAACGTGTGACCGAACGACCGAGAGATCGAAATGCCTGGCGCCCGCGATCGCTCAAGTAAGCTGTGGCTTGCCGCGCCACTTCGCTCTTCATGTACCGATAGAGCTCCAACTGCAGGGGACTCATCGGCACGGTTTTGCGCAAATGCGTGACAGGGGGCAGGCCTAATTCGCGCTTGTTTGTACGAACATAGATCGGCCGCATCCGTTCCACGACGTTATCGGCATTCGCCGGAATCTCGGGGTACAAAAATGAGAACTGGGGCAAAAGGTCATCGCGAGATTGCGGCATGGGCGTGCCCGACATAACCAACTTGCCCACCGGAAACTGGGACACACTCAGGACGGCCTGAGCTGTCTTCCGCGACGGCCCGGCTTTAATCCTGTGACTCTCATCCAGGAAAACATGAACACGGTGGCGCGCAAGGTGCGGGGTAATGAGATCGCGCGATATGGCGACCTGCTGATACGACATCAGCATGAACGGCGGATCTTCGTTCAATGCTTTCGCGATGTTGCTGCCCCGCAGGCGGACAAATGCATCGCTGGTACTCGGGAAGCACTCCTGCAACTGCTCGTCCCAGGCGGCAAACGCGTTCTTGGGCGCAATGACTAGCAAGCGGTCGCCGGGCTGCCGCCTGTAGGCAAAAGTGGCCAAAGCTTCGGTGGTTTTGCCCGCTCCAGGCACTGAGAACGTTGCGCCGGCCGGCAGCGCTGCCAGTACTCGCACATTTCGGACTTGGTGTGATTTGAGGGTGCGCCCAAATCCAGCGGCCTGGAGTCGAGCCAGTAGGCCCTGCTCGTCCACCTGCTGGCCAGCAATGGCGTCCTTGTAGAAATTTGTGTTTCGGGCGGACTGGCGAAGCAGTTCGGCCGCCGGTGCATCGATCAGAAAGTCTTGATCAGCCCGCATTTGAAAGGACTGCATTAGTTGGCCAACTTGAGCCCGCAACCCAACGAAACTCCACCAGGGCAAGCTGACCGCGTTCCCCCCCTCTCCCTGCGAATCCGCGGAGGCGGTCGCGAACAGCGCTCGAGCCAACGGCAGCCAAGCCCGATCTACATCGGCGTCATCCCATGAGATGACTGCACGTTGATCAGCCGCGCGATATCCGATCCTAAGCATTCCGGACCGCCAACCAATTGCGGATAATTTGGAGCGCCGCCTCGATGCTCTTAATCTGCTCTTCGGCGCCAGTGGTCGTAGAGTCGTCCCTCATTCCATCGGACACCGCTGCTTGGAGCTTGGTGTTTGCATCGGTCAGCTGTTTGAGAAGGTACCCCGCGTTATTGCGTTCCTTCTGAAGCTCGTTCTCGGTTTCGATAACGTCGACAACGAGCTCGCGAACCTTGTCTGAGTTTTCGGGCTTCACAATCTCAGCGGCCAGTGCAAATGACACGTCTGGCACGGACCCCGGCACGTCTCCACCGAACAACTCTTGCGTCAGCGGATCGGGTGTTGTTGGGGAAACGGGGAACGCAGCGGCCAGTTTGGTCTTAACCTTGGCCAAATGCTCCTGAATCTTTGGGATGGCGCTATACAACCGCTCGCCGGCCTTGCCGGGCTGGTCAATCAACGTAAACGCCGTATTCTTCAACAGCGTCTGCTCGCCCACCGACGTGCTCTTGCGCGCGGCCTTGTAGAGCTGCTTGAACGCTTCTTCGGCGGCTTGAACGTCGGACCATTGGTGTTGGCGACCACGGCTTTTGAGATAGGCATCAGCCATTTCCAACATCGAGCGCGCCTGCTCGACTTCGGCCTTTGTCATGCCATACAAATCGGCCAACTCGGGATCAGTAAAGCCATGCAGCTTCTGCCGGTGCTGCATCATGATGGCCCGCGCTTCCCAGCTATATCCGGCGCGAATGTCCTTCTTGATCTGGAGATTGGCCTCAATCTTGTCAATTTCCTTGTCATCGCAGTGGGGCAGCACCACGACATCAATGTGCGAGAAGTGCGGATAGTCGCCGGGTTCGTTGTAGTACAAGCTCCGCCAGCAAGACAAGCGCCGGTTTCCGTTCACCACGAAGCCGTTCTCATCGAGGATGATCGGCTCCACCTGCTTATTGGTCTTGTCCTTAAAGAACGCGAGTAGACCGGCTTCTTTTACGAGCTTCAGCAGCAGCTCGTGCTGCGTCTCCTGAACTACGTCCAGTTCGGGATCCGATTCGAAGTAGGTGCTTTCCTGGCCCGAGTGATCTGCCAGCCACTGCTCTTGAAGCGAAGCGGTGCGGCCATTGGCAAGCCGATACTTGGGCAGCTCGATCGGAACCTTAAATTTGACGAGTTCCATCTTCTCGCCCTTGACCTCCATCGCAAACGTGGCGGCCGGAACAGCAGGCTTCGACGAAGCGAGCTCCTTGAGTCGCATTTCAAACGGAAAGCCAAAGCATCGGTTCTTCATACGGCCTCAGGATTAGTCAATAGCCAGCACAATTAGCGGCATGTGGATTACGGCGCGGAAAATTTCCAATTCGCTTTGCAATCGGTTTGCGTGGGCAATGTTATCTCCCAGGCACTTGGCTGCAGCGCGCGTAGGCACAACCATCACCCCCGCCTTGATTGCCTTGTTGAGGAACATCTGTTGCAGCTTTAGCAGGTCGGCATACAAGCGAGCCATATTTCCTGTTTGAAGGCACAGACCGATACTGTTCTTGGAGCTGGTGATCGTGATCTTAGAGTCCCGAGCAAGTTTCACCTTGCCCGACCAGCCGTGCTTCACCAGCCCGGCCACAATGGTGCTTCCTATCTCGCGCGCCTTGCCGCGCGCGGGAGTGATGGAGCAGGAATGAATTGCGCGCTCGATCTCATGGCGCGACGCTGTTGGCACCGCGGCCAATCCGCCGCAGTGGTCATAGACAGTGAAGTTCACGCGGCTTCGGCCTCTTCATCCTCAGACAGCACGACCTGCGACAATTTGCTCTTGGTGTGGTCATAGAGTTCTTTGTCGTGCGGACGGTACTTTGCGGTGCCAGCTAACGCCGCGTCGATTCGCTCCTTGGCTTGTCTCGCGTAGTTCGCAATCAGCTCGCATCCCAGAAAATTACGACCGTGCAACGCGGCGGCAACGCCAGAGGATCCCACGCCAGCAAACGGATCGAAGACCAGCTGACCGGGCTTTGTCATGGACAGGACAAGCCGCTCAATCAAGCCCACCGGGAACTGGCACGGGTGATCGGTCTTTTCGATATGGTTGGCTTTGACGTTCGGAATTCCCCATACATCCTCGGGATTTTTCCCCAACGGATTGCCAGAAAGCTTGCCCCTCTTCGGGCCCTTGAAATGACGCTTGCCCGGATACTTGGCGGGAATGCGCACAGCGTCTAGGTCAAACTGATAGTCATCGGATTTCGAGTACCACATGATCACTTCGTAGCGCCCAGAGAACCGGCGCTTGTTGTGCAAGCCGTGCCCAAAGTGCCAAATAATGCGGTTGCGCAACTTAAGGCCGTGCTTCTTGAAGATGTAAGCCATTTCGATATCGAGCGGCACAATCATCCCGTTATCGACGAAGTTCCCCACTTGCCAGCAGATTGAGCCAGTCTCTTTCAAGCGCGGAATGATCAAATCGAGGATTCGCTCCTGCCATTTGAGGTAGTCCTCCAGCGCGCCTTTCTTTTCGTAAGACTTGCCAATATTGTAGGGCGGCGACGAGACAACGAGATCGAAAATGGGTTGAGCTGGGAGGGCAGAGAGCAGAGCTTCTGCATCGCCATGCCAAATCGCGTGATCCAGGTCGGCAACGGTCTTGAGCGCCTCCTTGGCCTTGACGACATGGGCAGTGGGTGCAGCTGGAAGAGCATTACGCTTCGGGCTCATGACGGCTCTATTAATTGCATTTCAATTCCGGGGCCTGATCTTCCAACAGTCCGAGAGAAAGGTCCAGGCCGATGCCTGATCGCCGTTGGGGGCGGGCAGGGAAGCATTGGTCCCTGGATGTTCCACCAATCCCGACGAAAGATCTAGGCCCGGCGCCGACGGACCCCAAGCGGGCAGTGGCGGCAGCCTCCGACTAGATGACACCGGCGGTTCTCACCGTATGAGAGGTTCAGCGTGGCCCAACAACGAAAGCGCGCGCCTCGCCCTGAAGTTGTCCACGAACAATAGAGGCTAGCCGGCCTCTGACGGGAGGCAACTCTGGGGGCAACTTGGCTGACGCTGGAGCCGAAACCTCAGCCGGAGCAATGCGTGGTGGATAGTATTTGGTAGGTGGTGGGCCCACCAGACTCCTCTGGTGGAAGATTGTCTTGAAAGCATAAGTTAGCTGGAACGGACAACTTATGACGACAGCCTTGTGCCGCGCGTCCGAATGGCTACTGGCAGCCCTTGCGCGCAGACAGAGATTCGCTGACCACACTCAATTCTGGGCGGGGCGAAGGCACGTCCAAGCTGCAGGCGCCAGGCACCAGGCACCAGGCACCAGGCACCAGGCACTTGGACCTCCGGACCCATCAACAGTGTTTGGACCGACAAGAAACTAGAAACACCCAACCCTACTGGCTGCGCTTCCGGGAGAGACAGTGTCTGCAATAACTAACCTCAAGCGGCTAGCTCTTGGACTTGCACTGGCGCCTTTGGTGCCAGGTGTGCTCATGCTGGCCTTGTCTATGCTCGGGAATCCCAGCGAGGGGATATGGGCACTGAAACTGACTGCGATGATCGCTTATCCCGCAATGCTCATTATTGGCCTGCCCTTACACTTACTTTTTCGGCGCACAGGCTGGACAAGCGTGTGGCCATATCTCGTCACTGGCGCGATTGCGGGCGCGGCCGTAGCTTACTGTGTATTCCCGACGCTACAAGCTGCTGCCAGTGGCGCGACGACATCCTCGTCTATCGCCATCGCAGTCATTTGTGCGTTCTTCGGTATGATCACAGCTGCTACGTTTTGGCTAATCGTGCGTCCGAATATCGGAATCAGAACGGCCGGAGGTAATTAATCGGAAAAGGCTGCGGCGGAGGAAGTCGATTATTCGTCGTATAGCGCACAAAACCCACATCGCTGCAGGCCTTGTTGTTTGCGGTGCTGTGGTGTGAGGCTACCGGTGCGCGGCGATGACCGAATCCAGCGCCTGCGAGATGGCCCCCTGCATGGGCGAGGCTTCGATATGCTGTAGCTGCATCGAAATCGGGCCGCGGCCCTGGCTTGCCGGCGGCGCGCTTTGCGCTTGATGTCCCAAGCAGTTCTTCGACGGTGACCCCGAGTTGGGTAACAAGGTTCGAGAGCGCGCCGGCCAGCGGGCGAGCACGGTTTGCTTCGTAAGTTTGTGAAAAGTTATTGGAGAAATTGAGCAAGGAGAAGACGACTTTTCCCAAGCCGAAGATCCCGTCCACTGTGCCGCCCTCTTCCCCTCGCTCCCCACTTCCTTTGCCACCATCGCCAGTGCCTCAGCCAGCACCACCGCCGCCTCTTCGAATTCCTTGATATGGCCGACACGACACCAAAGCTGGGGATGCTTCAACAAGCCTATTCCAAAGGGGAGTTCGCCAGGGCCAAAGTGTTGATGGATGAACTCATTGCTTTCGATCCGACGTCTCCCCAAGGTCTTTGCGCGCTTTACCTGCGCGCAAGGGCCAATGAGGATGGCAGGTTTGGCGGCAAGGATCCCGCCAAGGCCTTGATGGATTATCAAGTGCTCATCGAGCATGCAGATCTGTTCGGGAGTGACGGCATGCTCGGCTATGCACGCGTGCTAGTTGACCGGGACCCGAAGGCCAACAGGAAGGAAGCGGCCGGGCTCCTCACGCAAGCGATCGAGATGGACGCCAACACCGAGGCGATGATGGTGCTGGGTAAGCTTTACGAATTCGGATTTGATGATCCGGTTGCCGCCGGTCGGTGGTATCTCAAGGCCTATCGACGGGGTTTGCCTTGGGGGCTTCGATTCTACGCAAGGATGCAGGCGCGCCAGGGACATCGTCTGCGGGCACTGGCCTGCCACGCTGTTGCAACACTGACCAGCCCATTGTTTGTGTTGATCCATGGGGTTCGATCTCCTTTCAAATAAGGAGTCTCGAAACTGTATCTCGATGCGTGTGCGTTGGGACACCAAAGATTCCCGTTACTGCTCATCCGGGCTCGAGCACACCCGCAACGAAGGTTGCGTAGAGCGACCAGCGGAAAAAGGCTTTTTCGACTGTGGAAGCTGACGGTCGTTACGTGTTGCAAGCCGCCAAAGAGGTTGGCGGGCCGCCACAGCCGGGAGCCCAGCCCCAGGCGATCACTACGGCTCGGCCTCATTGATCGTCGCCTCAATCCGATGCCCATCCGGATCCATCAAGAATGCCGCGTAATAGTCCGCCCCTTATTCCGCACGAACCCAGGCCCTGGCCCCTCAGCCTCCTCGCGAAGCCTCAAGCGAAGCAATCTTGATCGTCTATAAGTCCAAAGCCGATCGCGGTGTCATCCTCGAATACATGAGGAAACCGGCGCGCGCCCAGCGCAGCGTCGTAGAACTTCCGCGCAAGATCGAGATCGCCGAGGGAGATGTGATGAGGCACGATCGAGTTCTAAGAAGTGGCGTGCCGTTTTCGGCGCGCTTCCAATCTCCCGCTACTCTCCTCCCCGTCGTCTCAGCCGCAGAGACAGCATCACGCTACGGTCGTTCAATGACTTCTTCGCACGTTGATCCAGACCTCGTTTTTGCCTGGCAGGCCGGACATTCCATCGCCCGCGGTTCGTCGCCACCGGTACATGATCGTGGCGGCATTCGCGTCGATACCGGTTCCGAAAGCGAAGTAAAACTGGGTGTTCCCGCGCCTATGCGATGGCTTGCGTGAGATTGCGAATGGCATCAGTGCGCCACGGCATATCCTGAAGCTATGTGGCTCCGATGAGACGCTACGCGCGGAACTGCCTGATCGCTGGGAACCCCAGCCGGGCAACTATTTCATGATAGCGACGACAGCCTGCGACGACGCGAAGCCGCTGCCGGATGGTTATGAGCTACAGGTCCATCGGTCCGGTGCCATCAGCCGGGTCTGCATCCTTGCGCCCAACGGCGATTTGGCCGCGAACGGATGCGCGGCGGAAACCCCGGACGCCTTTGTCTACGACCGCATTGAAACGGCGCCGGATCATCGGCGGAGGGGACTCGGCCTGGCTGTAATGGCGGCGCTCGGCACTGCGCGGAGATCGCAGGCAGCCCCACAACTGCTAGTCGCAACAGAGGAGGGCCGCGCGCTGTATGCCAGGCTGGGTTGGACGCTGCTCACTCCCGTTGCCGCTGCGGCAATTCCGGCACATTGAGCGTCCCGAGCAGGCCACAGTTACCCTGCGGCGCCACCTGTGCATTGTGCCCCGCAACATAAAATTTCGTGCACCGCGTCTTGCAAAAATTCTCCCCACTCCCTTATGGTGCAATCGATTGCATTGCGGCGAATCCTTATAGTTTCATCCCGGTTGGGAGGCCGGGGGAGGGATGGCTATCCATTCGATCGGACCGGCGCCGGCCCCCACGTTCACCCGACGAGACGCCCTGCGCGCCGCAATAGCCGGCAGCGTCGGCCTCGCCCTGGGCACTACCTCCCCAATAGCGATGTCGGCCACGCCCCCTGCGCCGCAACTCAAAGGCAACCTCAAACACTCCGTCGCCCGCTGGACCTTCCCCCAGCTTTCCGTCGCCCAGCTCTGCCAGACAGTTAAGAACATCGGCTTCTCAGCCATAGACCTGGTCGGCCCCTCAGACTGGCCAACCCTGAAGTCCCACGGCGTCCACAGCTCAATGTGCAACGGCGCCGAGCTGGGCCTGACCAAAGGCTTCGCCGGCCCCGAATTCCACGATGAACTCGTCGAGCGCTACACCCGCCACATCGACCTGGTCGCCGATGCCGGCTACCGCAATCTCATCTGCTTTTCCGGCAATCGCAATGGTATGGACCCGCAGGTCGGCCTGACCAATGCCGAGGCAGGAATCAAGCGCATCCTCGCCCACGCCGAGAAGCGCAACGTAATGCTGGTGATGGAGCTGCTGAACTCAAAGGTCGATCATCCCGACTATCTTTGCGACCACTCGGCCTGGGGCGTGGAGCTGTGCCAGCGCATCGGCTCGGAGAACTTCGGCCTGCTTTACGACATCTATCACATGCAGATCATGGAGGGCGACGTCATCGCCACCATCGGCAAGCATCATGCGTTCTTCAAGCATTACCACACGGCCGG
>Ga0268289_100161_pt1 | contig 15399 bp, 14 predicted proteins | sample MetspNORM_FD_191340 | JGI IMG/M metagenome (GOLD analysis project Ga0268289, IMG submission 191340) | Soil microbial communities from San-Diego area, Southern California, United States - Methylocaldum sp. NOR-M | ecosystem: Environmental > Terrestrial > Soil > Desert | place: USA: California... | reverse complement strand
ACACACCTCCAATGCGATGAAGCATCGCAAGAGACGCAGAAATTACACATATTACATTTTCGTATTCTAATTTGAATTTTATAATCATTCAACTGACTAATTTGAATTGGCTGTTCCGGGAATTGCGTGGTCGCTGGAAATTGGCGACCGCGACGGATTTGGGAGTCTTTATTCTGTGAAGCAAATCAGCGTCATAAATTTTTGAACACGTGTAATGGGCGCCGATCCGTTTTCAAAAAATTTGCCCGAATTGTTTCGTCCAGGTACTTCAAAAGGTGTATTAAAAATCGGATTAAATCATGCACGACGGTCAGCATAATTTTCAAATAGACCGTACACGCAGCAAGAGTCCTGATGGGCATGGCGTCATTCAAGAAAGTGTCTGAGCAAAGTTCCTTTGGAGCATAGTGTTGACTCGGTCCGACCGCAGAGGAAACAAGCCGGCGACGATGGAGAATAATCTCAGTATTGTTCTTTGAGAGATATGCACGGCACCGATCCCGCGCTGTCGGCTCCGAGTGGTCCGCCTGAAAAAACGGGGAGGAAGGAGAGCGCCGCGCCCGCGCGCTTTCGTTATGGTGCTGCCGGAGGGGATTGAACTCTCGACCTCTCCCTTACCAAGGGAGTGCTCGGGAATTTTACGGCTAAGGGTATCAACATCTTAGATACCGACCTTTTTTTCTTCACTGGATTCGTCACTGGTTTTCTCATCGAAGATGAGGTCGAGCACTCCCCTGTTTGATGTAGATGATCTTTTTTCAGCAAATACAACGTTGCGGTCAGTCGTATGGGGTCGACTATATCTTGATCCAATGGTCAGTTTGCGTCGGGCTGCGGCAATTAATGTCCGCGATGCACTCGTGCCGGGTCAACATCGCAAATGCAGAGTTTGCAGACCTCAACGCCGTCCTAGTCTAGGTCGCCCAATCAAGAGACCTCGTGACAGCATCACATCAAAGAGCGGACATAGCCGTCTCGACGCGAAGGGCCATAAGCGGAAATTGAGTAAGTGTCCTCAGCCACGATTTGCGGCAGCAATCGAATTGTACTCCAAAGTGATCGAGGCGCCTTTGGAGACGGTGCCTGTCCTGGCTCGATCACCGGAGAAATGAGCTGGAAGCGAGGGGACAGTGGAAACCAAAGTGACGGACGGGATCCACCCTCTCCCGGCATTGCGGCGCGCGGTACAACTGCGCGCCGAACTTTTCTACTCAAGCGTGAGTATGGAAAATCTTATTCACGATCTGCCACTTGCCATCGATTTTTAGGAGGTTGAAGACGTCGGTGAACCGATACTTCTGCCAATGGTCGACTTCCACGCGTACGTTTGCCGCCGAGCCGGCAACATCGACTGTCACTATGCGTGGTTTAATCTTGGGCGCGGGCCCCAAGGTATCCGTCCAGTCGTAAATGAGCTGTATGGGGCCTTGAACCAGGACATCGCCCAGATAGCCATAAACAGTCGCGTTTTCGTGGAATGCGGGCTTCATCATACTGCCTTTGCCGGCTTTAGCACCGTCAAGGTATGGCTGGATAGCTCGAGTAATCTGCTCATGTTCCTGCGCGGCCGATGTGGTCATCGATGTCTCCTCGGAGTTTCTTGCAGCGATCAATGGCCAAGTCTTACGAGCCGACTTCCTTTCGGGGTAGATCCAACGCCCGCCATGAGCGTGGTGCCGTTGGAGCTTGCAAATGAAAAAGGCGGCACACCGCGCCGCCTTTTTCATTAGATATCGGCTTGTCAGTTTGCGCGTGATACCTCAACGAGGTTGTCTGAGAACGACGGGGCGTGACCCATGTCAGTGAACTCAGCCGAGCTGATGCTATTCACCGTTCCTTCGTTGAGCTGCCGCCAGTAACCGAGTGTTGCGACAACGATTCCGGGGTTGACGTCGTCGGTGATCTTGGCAACGCCCTTGAATGCTCCCCGCGCGTTAGAAACCTGTACACGGTCTCCATCGACGATACCCCGGCTTTGGGCGTCGACCATATTGATCAAGACGGATTGTTCGCCTTGTCCTTTGATTTTCTGCTCCATGTTCGCGTAGCACGAGTTGAGGAACCCATGGCTTTTCGGGGATACGATATTTAGCGGGTACTTCTTCGCGAGTTCAGGATTTGTGTCGGGCGCTTCGCGTGACGGAATGTAATCAGGCAGCGGGTCTAGCGCCTCCCCAGGCTGGAAGGCTTCATACATTTGCCTAAATGGCCCGGCGACAAAATTCTTGGCGCCCTCGATCAGAAATTCGCACTTACCAGAAGGCGTCGGGAATTTTCCTTCCTTGTGCGCGGCTCGATCGTCCTTCGTACCGACTTTCAGCCGAGCAAATCCATTCTTGCGTAAGTAATCCAGATCGATGCCTTCGCATGCCGGAGATGACCAGTCGACGTAGTGTTCGAGGCACTCCGTGTCCGTCCACTTGAAGTTCTCCTCCTCGAAGCCGAACCGTGCCGCGAGCTGCCGGAAGATTTCGTTGTTAGGGATGGCTTCGCCTGGAGAGTCCGCGCACTTGGCATTGTAGGTGAGATGCAGATGGCCCCATGACAGGATCATATCCTCCATCTCCGCACCCATCGACGCCGGCAGCACGATGTCCGCGTAAGAGGCGGTGTCCGAGATGAAATGCTCTGCGGAAACCAAGAAGAGATCTTCGCGCATCAGTCCTTGCACGATTTTGTCGGTCTCGGGCGCCTGCGTAACAGGATTTGAATTCCAACACATCATCGACTTGATGGGCGGATCCAACTGCATCTCGCCGACGAGAGCGCGGCCGATCTGCAAGTTGTTAATGACGCGCGTTCCTTCCGGGATGAGATCCGGACGGCAAATGACATCGAACTTGTAAGGATGCTCCCACACTGGGAACTGGGTAATACCACCGCCCACATGCCGCCATGCGCCGATCAATGCCGGGAGGCACGCGACGGCGCGAATGGTTTGGCCGCCGCCGTAGCTGCGTTCGAGAGCGACGCCGATACGGATTGCGGCTGGCTGGCTAGTCGCCATTTCGTATGCGAGCTTACGTATGTCGGCAGCGGGCACGCCGGTGATACTCTCCGCCCACTCAGGCGTACGGTCTTTGGCGCGATCATTCAGCTCCGCATAGCCGAGTGTATACTTGTCGACATAGTCCTGATCGACCAAACCCTGCTCGATGATGGAATTGATGAGCGCCATCGCCAGCGCGCCGTCGGTTCCGGGCTTGGGACAAATGTGCCAATCCCCGCCTTTAGCCGTGCGCGAGGCATAAGAGTCGATGACGACGACTTTCGCGCCTTTCGCCTGTGCATCCTTGACGATCGCCCAGTGATGTAGGTTTGTGCTGACGCTGTTGCACGCCCAGATCACGATATACTTGGAATGGATGTAGCTTTCTGGGTCGAGGCCAGCCGTCGGGCCGACCGTCAGCAGCCACGCCGTGCAGGAGCCTTCACCGCAAAATGTGCGCTCGGTGACCGTAGCGCCCAGTCGATTGAAAAACGCGTCTCCACCATTCAAACCATGCACGAGGCCCTGGTGGCCCAAGTAGCTGTAGGGCACGATGGCCTGCGCCCCGAATTCTGCAATGGTCGCCTTCCACCGTGTAACGATTTCATCGAGAGCTTCGTCCCAGGTGATCCGCTGAAATTGCTTGGAACCCTTGGGTCCGACTCGGCGCAGGGGATACAGAAGCCGGTCTGGATGGTAGTGGCGTTTCTCATAATCCTTGAGCTTTACGCAAAGACCCCCGCGCGTAATCGGATGTTCCGGATTGCCCCTGACCTTGAGCAAGACACCTTTATCGACTTCAAAAAGCATGGAACACGTATCGGGACAGTCGTGCGGACAACCACCGTAGAAAGTCTGCGTTGTTACGTGCTCGTTCATGGCGTCCTCCAACATGCCTTGGTTTAGAGGACCGCAAGCTGTTTCCGCTTGTCGATCCTGACGCTAGTGCACACACCATCTTGGAGTCATTAAAGAGCCAATCACGCTCTGTCCTATGGTGCCATTGATTATTGGCACCACGCCGGTTCGCGACGTTGGCACTATCTAGTCGGGTAAAATCGTCTAACATTTGGTGCCAAGTTTCACGGAGAAACCGTTGGAAATTCCTCTGCGCCTCGATCCGAAATTGGATCGTTCGCTACAAGCCCAGATCTTCGAACAGATCCGGTTCATGATCCTGAATGGTCATCTAAAACCGGGGATGATTTTACCGGCCAGCCGTAGCCTGTCGGAGCGGTACGAGATTTCGCGCAACACGGTAACGATCGCCTACGACCGTCTGTTTGCTGAGGGTTACTTGGAATCCCGTGGCACAGCCGGCACATTCGTCAGCTCAACCCTTCCTGACGACCTAATATTGGTGCGAGGCGAGCGATCCCATTCCAACGGACCTTTGCCCGACAAAGAGACCGGAGAGCCGTTGCTTTGTTTTGCCGGATCTCCCGGCGGGAGCAACGAGCGGCCTAGGTATGATTTTTGGGTGGGCCGCTCCGATCCTGAAAGCTTTCCAAGCAAGGTCTGGCGCCGGATCATTAACAAGCGTGTGCTTCATGGAGCATCCCAACTCACCGATTACAGCGATCCTGCCGGTATTCCGTCGCTTCGGGAGATCATCGCCGAGCACCTCGGTCGAGCGCGCGGCATGTCCGTGACGCATGACCAGATTATCGTAACCAGTGGCGGTCAAGATGCGCTCAACCTCATCCACCAGTTGGTGAGCAACGAAATCTCCGGCCTTTCCATCGAGAACCCCTGCTATCTGGGCGCGGCTCTGATATTCAACTCCACCGGTCGGCCTGTCACCCCGGTGGATGTCGACGAAGCGGGCATCGTTGTCGATAATCTCCCTCGAGCCCAGGGCAACCTTCTTTACGTCACCCCTTCGCATCAATTCCCGACCGGTGTTCTGATGTCGCTGAATCGGCGGCTGGCTCTGCTTCGCTGGGCCGAAGAAACCAAGAGCTTCATCGTAGAGGACGACTACGATAGCGATTTTCGCTACGATGGGCCCCCCTTGACGGCCCTCGCGGGCCTCGATCGCTGTCGCCGCGTATTTTACGTTGGAACGTTCTCCAAATCAGTCGGCGCAGGCCTCCGCATAGGTTATGCGGCGGTCCCTCGGCTCTATTGGGATCGCGCGCGACTGCTCAAGGCACAGATGAGCAACGGGCAGCCGTGGCTCGAACAGGCCGCTTTGGAAGACTTCTTACGGGAAGGACACTTTGAAAGGCATTTGCGCAAGTTAAGGGTGCTGTATAAGGCGCGCCGTGACTGCCTGGTTTCAGAACTACGCGCCAACTTCGACAACCCCGCCATTTCCGGAGACGATAGCGGCCTTCATTTCATCTGGCGACTACCCCCCGGCTTTCCCCCTGCCCGATCAATCCAAGTTGCTGCAAGATCGCGCGGCGTGGGAGTTTATGCCCTATCGAGTGGCGCCGCCTTCAACTTCGATAATGACGCCGCAGATGACGTGCTCGTGCTCGGCTACTCCTCGCTCACCGAGGAACGCATACGCGCTGCTGTGCGCGTTTTAGCATCGGTGGTGCAGTCTCTATCCTAGTCGACGGCAAGTAAAACGCGGAGATAGGTGATCGTACGTCCGAAGGTATCGATAAGCGGTGCAGGCGGCTGACCGCCATTGCGGTCAAACAAAATCCTGCAATCATCCCAGGACCGTGAGCATGTCTTCAACTCTTGTGAATTTCTCGCGGGGCTTGCCCTTCTCGATTCCGCGTTGAATTTCGGCCGCGTCGATGCCGAACCAGTCGTCGATCCCAACGATCCGCTTGCCGCGCTCATTGATGATTTTCATGACCGATGATCGGCCATCAGCCGGCCTGGTTGTGAGTGTTCCCAAATCCTGGAACACACTCTCGACCGTCTGCAAGCTATCGGCTCGGTTGGTGCCGATGATCCCGTTGGCGCCGCGCTTGATCCAGCCCGTTACGTAAAGACCGGATACCGGCCCATCATCGGCAACCACGCGGCCGAGCTGATTGGGCACAACACCTTGATGCTCATCGAAGGGCAGCTGCGGTATTGCCGTACCCTTGTAACCTATGCTCCGGAAAATCAATCCACAGGGCAGATCTTCTTCAATACCGTTGGATTGCGCGGTTTGTGCGAACGGCTCCCCGCTCAAGCGATTGTGGCCCAAACGAATCGCCTGGACCGCACTGTCGCCGATCACGGCGACCGGCGACGCAAAAAAACGAAAATGAATACGTTTTTCCGCGTTGGTCGGGAGGTTGGCTGCAGCCGCCCGGAACACTTCCACGTTCTTTTGAGCTGTTGCACTGAGATGGCTCGAAAGTTCAGCCTCGCAAGCTTCAGAAAGTTCAAGTTGGCCACCATCCACCGTGGCCACCACACCTGTTAGGGCTGTCAGTTCCCGCAGTTCCTTCGTCGTGAATTTTGCCTGAGCGGGCCCGCGCCTACCAATGATGTGTATTTCCCTGATCCTGCTCTCGGCCAGCGCATCCAGGGCATGCTCGGCAATGTCACTTGTACGAAGCTCATCCACGGGCCGCGTCAGCAACCGGCAGACGTCTGCCGCGACGTTACCCTGGCCAATGATGGCCACGCATTCCTGTTTGAGGTCAAAGATGCGATCTCTAAAATCAGGATGGCCATTGTACCATCCCACAAACTCCGTAGCGGTGTGGCTGCCTCTGAGATCCTCTCCAGGTATTCCCATGCGCCGATCCTGCTGCGCTCCGCAGGCAAAAATGATCGCGTGGTATGCCTTGCGCAGGTCGTTTACCGATACGTCCACCCCGACTTCCACGTTTCCGAGGAAATTGAGTTTCGGGTTTCGCACGATGCGTTCAAACACCTGAATTGACTGTTTGAGCTTCTGGTGGTCTGGAGCGACCCCGCTTCTGACCAGACCGTAGGGTGTCGGCAAGCGTTCGTAGAGGTCGATAGTGATCGGCAGCTCGCTCCTTAGTAAGGCATCCGCTGCGAAAAAGCCGCTGGGACCGCTACCGACGATCGCAATTTGAAAGTCGCCGACTTGCATCTATATCAAAATCCCAATTCGGCGCGTCGAGCCTCAGCGGTGGCTAGCGGCGACTGTTGAGCCCTAATGACGGGAAGCTGAACCGACCGTTCCGCGTTGATTTTGATCCAGACAGCCTTGTCGTCCGGCATGTCGATGACATCGTAGATTGCATGCACCGGACACTGATCTATGCAGGCGCCACAATCGATGCAGACGTCGGGATTGATATAAAGCCGCTCGGCATCAGCGTGGAAGCATTCGACCGGACAGTGAGAGACACAATCCGTAAAGCGGCAGTGTTGGCAATTATCGGTCACCACGTGCGGCATGGGATCCTCAGCTGGTTTCTATAGATCGACGTCTAAAACTACGGAGGGCCTTGGTACCACGAAAGGGCCACCGGTCATCAAACCAATGGTGCCAAGCCACGCACCAACCGAACAGCGCAGCAGTTCGATCCAAGGCGGCCGCATCAAGCCGGTCATCGAACGTGGCGTGGCGTTGGCCGGTGCAAAGCGCGCTTTCAAAGATTGCAAACGCATCGAAGAGGACGGCACGGGTTCAGGATACTGAGACCGCCAAACTCTTTGATGCGGTCAGCGCGGTTGAATCCGCCTGCAGCGGCTCCCTGGAGTATACTTCGCCGGCTGACGACCATGCGGCTCGCTCCGCAAAAAACGAAAACCTCCACCATGGAGGTCCCCGCCATTTATCCAAGCGTTGGTGACTAGTCACTCGTATAGCCGGCGCAAGTTGTTTCCTCCGCCGACGAAGCTAGCATGCAGGCTTCGCGCTTGAGTTCGGGGTGACGGCGAATTTCCAATCCCGACACTTCCGGGCCCCGCTTACGCTGTTGGGCGGCGAGGTTCTCATCCTGGCAATACGGCGTAGAGACGCTCATACCGTCGACGATTTGGAAATTACCATCGCACACGGTCGCGGCGCGCGCCTGAGAAGCGGCGCACGCCACTCCAATGCAGGCCGTGCAGAGCTTGAGACACTGAGACATAAGTCCTCCTTTTTGGGATTTAGCTTGAACGATGTCGAGCTAGACTCGTCGATGCGGAGCTTTATTCCCGTCACGATCCTTGGCTTGCGGGTGCGCGAGGACATCGTCAGAATTTTTTTGGAATGGCGGAATAAAGCGTCCGGTCCCTGAGTCTTGCCCTTCGAACGACGATGTCACGGCTTTGCAGAAGGGAATTCTCATGGACGATAGCGCTGATGGTCCCAAGGTAAATCGACGGCATGCATTGGAATGCATGCTTTGGGCAGGAACGGGTGTTCTTTGGACCGTGGCCGGCGGTGTTCCAAAGTCACTTTCGTTACTCGATGATGCCCAGGCGGCGGAGGCGGCGACGAGTGGCTTCACCTTCATGCAAATTTCTGACAGTCATGTCGGGTTTGATAAGCCAGCTAATCCGCATGCTATTGACACATTGAAGGAAGCCGTCGGCCGCATCGATGCGCTGCCGGCAAAACCAGCCTTTCTGCTGCACACCGGCGATATAACGCACAGTGCAAAGCCCACCGAATTCGATGACGCGAACCAGATTATCGGCGGCACGCATCTGAACGTGCACTACGTTCCCGGCGAGCATGACATTACCAACGAGACGACCGAGAAAGCCTATCTCGAACGCTACGGCAAAGGCACCAAAGGTGGCGGCTGGTACAGCTTCGATACCAACGGCGTTCACTTCATCGGTCTCAACAACGTGGTAAACTTGAAGCAGTTCGGACTTGGATATCTAGGACCGGAACAGCTTGAATGGCTCGAAGATGATTTGCGACCCCTGAAGTCATCGACGCCAATCGTCGTCTTCGCGCATATCCCGTTATGGTCGATCTATCCGTCTTGGGGATGGGGCACGGACGATGCCGCCGTTGCTCTCAGCTATCTTAAGCGGTTTGGATCGGTGACCGTCCTCAACGGCCACATTCACCAGCTCATGCAGAAGGTCGAAGGAAACGTGACGTTTCATACCGCACGTTCCACGGCCTTCCCACAGCCGGCGCCTGGTGCAGCGCTTTCCCCCGGGCCACTCCGGGTGCCGGCTGACAAACTTAGGAGCATGCTCGGTGTCACCAGCGTGGCGTTCAAGAGAAATAATTCGCCGCTGGCTATCACCGACACGTCATTGGCCGACTAGGACTTTTCCGACATGAGGCAGATAACGAACCGCGCCGCTATGGCGATGCTGAGCCTGCTTGTTTCCGGTCACGCGCTCGCGGCCCCGGACGCATCGCACGGCGAAGAGGTCTATCAGAGTTGCCAGGACTGTCATTCGTTGGACACAAACGATCTCGGGCCGAGGCATCGCGGCGTCGTCGGCAGAAAGGCTGGCTCTATCCCGGATTACAATTACTCTCCCGCATTGAAGAATTCGGGCTTGACGTGGACTGACGAGGCGCTCGACAAGTGGTTGACTGACCCTCAGAAGCTCGTTCCCGGATCGAAAATGTTCTTTCATCTTGATGCTGCAAAGGATCGTGCGGACGTCATCGAATTTCTGAAGGAACGAGCGCGCTAGCCCGATTAGGACTGTACATTCATTCTGTTCAGGTAATGCCCGCGTGAGGCGGCATGGACGACAAGCAACGATTTGCGGAAGTGGTGCTGCCCCACGTCGACGACGCCTTGGCTTTGGCGCGTTGGCTCACGGGGAATCGTACCGATGCCGAAGATGTTGTGCAGGAAGCCTGCATACGTGCCTTCCGCGCGATCTCGTCGATCCGCGATGCCAATCCGCGCGCGTGGCTTCTCGCCATCGTTCGCAATACTGCCTTTACATGGATAGCTAAGAACCGGCCCAAGGTCATGGTGACAACCGATGACGAAGAAACATTTGGGCGAGTCGGCTTGGAGATGGTTGAACCGCAAGCCTCACCTGAAACCGTTCTTATTGAGAAAGCGGATTCCGAGCATCTTCATAATGCCATCGCGGCCCTACCTATCGCGTATCGTGAGGTCCTGGTGCTCAGAGAAATTGAAGAACTTAGCTATCAGGAGATCGCAAAGGCTCTTTCGATTCCCATTGGAACGGTAATGTCGCGCCTTGCGCGCGCCCGTAACCTGCTCATTCAGCGCATCGAGTTGGCAGGCACCGGAAAGGCGGGTGTCGCATGATTAAACCTACGTCATGGTCCTCTCGGGAGGAGTCGCTTCTTCTGCTGAATGCCTACATCGACGACGAACTCGATGCGGCATCGGCGCTGGACGTCGAGCGTCGTTTGGAGAGCGACGCGGCTCTCAAAGCTGAGCACGATCGTCTCAGACAGTTGCGCGGCGCGCTCGCTTCGACGCTCGCAGGCGAGCGAGCTTCGGATGATTTGAAGCGTCGTATCGCTCAAATTTCCGAATCGTCCGAGACGGTCGTTGTGCCGCTTCGTTCCTCTCGTTCCTCGTTCAAAACGCGTGACGACTGGCGTCGATTGGCCGTGGCTGCAGCGTTAGCGGCGTTCGTTGCGGGCGCAGGGACGTACGGAATTCTGCGTCCAGATCCGGCATCGAATGATGTGGCAGCAATCGTCGCCGATCACCGACGCGCGTTACTGGCGGCAACACCCTACGACGTCGCATCGAGCGACCGCCATACGGTGAAACCCTGGTTTGACAGCAAGCTAGCGCTCTCGCCACAGGTTGTCGATCTCGCCGCCTCGGGATTTCCACTCGCGGGAGGCCGTGTCGAAATTCTCGATGGGAAGGCCGTCCCGGTCCTGGTCTATCGACGTCGAGCACACGTCATCAGTGTCGTTGCGGTGCCTCGCGTCGGAACGGGCGTGACAGCCCCGCCGTCGCTTGCGGAAGCTCGCGATGGATATTTTATGATCCGCTGGCGCGGAAGAGATTTCGATTATTTTGCCGTCTCCGATATCGCCGAGGGCGAGCTCGGCGAGTTCGTTGCGCGCTGGCGCGATGCCGCCGCCGATCATTGACCATTGATGTCTGCTGTGGGTCACGAAGAGATTTGGATCGAGTGTTCGAGACGTCGACTCCCAAACCGAAAGCCGACATCAGCCAACGCATGCCGAGCAGTGGCTCTGCTTTCGACTGGATGTCTGTAATTGGGATGTTACGGCGATGTCGAGATGCCGAGAAAGCCGCCTTAGGACGAGTTAGCGCAGAGTGCGCCGCCGAAACGTCCCATTAACGGACGTGGACCGATTACGCTGCCTGGTCAGTGATGGCATGGCCATAAGCGTCTGCTTTTCAGAGCCAAGCGGAAGCGCAGTCGACCTGCACCATTCCCGCTTCTGACCCTGGCTGTGTAAAAACGCAACGCACGAAACTGCACGAGCGTTTCAAGCTCCACGTTTGCGGAATGTCGGAGACGAAGTGTGGCGATAGTGGAAATGCGATTCTACGTCCTCGGACCTCAATCGCGTTTTCACACGGCCAAGACCCATTGCGGACATTCAGCGCTTGCTTGCATCAGAGGGTTCGGCTGTAGCACTGGTGTTCTGCCGAAAAGAACAATCAATGGGACCGAAGCCACCTCACGACTTCCGAAGCACTCTCATTGGGTGGAAACACTGGATAGAAGACGTGGTCGACGACACCATCCAAGATGACGAGCGTCAACCGCTTAAGCAAACGGCCGCCGTCAACTTCGAAAGTAGGCAACTAAAGTACGTCGGTAAGCTCGAACCTTTGATCCGACAAAAGTTCAAACGGCAGATGCAGTCGGGCCGCCGCTTCGCGCTGATAATCGCTTGTCTGCGACGACATGCCGAAAAGGTGGCTCACACCAAGTGACTTCAGCTCAAAAAAGTGATCACGGAAGCCGCACGATTGCGGTGAGCAACCCCTGGCTCCGGGAATCATGTCCCAGCCCTCCGGCATCGGAACACCAGGAACTCCCGTCTTCGGGTAGATATAGACAATGGTCCTTCCGGACAGCGTAGAGAGGTCCACTACGTTCCCTGTCGTCGCAGATAAGGAGATGTTTGGAAGTCTTGTCCGGTTCAGGTGATCTGCCGCTCCATCGTCCGCGGGGCGGGGCAGTTTGCTGAAATCAACGTCCGAAAAATCCAGTGCCGTCATAGAGACTCCAGTTTTCCCACTTTGCAACACTTCACGCAAACCGCTTCGCGCCGGCGACACACAGAACCACGACGACTGTGGCAACGATCATCGTTGGGGCGACGGGTTCGTGGAGCAACAGGCCAGCGAGCATCAGTCCGAAGAAAGGCTGCAAAAGCTGAAGTTGACCCACGCCGGCAATGCCACCCAAAGCAAGGCCGCGATACCAGAAGATGAAGCCCACAAGCATGCTGAAGATTGAAACATACGCCAGTCCAATCCAGGCCGGAATGGCAATATCTGCCCATGAGCCCGGAAGCGATATCAACGCCAATGCAGCCATCAAGGGCAGCGATAAGATCAACGCCCACGAGATAACCTGCCACCCACCTAGACGCCGAGACAGCGTTGCGCCTTCGGCATAACCCAAACCGCACACGAGAATCGCCGCGACCATCAAAAGGTCGCCGACCACCGAAGCGCCGCCGCTGTTAAGAAGCGCGAAGCCTGCGACAGTGCAGCTTCCGATTCCAGAAAACACCCAAAACGGAAGCTTGGGCTTTTCTCCACCCCTTAGGACGCCGAACACAGCGGTCGCCAACGGAAGCAACCCGATAAAGACAATCGAATGCGCGGCCGTGATGTGCTGAAGCGCCAGTGCGGTGAGCAGCGGAAATCCCACCACACCGCCGAACGCGACGATCGCAAGGGGTAAAAGATCGCCTCGGGACGGCCGTGGCTGGCGGAGCAAGGCCAGGAATAGCGCGCCAAGCAGCGCAGCAATCACTGCCCGAGCCGACGTGAGAAACAACGGCGTGAATCCATGGACAGCCACGCGCGTGGCCGGCAATGACCCGCTGAAAATTATCACACCCAAGAGGCCGCTGCCCCAACCGTCGGTCGTTCGATCCATGATGTTCCCTTTTTGCAGGAGACATCGCATGCGATCGGTTTGCCTTGCCACATACAGTCCAATACAATCTGCCCAAACTGTACTGATGTGGTGAGCAATACAATGTCGCGCACTGAAGAAGTCATGGCGGCGATCCGGACAAAGCTCGAGAACCGCTCGTTGGTATCGGGGGACCGGTTGCCGTCCATCCGGCATTTTGCGGAGACCATTGGGGTTGCCCCGTCCACCGTTGTGGAAGCCTATGATCGGCTCGCGGCAGAAGGGTTGATCCGTGCGCGTCGCGGTTCGGGATTCTACGTTACCGGCGCCGGATCGCCGGCGCTTAACCTGGCTTCGCCAGGCCCAAGCCGCGATAGCGCTGTCGATCCCTTTTGGGTGTCCCGTCAATCGTTGGACGCAGCATCCACGGTGATGAAGCCGGGGTGCGGATGGTTGCCCTCAAGTTATATGCCGGAGGATGCGCTGCGACGAGCGGTGAGAACGCTTGCGAAATCCAATGAAAGCGTGCTGATCAACTATGGCAACACACGCGGCGCGCCCAAGCTGCGGACTTTGTTGATCCGCAAGTTCGCAGAAGAAGGCGTCGATATCGACCCGCGACAATTGTTACTCACGTCCTCTGGCACCCAAGCCATTGATCTTATCTGCAGGCTGCACCTTAGGCCCGGCGATACAGCGCTCGTCGACGACCCCTGTTATTTCAATTTCCAAGCTTTGCTTCGGGCTCATCAGGTGAAGGTCGTCGGTGTCCCGTACACCCCGTCTGGTCCCGACGCCGCGCTATTCGAAACGATCGTGAAGACGCAAAAGCCGCGGCTCTACATCACAAACTCAGCGCTTCACAACCCCACCGGAGCGACGCTATCGCCCCAGACCGCGTTTCGAATTTTAAGCGCAGCGGCGGCGCATGATTTGACAATTGTCGAGGATGATATCTTCGCGGACTTCGAACCGGAGCCTTCCGCGCGGCTTGCCGTCCTCGATGGCCTCAATCGCGTCATACGGATAGGCAGCTTTTCAAAGACGCTGTCCGCCTCGATCCGCTGCGGTTACATCTCTGGGCGTGCCGACTGGATCGAAGCCTTGATCGATCTCCAGGTGGCGACCAACTTCGGGGGCCCCAGCCCCGTGGCGGCTGAATTAATTTCAGAGGTGTTGTCCGGCGGCGGTTACCGCAAGCACATGGATCAATTGCGCCAGCGTCTCGTGCGAGCGCGCAAAAGCGCCGCGCACCGCCTTGAACAGCTTGGCCTCAAACCTTGGCTCATGCCGCGCGGCGGCTTCTATCTATGGTGCTCACTTCCCCATGGCGAAGATTCAACGGCAATCGCAAAGGCGGCACTTCTGGAGGATATTGTCTTGGCGCCGGGAAACGTATTCAGCGTGTCTCAAAGCGCTTCGTGCTTCTTGCGCTTCAACGTCACGCAATTATCCGATGCGCGAGTATTGGGATTTCTTCGCCGAGCTCTGGAATCTCCGCAAAGAGAACATGGCTGACCAGGCGACGCCTAACTGTCCAAGCCAAGTGACCTCGGTACCCGTGCGAAATTGATAACTCGGCAAAGTCCTTAGATTAGTCGCGTTGCGTTTGTCCACTTATGGCCCTAAGCAGAAGACCCCACGGCGTCTGCTTCCGGTTAAGGTGTAGACCTGCACCGGCGGACTGTTGTGCCATCCTTGGGTGGTTGGGGCGAAGACCGCTTTCTCGGCAAAGCGGCTATCGGTCGGCCGGGTATCCTGCGTTCGCTCAAGGCAGCTTCTGGGATGAAGCAACGTTGTCGCGTATGGGCAGCCGAACTATTGTACGTGATCGGTAGCGGAATGCCACGCCTCCTTCTTTCACGTTCGATCGATCTGCAGCTATCGCTGCCGATGCGCGATGATTCTGGAGCAATCCAAAAAGACCAGGATGCTGCAGACGTTGCGGTACCTGCTCGGAAGCTCCGTAAAGCGAGGCGTATGGAACCGCTCCTCAAAGCCCGATATGCACGTGCTACGACGGAAAAAGCCTAAAACAGGGCATCACTGGTTTCGTCACTGGTTTGATATGGCGAGTCTCAGAAGGTTTACGGGAAGTTCCTCGCACGTTCGAGACCGCAGCTTCCAAAACGAGCCACCCAAAAACGCTTTGAAATAAAGGGATTTTGATGGTGCTGCCGGAGGGGATTGAACTCTCGACCTCTCCCTTACCAAGGGAGTGCTCTACCACTGAGCTACGGCAGCCTGGATGCCTTCAAGGGTACCGTAAGGGCCCCAAGAAAAAGCAAGCGCGCCGACGAAACTGGCGCGCAGATGCGCCCGCGCCTGCGAGCGGGGCGGACACTGCCACAAGGCTTGACGGCGGGCAAGCCGGAAAGCCAAGCTCTGGCGTGACGTCGCAGACGTTTGGATTTCCGCCAATATAGGCTCACGCGCCAAGCATGACCGAACGACCGATAAAACAAAAACGCCCGAATCCATCGGCC
>Ga0268289_100160_pt1 | contig 15554 bp, 12 predicted proteins | sample MetspNORM_FD_191340 | JGI IMG/M metagenome (GOLD analysis project Ga0268289, IMG submission 191340) | Soil microbial communities from San-Diego area, Southern California, United States - Methylocaldum sp. NOR-M | ecosystem: Environmental > Terrestrial > Soil > Desert | place: USA: California... | reverse complement strand
GAATTCTCGCGCAACGCCGCAACGGCGATCGACCAGATCGGCGCAAATCCCGTATTGGTCGCGACGAGAACGAGGCGACCGCCGAATTCGGGTCGGAAGTGCGCCGAACCATACGGACCGGTCAGCGTCACGCGGTGACCTGCTTTGATGCGTTTACCGAGCAAAGAGGTAATGCGGCCATCCTCTATGCGCCGAACATGAAACCAGATCGTGTGATCGTTCGCCCTTCCACCTAACGGATGGGTGATGCTGTAGGGGCGGCTCGGATAGCCGCTGAAACGAACCTGCGTATATTGTCCAGGATGATGTAAGAGCGGACGGGGCGTCCTGATGCCGATTTCCATGACCTCGGAGGATAACCGACGCAATGTACTCAACGTGCCTTCGATTGTGCGGATACCGATCGGAAGCCCTCTTTCGATCACTGTATCGCCCACGATCCGGCATTGACAGGCATGCACAATACCGGCTTCGGCGCCTTCGCCGCCTTGGACTTTTCCTGAAAGGAGACGTACCAGGCATGTGCCGCAATGCCCGGCGCGGCAGTCAAAAGGGAGATCGATGCCGTTGCTCAGGGCGGCGTCGAGCAACAACTCACCGCGCAGAGCCAAAAAGCTTTTTCCATTTATCGTAATTCGGTGGCTTCTTGCCATTTTGCGATCCCAGAAGGCTACAAGTTACTCAACTCTTTATTCAATCGATCCCGCTGAGATTCTGAAGAAATAAATCTGACAATGCAAAAATCAACTAAGCACTCAAAATGGTCAGAGAATGTCTCTTTAGTGGCCGAGGGGGAGACAAAAAATAATTCGCTTCTCTAAATCGGAAGAAAAGATATGGCCGACCAATTTCTAAGTCGAATTGCAAACGCCGTGACGCGTCGATGGCAAATTCTGAATTGTCGTTTCCGATTGCGAGTAAAAGCTCGATACCTCCGGATTTCCAGTAAGTTGGATTTTGGCGCCGAATTTCAACCGGGACACATCTATTGAGTTGGTATTTTATTGATCGCATTATACCTGCGCGGATCAAAAATTATGGCCGCCGGATATATAGCGTGCTTGACGATTGACGCGGCCACATGACGGCCAATTTCTCAGATCAATCAATCCGCGTACCATCAATTCCGATTGTCAGCTCGCGGGGAGAGTCGAAGCTCGGAATGCCACCCTGAATATGTAAGGAGTACAGGGATAAGGCGATGAGACAACTAAGTGATTCCGGGATTCTGTCCAGCGTCCTAGCCGGCGCTTTGCTGATATGTGCAGCGATCTCGCACCACGGTACGGCGGCCGCGTCCGGCGATGCTTTGCCGATCAAAGCTCAACACGCGCCACGCGCATTGCTGCTTGCGGAAAACAGAGGAGTGGTAAGGAAATCCGATAACGGGAAGGCGATAACGCCCGAAGCCAAGACAGTCGGGCATGATGCGCAAGTCGGACGCGTCAACGATGAGTCCCTCTATCCTACTGCCGCGCAATGCGGTGGATGTCATAAGCAAATCTACGAGGAATGGTCTTCCTCTCAGCATGCCTATGCGTCGATCTCGCCGATGTTCCACAAATTCGAGCAAAAGTTTCAAACGCTCACACAGGGTACTGTCGGCACCTTCTGCGTACGATGCCATCAGCAGGTCGGCACGCAACTCGGCGAGGCGCGCGAAGCACCTCTGTGGGCGCGAAGTCAGATCTCGCGCGAAGGCATAACCTGCATCACCTGTCATCGCGTCAAGGAGCAATACGGCAAGGTCAACGGCGAGCGCCGCGTCGAGCCGGGCAAGATTTACGAGCCGGTGTATGGCAGCGGCAAGAAAAGTGTCCTCAAGGACGTCTTGGCGAACAAGGAAACGTATTCCGTAAAAACAGGCGTCAACGGGCGCGGAAACGACATCCACAAAGGCATGATCACCAACGACCAGATCACCAAGTCGGAGTTCTGCGTCAGCTGCCACCAGGTCGCGGTTAATCTCGGCATCAAGCTTGAAATCGTCTGGGATCAATATCGCGACAGCCCGGCCCGCAAGGCCGGCATCACCTGCCAGGATTGCCACATGGGCAAGTCGCCCGGAAGACCTGCGGGCTATACTACAGCGCCCTCTGCGATCGTCGGCGGCAAGGAGGTCAATCCGGGACGCAAGCACGCCAACCATCGGTTTATCGGCCCGGGCTACTCAATCGCCCATCCCGGCATCTTCCCACACAATGCGAAGGCGCAAGCTTACAGCATCAAGGATTGGATGCAGTTCGACTGGCGCGCCGGATGGGGCACCACAAAATTCGAAGACAAGGTTGCCGACGGCAAGATCAAGATGAAGTTTCCGAAGCGTTGGGCGGATGCGAACGACCGCGAAGATGCTCGGGAGATCATTGATCAAAATCTGAAAAAACTCGACGAACGCGACAAACTCCGTCGGCAAGTCATGGAGAATAGCAGCAAGGTCGATGGTCCCTACATTGAGGGAACGCCACGGGTTGGCGCGAATTTGGCGTTCACCTACAAGATCAAGAACATCAATACCGGACACAACCTGCCGTCCGGCTCGCTCGGCGCGCAGCCACAGCTCTGGGTGAACGTCGCCCTCGTCGACCCCGATGGTACGAACATTTGGGAGTCCGGTTACGTTGACAGCAATGGCGACGTGGCCGACCTGCACAGTCTAGATGTTGCGGCAGGCCGTATCGACACCGACCAAATGCTGGTCAACTTCCAGACCAAGTTCCTGACGACCAATGTCAAGGGTACCGAGCGGGAGATGTACTTGCCGGTCAACTTCGACATCGACCCCTTGCCGCAATTGCGGCCACCGGGCATTCCGACCACCGTTCTCAATCATCCGCCATTGGTGCGCATGGAGAACCACTCGCTGACGCCGCTCGGGGTGAAGGAGGCGAATTACCAGGTGCCGGGAAATCTGATCACGAAACCTGGAAAATATCGCCTCGCCTTCCGAATGCGCAGCCGTGCCGAGCCGATCTATTTCATGCGCTTTGTCGGCGCCACGAGGGATATGGAAAGGAGCATGAACGAGCGCATCATGAACTTCCATGACTTCATGGTGGACGTCGACGTGAAGGGCTAGCACCGAAAACCGAGCGTTTCGGATTTGGACCGGAGGAAGGTTCAAAGACGCGGGTCCGAAGCCTCTCTGAATCCTTCTTGCAGCTTAGCAATGCGCTGTTCGAAGGCATGAAGTGGGAGCTTCTGTATGAGTCGCGATGAAAATCGCACCTTTCGATACGGCGCGGGCACCCTGTCTGCTGTCATCGTGCTGATGGCCGCAAGCGATTTGGTGATGTCGGGGACCGCTGCAAGACCTGCCTCATGGGAAAGCGGAACAGTGGTTCATGGCGAAACGGCGGAGCCCGCAACATCCAACGTCTCTCAAGCAAATCCCCCGCCACAAAACAAAAGCAAAAACCAAAACGAAACGATCGTTCCCAAGCAACATCTTGGCGTCGACGTCAGTGGCGCCGACAAGGCGGAGGCATCAGAGAAGAATACTAAAAAGCATCAATCGACGAAGGGCGCGTTCCGTCCCGATCCGCAATACGACACAAAATATAATGCTCGGGGCCAGGAAGCCATCTATGGCGGGAAGAGCGCCGTTGAGCCGCCGCGTCCGCTGCTCGAGATTGGTCGCGAACAATACACCTCTGGACTGTACGACGAGAGCAGCACGCTATTTGGAAAATTGAATCCGCTGCTTCCGGGACTTTCCATCTACGGTGACTGGAGAACTGCAATCGCCTACAATAAAGACAACGGCAAGGATATTGCGCAGATCGCAACCCGCTTAAACCTCGATGTTGATCTCAAGATCACGGCGACCGAACGGCTGCATGCGTTCTTCACGCCGCTTCAGCAAGGTGCCACGAAATTCACGCGCTTCGAGTTCGGCGGTGGCGATGGCGATCAGAAATTCTCGGATGAGTTAGATTTCGAGCCGCAGACCCTTTTTTTCGAGGGTGATGCCGGTTCCATCTATTCAGGTCTGACGGGTCAGTATGCGGGCTTCGACCTGCCTTTCACCGTCGGCCTCTTCCCCTTGTTCTTGCAGAACGGGATCTGGGCCAACGATGCGATTCTTGGCGCTGCCGTCACTCTGCCGGCGCGGAATTCGCCGACGATCGGCCTTTCCAACTACGACATTACTTTTTTTGCCGCATTCGACAATGTCGACAACGCAAGCCTCATCCATGCGGACGGTACACTAGACAATGATAATGCCAACCTCTTCGGCGCGACGACCTTCATCGATGCTTTCAACGGCTATATCGAAGCGGGATACGGTTTCCTCCAAGGCACCGGTGTTCAAAGCGACGTCGAGCAGCACTTTTTAACCGCAGCTTATACGCGACGCTACGCCAACACGATCTCGAATTCGACCCGCGTGTTTGCGAACTTTGGCGACGATGGCCGCGGCAATGGCGATGGCGTCGCCATTATTTCGGAGAACAGCCTGATCTCGCCGTTGCCAAGCACGCTGCTTCCCTACGCCAATTTCTTCATCGGGTTCGGCGATCCCGAACCGCTTGTCGACGGCAACAACGCCGGCATACTGAAAAACGTCGGTATCAACTTCGAGACCGATGCGCTCACTGGCTATCCTAAACTCGACGATACGGCTTCCAATACATTCGGCGGTGCGCTCGGCATCGAATACCTTTTCAATCTGGACCAACAGATTGTCTTCGAAGTCGCAACCGTGCAACCCTTCGAAAACGACGGCATCGGCGCCAAAGAGGCGCAGTACGGATTCGGCGTTCGCTACCAGATTCCGCTCAGCCGGTCCTGGCTATTCCGCGCCGACGCGACCTATCAGATCCAGGAAGACGGTGAGGACAACTTTGGCTTCCGCACTGAGATCCGCAGTAAGTTCTGATCGCTCATGATGAGTTAGCGGCAGAACTCCGCATCACATAGAGCGTGCCGGCACGCAAACGTCAGTCATGCATCGAACGCACAGCAGCGAGCGCAGCTATGGCATTTGCGGCGGCGCTTCTCATTTCGGCCGGACGATTGCATTGATCTCGATATCGACATCATCATCGACCATCGCTTGATAGCCCGTCATATTGAATGCACTGCGCTGAATGCGAGTCGTAGCGATAAATTTGCGGGCGCCTCTGTCGTACTTCAGTGCCGGATCATTGTGCGGCAAGATACTCACTTTGAGTGTCACCGGCTTGGTAATACCGTTGACCGTTACCTCGCCCAACACATCTGCTGCCGTCGCGGATCCTGATTTTACTGCGACGCTGCGGAATCTGATGACAGGGGACGCCTCGACGTTAAAAAAGCCCGCGCCCTTGAGTTCACTATCGACCAGCGCTTCGCCCGTCGTAAGGCTTGCGGCAGAAATTACGGCATCGACCTTGCTTTTTCCAGGTGCGGCCTCGTCGTAATCGAGCATACCACGTACCTTTGTGAAACGGCCTCGTTGCGTCGCGTAGGCCATCGTATACTTGAAGCGAACCTCGGTGCGGCGTTGGTCGAAGACGAAGGTACCGGCGTCAGAAATCGTTGTCCAACCGATGTTCAGCGGGACGCTCAATAGAAAAATGAGCGACGTTCTCCGGAATGTTTGCATTACGGCCACCAACGCTGGTTTGGTGAGGCGCCATTTGCTCACAACATTCGGAGTGATGCAGAAAGCGTTACCATTGCATGAGACTCTGCGTTTCATAGCTAAGCCTTTCGGCAAGAAATAATTTTTGCTCCTGAAATTGGTTCTTCATGTCGCGCCCAATCGGATCTTCCGTTATGCGACGACACCGCATCGGCTCCAACTATCGTTCTCTCCGCATTTTCATCCGGTCGTGTCAGTGCCCGCACGACTTCCGATATTTCATCTGTCCAAGTCAGTGCTTTGATCGCCATGATCCAGACCGAAACCGCTAAAATGAGCGGACATAAGCTTAAAGCGATCAATTCAAATGCCGTTTTTGCCATAGCGTTACCTCGCGTACTGCTGAGGGTGCAAAGCGCTCTATTTCATTTCGGTTTGGGGATATGCCGCATCGTGCGGAGCGGCGTTCAGCCACGTTCGGCAGATCGCCACGCGCGCGACTGCGATCGTCCCTGACTTTGCCATGCTCTCGCGCAAAATAGCGATTATCGGCGCAATGGAGTTTTACTATCCAACCGGAGTGGCTGCCATTAATCAGCACGCCAGCCCAATCGGCGTATTTATTTGCACTAGCTCCAAGTACGCCAAGCTTCGCGCAATTCCACATCTCGCGCCCCATTCCAAATGCGCTTCGATATCGGAACCCGCCCCTCTAAACTAACGCGCCAATACATTGGCAAAAGTTAGTTCGCGAAATGCTCTCTCATGCTTGTTTGCCACGGCATCGATGGTCGTGCGTGATTTAGATTAACCGAAATCGATATCGGGTGCGATCTCTGCATGAGCGGACGTGGTCGGGGCGACATCTGTCTCGTCAGCCATAGCTTGGGCGAGTTCCGCTTATGGGATCTTGCGGCTATTCCGTGCGGTGGCATTGCAGAGAAAGCGGACGCCTGCTGTCGGTCGCGGCCCTTCGATCGTGAATGCCTGATGCAGTCCGCTGTCACATAAAAGCGGACAGAGCTTCGACTTCCGCTCAGGAGCAGAAGCTGCCGTTCGACGAGGCAGTCCCTGCGACTGCTATGGGCCAACAGCGGACATTAACCCGATCTTGATTCCTGAACGCAGCGTCATTGACTGGCTGGCACATCAACAGCACTGATTAATACTATTGCATGATTCAAGAATCCTTGTAGTATTCAAATCATGAATAGCAGAGATGCCGTCACATGCCTCGCCGCGCTGGCGCATGATCAGCGTTTGGCCATCTTTCGCCTGCTGGTGAAGAAAGGTCCGTCTGGATTGCCTGCCGGCGAGATCGCTGAGGCCGTTGGGGCGACGCCCACCGGCGCTTCCTTCCACCTCAAGGAACTAGACCGGGCGGGGCTGATTCACGCCACGCGCGTCGGACGGCACATCCGCTACGCGGTGCACTTCGAGGGCATGCGGAAGCTCTTGAGCTTCCTCACCGAAGACTGCTGCCAGGGTCAGCCCGAACTCTGTGGTTCGACAATTAGAAAAGCGCGCAAGCTGTGTAAGGGAGAAACGAAATGAACCGAGGTCGGGCGTACAACGTGCTCTTTCTCTGCACCGGAAATTCCGCCCGCTCGATCATGGGCGAGGCCATCATCAACCGCGTCGGCGCCGGCAAGTTCAAAGGGTACAGCGCCGGCAGCATGCCCAAAGGCGAAGTGCATCCGCTCACCATCAACCTGCTCAGCAAGCTCAACTACGACACTAGCACATTCCGTTCGAAGTCTTGGGAGGAGTTCACCGCGCCCGGCGCGCCTGAACTCGATTTCGTGTTTACGGTTTGCGACAACGCCGCCAACGAGGTCTGCGCGATCTGGCCGGGACAGCCGATGACCGCGCATTGGGGAGTTCCTGACCCTGTCGAGGTTCAGGGTACGGACGTGGAGCGGACACTGGCATTCGCCGATACCTACCGCATGCTCAACAACCGTATCGGCATTTTCACCAGCCTGCCGCTGGCATCGCTGGATGATCTGAGCCTTAAGAAGCAGCTTGACGCCATCGGCCGTTCCAAGGGCGCGATCACGCCGGAGAAAGCCTGAAGCATGTCCAGCTTTGAACGTTATCTGACGGTGTGGGTGGCCCTCTGCATCGTCGTCGGGATCGCGCTTGGCCATTTTATTCCGGGCGCCTTCGCGGCGATCGCCGGCGCGGAAGTAGCCAACGTCAATTTGGTTGTCGCCGCGCTGATTTGGCTGATGATCATTCCGATGCTGGTGAAGATCGACTTCTCGGCCCTTTCCAAAGTGAAGGCGCACTGGCGCGGCATCGGCGTCACTCTCTTCATCAACTGGGCAGTGAAGCCCTTCTCCATGGCGCTGCTGGGCTGGATCTTCGTCGGCTGGGTGTTCCGGCCGTACCTGCCCGCCGAGGAGATCAATAGCTACATCGCGGGGCTCATCCTCCTCGCGGCGGCGCCCTGCACCGCGATGGTGTTCGTGTGGAGCAATCTCTCTGAGGGCGAGCCGCACTTCACGCTCAGCCAAGTGGCTCTCAACGACGTCATCATGGTCTTCGCCTTTGCGCCGATTGTCGGCCTGCTGCTTGGGCTTTCGGCGATAACGGTGCCCTGGAACACTCTGATCTTGTCAGTAGCACTCTACATCGTAGTGCCAGTCATCCTCGCGCAGTTGGTCCGCACCTTCGTACTCTCCGGCGGCGGGCAAGCGGCATTGGACGGCTTGCTCCGACGCATCCAGCCGCTGTCGCTGGTGGCCTTGCTCACCACACTGGTCTTGCTCTTCGGCTTCCAGGGCGAACAGATCTTGGCGCAGCCGCTGATCATTGCCATGCTGGCCGTGCCCATCCTCATCCAAGTCTATTTCAACTCCGCGCTCGCCTACCTGCTCAACCGCGCGGCGGGCGAGGCCCATTGCGTGGCGGGTCCCTCGGCGTTAATCGGCGCCAGCAACTTCTTCGAGCTTGCGGTGGCGGCCGCCATCAGCTTGTTCGGGCTTCATTCCGGCGCGACACTTGCCACCGTCGTCGGGGTCTTGATCGAGGTGCCCGTAATGCTGTCGGTGGTAAAGATCGTGAATACCTCGCGGAACTGGTACGAGGCCGGCCAGGCCGTGAGGAAGCGTGGCTTGTCCGCGCAGGCGGGAGAGTAATGCCATGGCCATCACCATTTTTCACAACCCGGCCTGCGGCACCTCGCGGAATACCCTCGCGATGATCCGCCAAAGCGGCGAGGAGCCGGAGATCATCGAGTATCTGCAGACGCCGCCGTCGCGCTACACACTGGTGCACCTGATGAAACGCATGGACATCGGCCCGCGCGAGCTTCTCCGCCAGAAGGGCACGCCCTACGCGGAACTTGATCTGGGCAACCCCAAGTGGATCGACGACCAGCTCATTGATTTCATGATGGAGCACCCCATCCTCATCAACCGGCCCATCGTGGTGACGCCGTTGGGCGTGAAGCTGTGCCGACCCTCGGAGGCGGTGCTGGACATCTTGCCCAACGCCGACATCGGCGCTTTCACCAAGGAAGACGGCGAAGTGGTGCCGGCAAGAAAGAACGCTTGATGAGCAAGAGCGGCACGACCGACCTTCACAACGTTGCCCACGAGCATCTGCACATTCCAGCCGGCGACAAACTGGCGGTGAGGGCCACGCATAAGCCGCGCATCCTACTTCTTTACGGCTCGTTGCGCGCGCGATCCTATAGCCGCTTCCTTGCCATGGAAGGCGCAAGGCTGCTCGAGCACTTCGGTGCCGAGACCAAGATCTATGATCCGCATGGTCTGCCGCTGCCGGATGATGCGCTGGAGACGCATCCCAAGGTGCAGGAGCTGCGGAACCTCGCCGCTTGGTCTGAAGGACAGGTGTGGTGTTCGCCCGAGCGTCACGGCGCGATGAGTGGAGTGATGAAGTCGCTCATCGATTGGATTCCGTTGTCCACCGGCGCCATCCGGCCGACCCAAGGCAAGACGTTGGCGGTGATGCAGGTCAGTGGCGGCTCGCAGTCCTTTAACGCCGTGAACCAGATGCGTGTTCTCGGCCGCTGGATGCGAATGGTCACCATTCCCAACCAGTCCTCCGTGGCGAAGGCCTTCAATGAGTTCGATGAGGACGGCCGCATGAAACCCTCCGCCTACTACGACCGCGTGGTGGACGTGATGGAGGAGCTGGTGAAATTCACGCTGCTGATCCGCGACCACGCTGACTACCTCGTAGACCGCTACAGCGAACGGAAGGAAAGCGCGGAGGACCTGTCACGACGGGTCAACCAGGACTCTATATAGTGGACTACGACTTCCGCATTGGGTCAATCGCGTCGGCTTCCGATTGACCGTCAAGGGCTGGTTTTGACCTGAAAGCTGACGTTCTGCGACCACCCCTGCGTTTTCAACCGCTGTCAAATGAGCCGTTTTACGATGAGCTTAGAGCGGCCGGCTCAAATTAATATAAGGCTCTTACAGCGCTCGATGATATCGGAAAGACGCTGGCACGATCTGGCCATATGCTTCTGTGGTGTCGTGGCAATACCGAGCAGAAGCCCCGATCGTCCAGACGCTGGCCGTGTATACCATACCGACAATGGCGACGGTGCCATTCCGAACGTGAGGGCTTCTTTAGCAATCGAGATATCCGGCGCGCCATCAGGCAATCTCAACAGTGCTGCCAAACCCGCTGTTGTTACGCTCAGAGCGTTGACGTGCAACTGAAGACACTCCAGCAGGGCGTTACGCTGAGCGGAGTACGCACGCTTGGTCCGTCGAAGATGGCGAAGATAATGCCCTTCGCGCATGAATTCGGCCATCGCAAGCTGCACGGACGGCCCGGGAGGCGGCGAGAGACATGCCGCGACCTCCGCGAAGCGAGGCAACAGCGAAAGCGGCGAGACAAGAAAGCCGAGCCGCAAAGTGGGGCTGACGGTTTTGCTGAAGGAGCTAATGTATATGGCGCGCCCGCCGCGATCCAGTGAGGCCAGCGCCGGCGCGGGTCTTCCGATAAGCTGAAGCTCACTCAGATAGTCATCCTCAATCACCCACACGCCTTCTTGAGCTGCCCAATCAGCAGACGCAAGCGGCGTTCGAGCGAAAGAGTGACGCCAAGCGGCGCCTGCTGTCCCGGGGTCACGACAACCAGTTTCGCGCCCGGAGCGCGGCGCAACCCATAATCGACGTCGATGCCCCCGGCGTCGACCGGTATCGGCACAAGCGACAATCCTGCGAGTTCGAGGCCCCGACGCGCGAATGGGAAGCTGGGGTTCTCTATCCAGGCCTTCTGTCCCTCGAGGCCGAGCACGCGTAGCGCCAATCCGAGGCCGTTGCTGTATCCGCCGGTGATGATGATCTGCGATGGCAAACATTCGACCCCCCGCGCAATGGCAAGATAGGCAGCGATTTCCCGGCGTAGTTCAAGTTCACCGCAGGGATCCGGGTAAATCGGTACTGCGCCAGCTTCGGCGCGCACGGCACGGGAACGGATTCGCGCGAACAGCGTAGCAGGAAAGATGTCTGCTTTTGGAACCCCCATCTGGAACATGGCCGGTCCCTGGATCATTTCCTGGTACATCTGCATGAATGAGCCAAGGTCGGGTTGCTTTTCCTGCCGGCCGATTCCGCGAGGTCGATCCGCGACATGGGTTCCAGCCGCCCGCGAGGCGACGATGAGCTGCGCGGCGGAAAGCTTTTCGTAGGCAATGCGCACGGTGCCACGCGCGACCCCGAGTTGTGCAGCGAGGTCTTGCCAAGATGGCAAACGCACACCCGGCGCGAGCACACCGCTATCAATCGCCGCGGCGATATTGTTTCGGATTTGCTCCGTTAGTGGTGTCTTCGCAGAACGGTCTATTTTCAGTTGGAATTGCTTGGTCATATCCCGTGGTATACGATTTTTGTGCGTTCTTGGTGCTTTTTTTCGACCCAGACAGAGCGCATTTGCTCGGGCGACAGGAAAGGACAACGATAAGGAGCACGACCATGAAAGTGCAATCCGTACTCGGCGCTGCGTGCGCCGCCGTTGCCATCGCAATTGTTCCGCCTGCCTTGGCGCATGATAGGGGTGACCATGTCACCAAGAACTTCGAGCAAGCGATACCGAACATCCCCGGCAAGTCGCTGATCTCCTTCGTCGTCGACTATCCGCCAGGTGGCGCCTCGCCTCCGCATACGCACGCGAAGTCGGGCTTCATCTACGCCTACGTCATTTCCGGAAGCATCGAATCGAAGGTCAACGATGGCTCAACCTGGGTCTATAAAGCGGGCGAGAGCTGGTCAGAACCTCCCGGTGCCACTCATTCCGTCAGCCGCAATGCAAGCAAAACCGAGCCGGCAAAACTCCTCGCCGTCTTCGTCGTCGATACCAACGACAAGGCGCTGACGACCCCTATTAAATGACGCAAACACCAACGGCTGGGTGTTTGCGCAAGGCGCTGATCAAGCGAGCATTCATCGCCGGCGCGATAGGAGCCATCGGCGCGCGCAGCGATCGGATCGTCGGTATTACACCCGGGCGCAAAGGCATTGACCGGCTGAACGCGACACGCGCCCATCGATGCAACAGTTCCACCAAAAAGCAAAAGACCAAGGAGACAATTTCCATGAAGGCAATCGTGGCGACGGACCAGGCTGCTGGAACGGCCGGGATGAAACTGGTGAAGCGGCCCGAGCCGCAGGCAGCGATAAACGACGTCGTCGTTCAGGTTCATGCGTCGGGATTCGTTCCGACTGAGCTGACGTGGCCGTCGACCTGGACCGACCGTCTCGACCGCGACCGAACACCGTCGATCCCTGGACACGAGCTCGCCGGGGTGGTCACCGCCCTCGGCTATGGCACGACGGGGCTGTCGATCGGACAGCGGGTGTTCGGCCTCACGGACTGGTACCGCGACGGCACCCTGGCGGAGTACGCGGCCGTCGAGGCACGCAACCTCGCGCCGCTGCCGGGCGATGTCGACTTCACGGTCGGCGCAAGCCTGCCGATCTCGGGCCTGACTGCGTGGCAGGGACTTTTCGAGCATGGCCGTCTTCGCGCTGGACAGAGCGTCCTCGCGCACGGCGCCGCTGGCGCGGTCGGATCGATCGTAACGCAACTCGCACGAGAGGCGGGCGCCTATGTCATTGGAACCGGACGCGCTACCGATTGTCAGGCGGTACTTGACTTTGGTGCGAAGGAATTCGTCGACCTTGAGAACGACGCCCTTGAAGACGTCGGCCGCGTCGATCTGGTGTTCGATGTTATTGGTGGAGATATCGGGAAGCGGTCCGCGGGGCTAATCCGAGCCGGAGGGACACTGGTGTCTATCGTTGGGCCGGCCGAGGCGCCGCCAGCCGACGGCCTGGTGGTCGACTTTGTCGTCGAGTCCAATCGTGCGCAGCTGACTGAGATCGTTCAGCAGGTGCGGGATGGACGACTGCGGACGCACATCGGCAAAGTCTCGAATCTCGACGACGCCGTCGCCGCCTTAAATCCGACCGAGCGACCCAGCGGAAAGACGATCATCCGCGTTCGCCCGTGAGCTGACGGCAAGCGCGTGATAGCCGCTCTGGGTCAGAGGCGGACTTGATACAGATGACCAAAACTATCGCTCCCATGCCGGAAGCGGTCACAGGTAGATTGCACCGAGCTCTCGACCATCTTCTGGCTCAAATGTCTGCAATTGGGATAAAGCGTCGTTAATTTGCGCATCTTTCAGCCAACGCCTCGCTTAACATGCTGGGCAGCCGGCTTCGGTCCATATCCATCAGGTTTTTCGCACAGCGTCCCCTTGTTGTGCTGGCTTCTGGAATCGATGAACTAGCCTAAGGTCTTACTCAAGTCTGATCTGGCTAGTGCTCGATCAGAAAGCTCTTGCTTGATCCCGTCACTGCGCCTTGCGATGTTTCGGCTTCATCCTTGAGATGCACACCGGAAAGACCGCGCTTGCGGGCTTCGGTCATGAGATAGAACAGCTTGTGCGCCGCGCCTTCGTAGGCCAAGCCCTCGCGCCGGACATTCGAGATGCAATTGCGCGCTGCGTCGGTCAGTCCGGCACGTGGGTTCAATGTCATGTAAATCCCCATGCTATCCGGCGAGCTGAGGCCGGGACGTTCGCCGATCAGTACCACAACCATGCCGGCCCCGAGCAGTTGCCCGATTTCATCGCCCACTGCGACACGCGCTTCGCGGACGATGATGAGCGGCGCGACGCGCCATCCCTGCTTGCCCAAGGGCGGCAGGATCGCATCCAGGAACGGCGCGGCGTTCTCTTCGATTGCAAACGACGAGAGCCCATCGCCGATGACAAAGACGACGTCAAAGCCATCCGCGGGTGGCGTCATGGCGCTCGCTGCCTTGCGCGATTCCTCATCGAGGCGCCGGCCCATGTCGGGCCTCTGAAGATACATCGGCCGATTGGCGGCGGCACTGTGCAGCAGACGGGGTTCGTGGCCGCGGGTCTTGAGAGCGGCTTCGAGCTTGGCGGTATCGAGATCATGATGGACGGCGTTACGAGCTCGAGCGTGGGCCAGCTGAAATTCGAGATGCGGCTTGGTCGGAAGGCTTGTACCAGCGCGTCCGAGGGCGATGCGTGCCGGCGTGTACTGGCGGAGCTTGTCCCACGGGTTTGGAACGACGACGGGTTTGTTCTCGTCCGACATGGCGGTGCCCAGCCTCAATGTAGATGCGCGAGTGCACGTTGAAATGGCTTCGGCAGCGTATCGGCCAACTTCAATGCCTTACCGCTTTGGAAAATGCCGACGTTAAGAAGCCATTCCTCGAACTCCGGGGATGGCTTAAGACCAAGTGCTTTTCGGGCATACAGTGCGTCGTGAAACGACGTCGTTTGATAGTTCAGCATGATATCGTCCGAGCCTGGAATACCCATGATGAACGTGATCCCGGCAACGCCGAGGAGTGTCAGTAACGTATCCATGTCATTCTGATCGGCCTCGGCGTGGTTGGTATAGCAAATGTCGCAACCCATCGGGACGCCGAGGAGCTTGCCGCAGAAATGATCTTCCAGTCCGGCGCGAATGATTTGCCGACCGTCATAGAGATATTCGGGTCCGATGAAGCCGACGACGGTATTGACGAGCAGCGGCTCGTACTTCCTGGCGACTGCATAAGCGCGGGCCTCCAGCGTCTGCTGATCGACGCCGTGATGAGCGTTGGCGGAGAGCGCACTGCCCTGTCCGGTCTCGAAGTACATGGCATTATTTCCGACCGTCCCACGTTGCAGACTTTGGGCGGCGTCGTAACCCTCTTTGAGCATCGCGAGATTGATGCCGAAGCTGCCGTTTGCCGCTTCTGTTCCGGCAATGGACTGGAATACGAGGTCGACGGGCGCGCCCTTGTTGATGGCTGCGATACTCGTCGTCACGTGGGTCAGAACGCAGGACTGTGTCGGGATATTGTAACGCTGGATGATCTCATGCAGCATTTCGATGAGCGTCGTGACGGCCGCCGTGCTGTCGGTTGCCGGATTGATGCCGATCACGGCGTCGCCATTGCCGTACATCAACCCGTCGACAATGCTGGCTGCAATGCCGGTCGGATCATCGGTCGGATGGTTCGGCTGAAGCCGCGTCGAAAGCCGCCCCTTCAAGCCGATGGTGTTGCGGAATTTGGTCACGACCCGGCATTTCTGCGCGACTAAGATCATGTCCTGTACACGGCAGATCTTCGATACGGCCGCAACCATCTCGGGTGTAAGCCCCCGAGCCAGTGCCGCAAGAGATCGTTCCGTCGCTTCGTCCGAAAGCAGCCAATCACGAAAGGCTCCAACGGTCAGATGCGAGACCGGCGCGAACGCCTTGGCGTTATGATCGTCAATAATCAGGCGCGTGACCTCGTCGATCTCGTAGGGAATGAGATGATCGACGAGAAACTCTTTCAGAGGAACATCGGCGAGCGCCATTTGTGCGGCCACCCGTTCCTCGTCATCGCCCGCCGCGACGCCGGCGAGATAGTCGCCGGACCGCGCCGGTGTGGCTTTCGCCATAAGGACCTTGAGGTTCTCGAA
>Ga0268289_100158_pt1 | contig 15568 bp, 11 predicted proteins | sample MetspNORM_FD_191340 | JGI IMG/M metagenome (GOLD analysis project Ga0268289, IMG submission 191340) | Soil microbial communities from San-Diego area, Southern California, United States - Methylocaldum sp. NOR-M | ecosystem: Environmental > Terrestrial > Soil > Desert | place: USA: California... | reverse complement strand
GCCGATCTTCGTCAGCGCCGCCGTCAGCGTCGTCTTCCCGTGGTCCACGTGACCGATCGTGCCCACGTTCACGTGGGGCTTGGTGCGCTCGAACTTACCCTTGGCCATGACTGTCTCGCTGACGTTTTTAGATGGGGGACTGCTTTGTTGGAAAGTCCGGCCCTGGAGGGCCGGGCCGTTGCGGAAGGATCCGCCTGTATGGTGCTCACGAATGGAATCGAACCATCGACCTCCTCCTTACCAAGGAGGTGCTCTACCGACTGAGCTACGTGAGCGATGCAGATGCGTGCGTGTTGCGGGTAAATCAATGCGGGAAGCGCAATGGAGCGGGAGACGGGAATCGAACCCGCACCATCAGCTTGGAAGGCTGAGGTTCTACCATTGAACTACTCCCGCAGGCTGCGGAACCGGCTTGGTGGAGGGAGGTGGATTCGAACCACCGAAGGCGTAAGCCAGCAGATTTACAGTCTGCCCCCGTTGGCCGCTTGGGTATCCCTCCGGTCGTTGTGCAAACCCATGAAACAGCCCGCGATTTTGACGCGGGCCGGATTTCATGTCAACGGTGGCCACCACCTTTTTCGCTGCCGGGCGTGCCGGGCGTGCCGGGCGGGCGGCCGCGGCCCGGCGCGGCGGCGGGCCGGGCGGCTCAGGGCCTGGCGGCGGGTCCGCCGGGCGGCGCCAGGGCCTCGTCGGAGTACAGCGCCACGTGCGGCTCGCCGTCGGCGCCGATCCAGCCGCGCGCCATGCCTTCGGTGTTGAAGGGCATGGCCGCGCGGCCGTCGGCGGCCAGGATGATGGCGCCGCCGTCGCCGCCCATGCCCGGGATCTCCCGGTCGATCACCGCCTCGCCGGCCTGGGCCGGGCTTTCCTTGAGGTAGGCCATCCGCGCGCAGATCTCATGGGCCGCAGAGACGCGGATGTAGAACTCGCCCCAGCCGGTGCCCGAGACCGCGCAGCCGTCGCTGGCATAGGTGCCGGCGCCGATGATCGGGGAGTCGCCGATGCGGCCGTAGCGCTTGTCGGTCATGCCGCCGGTGGAGGTGCCGGCGGCCAGGTGGCCCTGGCGGTCCATCGCTACGGCGCCGACCGTGCCGAAGTGCTTGGCGACGGCGGGGTCGGCGTGGGCCTGGCCGGCGGCGTCCTCCTCCAGCGCCCGCTGCAGTTCCTGCCAGCGGCGGTCGGTGCGGAAGTAGGCCGGGTCGACCAGCTCGATCCCGCGCTCCTTCGCGAAGGCCTCGGCGCCGTCGCCGGCCATCATCACGTGCGGGGAGTGCTGCATCACCTCGCGGGCCAGCAGGATCGGGTTGCGGACGTGGTGGACGCCGGCGACCGCGCCCGCCATGCGGGTGGCGCCGTCCATCAGCGAGGCGTCGAGCTCGTTGCGGCCGTCGTGGGTGAACACCGCGCCCTTGCCGGCGTTGAACAGCGGATCGTCCTCGAGCACGGTGATCGCCGCGGTCACCGCGTCCAGCGCCGGTTTGCCGGCCGCCAGCTGCTCGTGGCCCCGGCGCAGGGCCAGGGTGATGGCGGCGCGGATCGCGGCCTCGTCGGCGGCGGTGGTGCCCTCGCGCTGCAGCCCTGCCCCGCCGTGGACCACCAGCACGGTGGCGTGGTCGTCGGCGGCGCAGGCCGGCGCGGCGACGGACAGGGACAGGGCGAGGACGCACAGGTAGCACAGAAGCTTCATGGCGGATTCCGTTGGCTTGGCGGCGGACGTGGCGGGAGGTTCGCGCGACGGCTGGCGGGCCGATGCTAGCGGCCGGCGGCCGCGGCCGCCGACGGCGCGTCGCGCAGGACGAGCTTGCCGCCGTGGGCGTCGGCGACCTTCTCGAAGGCCGGCGCGACCACCTCCAGGCCGTCCAGCCGCAGCCGGCTGGCCGCACCGATGCCGGTGACGCGCACCCCGGCGAACTCGAGCGGCTGACCCGCGGCCATCGGCGCCGGCGGGCGGGTCGGCCGCACCAGCCAGGCGAAACCATGCGCGTCGCCCGGGTACAGCCGCCCGACGCCGTCGCCGTCGATGCACAGCGCGGCGCCCTCGTCGATGCCGAGCCCGACCACGCCGGCCGCGCCGCCGTTGCGCAGCTTGGCGACGAAGGCGACCAGGCGGCCGAGGCGGTCGCGCTTGGCGAAATGGCTGTCGGTGATGACGTGCTCCAGGTGCGGCAGGTGCAGGAAGTCGCCGACCAGGGTCATGCCCGGCCCCAGCGGGTCGCGCAGGGCCACGTCCGAGGCCATGCTGCCGCCGTCCATCGCGCCGTAGGCCCAGGCGCCGAGGATCGCGAGCCCGGCGCTGGTGCCGCCGAGCGGCTTGCCGGCGCGGACGTGGCGGTCGAGCGCCTCGTTGAGCGGCGTGCCCTTCCAGTAGCGCACGTAGTTGGCCTGGTCGCCGCCGGCGATGAAGACGCCGTCGGCCGCCTCGACCGCCGCGAGCACCTTCGGATCGCTGGCCGCGCGGCGGTCGGAGAACACGAAGGTCTGCGCCGACGCCACCCCGCCGATGGCCTTGTAGAACTCGTCCTGCGCCTCGGTCGTGCCGGAGGCGCGCAGCACCACGATGTGGCCGTGGCCGGCGCGCTCGATCATCCAGCGGAAGGCGTCGCGGGGCCAATCGCCGCCGCCGACCAGCAACAGGCCGGGCTCCACCTTGCCGGGGCGCGGGGCGGCGGGATCGCCGACGGCGTAATGCGCGTAGCCCGGAGAAGCCTCCTTCGCCGGGGCGGCCCCGGCGAGCAGGCACGCCGCGAACAGGGCGAACAGCAGGCGGCCGGCGATCCCGGACGCCCTGGCGAACTGACGATGCATGCGCGGGCTTCCCCGTGTGGCGACCTGGAACCTTGACGAGCGAGCGGCCGCCATCCCCCACCGCGCGCGCCGGGCAGGCCCGTGCAAGCCTACCGCGAATGACGATATCGTGACCGGATGGACGATTCCCTGGACGCCTGGTTCGCCCGCGAGATCCTCGTCCACGAGGGCGCCCTGGTGGCGTTCCTGCAGCGCGCCTGGCCGCAGCGCGCGGAAGTCCACGACCTGCGCCAGGAAACCTACGTGCGCGTCTACGAGGCCGCCGGCAAGGCCCGGCCGGCCGCGCCGCGGGCCTTCCTGTTCGCCACCGCCCGCCACCTGGTGACCGACCGCCTGCGCCGCGGCCGGGTGGTCTCGATCGAGACCGTGGGTGATTTGGACGCCTTGAACGTCTTGATGGACGAGATGACGCCGGAACGCCGGCTGGACGCCCGGCAGGTGCTGCGGCGCCTGGCCGGGGCCTTCGACCGCCTGCCCGACCGCTGCCGCGAGGTGGTCTGGCTGCGGCGGGTCGAGGACCTGCCGCAGAAGGAGGTCGCGGCGCGGCTGGGCATCAGCGAGAAGACGGTGGAGAAGCAGGTCGCCAAGGGCGTCCGGTTGATCGCCGAGCATTTCTACGGGAACGGAACGGCGCGGCGGGCGGAGCCCGCGCGCGCGGCGGAGGCCGAGGATGGGAACGGACATGGCCGGCAGCACCCGGACTGAGCGCGAAGCCGCGGCCTGGCTGGCCCGGCGCGACGCCAGCGGCTGGACCGGCCGCGACCAGGCCCGCCTCGATGCGTGGCTGGGCGAATCCACCGCCCACCGCGTTGCCTGGGTGCGGCTGGAAGCGGCCTGGCGCGAGAGCGGCCGGCTCAGGGCGCTGGGCGCCGGGCTGCCCGCGGGCGACATCCCGGCGCGCGGGCAGTGGACGCGGCCCGGGCCGCCGGCGGACGTGGCAAGCGGCCCCGCGCCGCCCGCCGCACGCGCCGGATCGTCGGGCGTCGCCGCGCGCGGCCCGTTCGACGCCGGGGCGCTGGTGTTCGCGCCCCGGCCGCGCGAGGCGGCGTCGCGGATGCCCGCGTTCGCGGCCGCGGCGGTCGTGGTCGTGCTGGCGGCCTCGCTGGCGCTGGGCCTGCGCTTCTACCCGGCCGCGCAGCCGGTGGCCTACCGCACCGCGGTGGGCGACCTCGAATCGATGCCGCTGGCCGATGGCACGCAGGCGACCCTGAGCAGCGACAGCCGCATCGTCGTCTCGCTGTCGCGTCGCGAGCGCCACGTCGACCTGCAGCGCGGCGAGGCGTTCTTCCACGCCGCCAAGGATCCCGGGCGCCCGTTCGTGGTCGCCGCCGCCGGCCACCGCGCGGTCGCGGTGGGGACGCGCTTCGCGGTGCGCCGCGAGAGCGACGGCGTGCGGGTCGTGGTCACCGAGGGCCTGGTGCGGCTGGAATCCGACCCCGGGCCGGACGGCCGTCGCCAGCCCACCACCCTGCTGCCGGCCGGCAGCGTGGCGCTGGCCAGCGACCGCGGCGTGGTCGTGCGCACCGACTCGGTCGCGCAGGCCGAGCAGCTGCTGAGCTGGCGCGACGGCTTCCTCGCCTTCCACGACACGCCGCTGGCGGTCGCGGTCGCCGAGTTCAACCGCTACAACGCCCGCAAGATCGTCATCGGCGACCCCTCGGTGGCGGCGATGCGGATCGGCGGCAACTTCCGCTGGTCCAACACCGAGGCCTTCGTGCGTCTGCTGGAACAGGGATTCGCGGTCCGCGCCGAGCGTCGCGGCGACGAGGTCGTGCTGCACGACCGCTGACGCCGGTGCGTTCATGCAGCCGGCTCTGGCGCGGGCCACGATGGACCGGGTGGGATTTGCGTCGTTCGTTCGTCACGTAGGGGAGAGGGCGGGCGCCGCCCGCCACCCGGGGAGGGGTCCTAGTGTCCAGTCGCATCCGCATTCTTCCGATCGCAACGGCCTGCCTGCTGGCCCTCTCCGCGCATGCGCAGGCGGAACCGGCCGCGCAGATCGACATTCCCGCCAGCGACCTGGTCACCGCGCTCGACAGCCTCGCCCGGCAGTCGGGCACGCAGCTCATCTACCGCCCCGACCAGCTGCGCGGCGCGCGCACCCGCGGCGTGCGCGGCAACCTGCCGGCCGACGCCGCGCTCGACCGGCTGCTGCAGGGCACCGGCTACGTGCCGCACCGCGACCCCTCGGGCGCGGTGTTGATCGTCAAGGGCGACGCGCCTGCGCCCGCGCCGCGCCCGGCCGCCCCGCAACCGGCGCCCGCGCAGGACGACCCGCCGGCGCAGGCGGAGCCGCCGACCACCGAGCTGCAGACGATCCAGGTCACCGGCTCGCGCATCCCGCGCGCGCAGGTCGAGGGCCCGGCGCCGGTGACGGTGATGACCGCCGACGAGATCCGCGCCAGCGGCTTCGCCAGCGTGCCCGACGTGCTGCGCGCGATGACCCAGAACGGCGGCGAGACCCAGAGCCAGCAGTCCTTCAGCGGCGGCGACTTCTCGCCCGGCGCGCAGCAGGTCGACCTGCGCGGGCTCGGCCCCAACCACACCCTGGTGCTCGTCAACGGCCGCCGCATCGCCGACTTCCCGATGCCGTTCAAGGGCCGCAGCAACTTCACAGACATCTCCAACATCCCGCTGGGCATGGTCGATCGCATCGAGGTGCTCACCGGCAGCGCCTCGGCGGTGTACGGCTCGGACGCGATCTCGGGCGTGATCAACTTCATCCTCAAGAAGGAGGCCGACGGCACCACCATCGACTTCCGCTACGGCGACACCACCCGCGGCGGCGGCGAGTCGATGAAGCTGAGCCTGTCGTCCGGCTTCTCGCGCGGCGGCTTCAACGCGGTGTACGGGATCGAGCTGCTCGACCAGCACCCGCTGTGGGCGTACGACCGCAGCATGCAGGACTCGGTCAAGGACTCGCCCGACGAGGACGCCGTCGCGCGGCGCGCGTTCCTGCAGACCGCCTGGGATCCGGACGACGGCGACAACGAGTACTACGTCGACCCGGGCCAGGCCACCTGCGATTCGCTCGCCTTCCTCAACGGCGGCTCGACCTATCGCGCCAGCCGCCCGAACTGGGGACGCTACGACCCGGTGGCGGACGACTACCCGCTCGGCTACTTCTGCGGCAGCGACGAGTCGATCGGCTACGGCACCATCATCAGCCGGCGCGAGGGCGCGAACGCCTACGGCTCCTTCAGCTATGCCTTCGGCGACGGCGGCACCGAGTGGTTCGCCGACGTGCAGATGGGCTACCACAAGGTCGAGCTGTTCACCGACGTGCGCAGCTGGGCCTACATGGCGCCCGACGGCAACGAGGAAGGCTACTTCTTCAACCAGGCCACCGGCCGCGTCGAGTACTGGCAGCGCCAGTTCTCGCCGGAGGAAATGGGCGGCCTGGACCGCGGCATGATCCGCAACAAGCAGAAGACCTTCAGCATCGCCACCGGCTTCAAGGGCGTGTTCGGGCAGGACTGGGACTGGGAAGCGGCGTTCAGCCATTCGCAGTACCAGTCCGAGATCGGCTGGCCGCAGATCGTCGCCTCGCGCGCCAACGACCTGTTCCTCGGTCCGCAGCTGGGCGTGGACGACACCTACGGGCTGCCGATCTTCGATGCCGACCCCAACCGCCTGTACACCCCGCTCACGCGCGAGGAGTACGACTCGATCGCCGCGTACACGATCTACCATCCCAAGTCGCGCACCGACACCGCGTCGTTCACGGTGACGAACACCAACCTGTTCGAGCTGCCGGCCGGCCCGGCGGGCTTCGCCGGCGTGCTGGAGGTCGGCAACCAGGCCTACGACCTCAACCCGGACCCGCTGGCGACGCAGTTCTACTACTACAGCTGGAAGGATTCCGACGGCGAGGGCGACCGCGATCGCTGGGCCGCCGCCGGCGAGCTGCGCATGCCGGTGCTCGATTCGCTGGACCTGAGCGTCGCCGGGCGCTACGACCAGTACCGCTATTCCGGCCACAAGGTCGGCAAGTTCACCTACAGCGCGGGGCTGGAATGGCGCCCGTTCGACACGTTGCTTGTGCGCGGCTCGTACGGCACCGCGTTCCGCGCGGCGGACCTGCACTACATCTACGCGGGCATCGGCAACGACGAGACCTCGGGCGTGGACTACTACCGCTGCCGCACCGAGGAGCCCGACGAGGAGCTCGAGGACTGCACCTGGGGCGACGAGGGCCTGATCCGCACGCGCTCGGGCAACCGCGACCTCGACCCGGAGACCAGCACCTCGTGGACCGCGGGCCTGGTGTGGTCGCCGAACGAGGCGTTCGACGTGTCGCTGGACTACTTCGACATCGACATGCGCGACCAGGTGCAGGACATGCGCAATGACGCCATCCTGCAGGACGAGGCCAACTGCCGGATCGGCTCGCGCGTGGACGGCACGCCGGTGGACATCAATTCGCCGACCTGCGTGGACGCGATCTCGCGCGTGACCCGCATCGACGGCCGGCTCTACGGCATCTACGTCAACCCGATCAACGTCGCCAGCGAGAGCACCAGCGGCGTCGACCTGAGCACGCACTACCGGCTGCAGACCGGGATCGGCGACTTCCGCTTCACCGGCAGCTACACCTGGGTGCGCAAGCACGACTTCCAGCAGTTCGACGGCGACATCGTCGAGGATGAGTTCGCGGTCAACAGCGGCTTCGACATCCCGCGCAGCAAGGCCAGCGCCAGCGTGTCGTGGGACAAGAACGCCTGGACAGCGACCCTGCACGGCGAGCGCCTGGGCAGCCTGCCCAACTCCGATTCCTACGACGGCGTGTTCGATCCCGAGGACGGCGGCAGCCCGTGGATCGGCGCGACCTACCGCTACAACGCGACCCTGCAGTACCGCTTCACCGACCACGCGCGGCTGTCGCTGGCGGTGGACAACCTGTTCGACAAGCTGCCGCCGCGCGACCCGACCTACACCGCGTATCCCTACTACGACATCTCGTGGTTCGACACGCTGGGGCGCAGCTACTACGTCGAGTTCACCTACAAGTTCGGCGGCAAGGCGTTGTAGCTCGGCGCCGGCGCTTGAAAAACCCTTCCGATCGGGAGGGTTTTTTGTTCTTCATCCCTGTCGAGGGAAAGCGCTGTGCCCGTTGGATGGCCGGCGCAGGGTGCGGATGCCCTTGGGTGCGACGCCCCGGCGCAGGCCTTCGGCCGACGCCTCCTCCTTTACTTCGCACCCAAGGGCATCCGCACCCTGTATTACGAATCGCGCAGTGGCTGCTGAAAGCGAAGGGACCGTGGGTCGGAATCCGTATTCCGGATCTCGCGCCCACGCGCCGCGAAGCGCTTCGTGGCGAAATCCGATCGCGCCCATCGGGCGCCCCTACAGGGATGGCTGGCGGGGCCAGCGCGCAGCCTGCGTCACCGACGAGTGCTTCTCGCCGTCGAAGCAACGCATGTCCGGCAGGAAGACGGCGGCCGGGGGATCGCGTCAAGCCGGCCATGGATGGCCGGCGCCCCCGTCAGGACAGGATGTCCTGCCGGGGGAAGAGCGATTCACCGGACGCGGGCTTCCCTCGCGCATCCAGCCGAAGCCGCTGAGAAGTGCGGCACTTCCTCCGACGGAGAATTACTAAACAGAATCCCCCGCGGGAGTCATTCAAGCATCCGCCTAGACGTTGAAGCGGAAGTGCAGCACGTCGCCTTCCTGCACGCGGTATTCCTTGCCTTCCAGGCGCAGGCGACCCGCGTCGCGGGCGCCGGCTTCGCCCTTGTACTTGATGAAGTCGTCGTAGCCGATGGTCTCGGCGCGGATGAAGCCCTTCTCGAAATCGGTGTGGATCACCGCCGCGGCTTGCGGCGCGGTCGAGCCGGCCTTGACCGTCCACGCGCGCACTTCCTTCACCCCGGCGGTGAAGTAGGTCTGCAGGCCGAGCAGCTTGTAGGCCGCGCGGATCACCCGGTTCAGGCCGGGCTCGTCGAGGCCCAGGTCCCTGAGGAACTCGTCGCGGTCGGCGTCGTCGAGCTGCGAGAGCTCCTCCTCGATCGCCGCCGACACCGGCACCACCTCCGCGCCCTCGCCCGCCGCGCGCGCCCGCACCGCGTCCAGGTGCGGGTTGCCCTCGAAACCGTCCTCGAGCACGTTGGCCACGTACATCACCGGCTTCAGGGTGAGCAGGAACAGGTCGCGCACCACCGCCCTCTCCTCCTCGTCCAGCGCCACCGAGCGCGCCGGCCTGCCGTCGTCGAGCGCCGCGCGCAGCTTCTGCAGCACCTCGATTTTCGCCTTCGCCTCCTTGTCGCCGCTCTTGGCCACGCGCTCGAAGCGCGCGATGGCCTTGTCGACCGACTCCAGGTCCGCCAACGCCAGCTCGGTGTCGATGGTCTCGATGTCGGCGATCGGGTCGACCTTGTTGGCGACGTGGATCACGTCGGCGTGCTCGAAGCAGCGCACCACGTGGGTGATCGCGTCGACCTCGCGGATGTGCGCGAGGAACTTGTTGCCCAGTCCCTCGCCGCTGGCCGCGCCGGCGACCAGGCCCGCGATGTCGACGAACTCGACCGCGGTCGGCACCACCTTCTGCGGCTTGACGATGACGGACAGCGCGTTGAGGCGCGGGTCCGGCACCGGCACCACGCCGACGTTGGGCTCGATCGTGCAGAACGGGAAGTTGGCCGCGGCGATGCCCGCCTTGGTCAGCGCGTTGAACAGGGTCGACTTGCCGACGTTCGGCAGGCCGACGATGCCGCATTTGATGCCCATGGTGTATCCGGAATGGAGAATCGGGAATCGGGAATCGTCAAGAGCGGGCGTGCCGCCCTATCGATTCCCGATTCCCCATTCCCGATTCACGGCTGTTGCGTATGCAACCGCTTCATCGCCTCGTTGAAGTCGCCCCGCGCCGCCAGCGGCAGCACGTCGAGGGCGGCGTCGATCGCGCGCGCGATCTCGACGTCGTCGCCGGCCGAAGGCCGACCCAGCACCCACGGCGTGACCTTGTCCTTGTGGCCGGGATGGCCGATGCCGACGCGCAGCCGGTGGAACCGGCCGTGCCCCAGCAGGCGCATGGTGTCGCGCAGGCCGTTCTGCCCGCCGTGGCCACCGTCGAACTTCAGCCGCGCCACGCCCGGCGGCAGGTCGAGCTCGTCGTGCGCGAGCAGCGCCTGCTCCGGCTCGATCTTCCAGAACCGCAGCGCGGCGAGCACCGACTTGCCGCTGAGGTTCATGTAGGTCGCCGGCTTGAGCAGCCAGATGCTGCGGCCGTCGACGTCGACCTTCGCGGTCTCGCCGAACAGCTTGCCGTCGACCTTGAAGCGCTCGCCGGACTTGTCCGCGAGCGCGTCGACAAAACGGAACCCGGCGTTGTGCCGGGTCCGTGCGTGTTCGGGGCCGGGGTTGCCCAGCCCCACGATGAGTCGCAGGCCTTCCATCTCGACGGCAACGACCGCCCGTTGCGCCCGCGCGGGGCGCAACGGTGGCGGCGATTACTTGTCGTCGCCCTCGGCCTCGCCTTCCGCGGCCGCCTGCGGCGCCGCGGCCGGGGCCTCGGCCTCGCCTTCCGCGGTTTCCTCGGACTCGACCCGCGCGTGGCGCGCGACGACGACGGCGACGTCGTGGTCCGGGCCGAGCTTGAGCTGCGGGACTTCGACGCCCTTGGGCAGCACCAGGCTCGACAGGTGGATCGTGTCGCCGAGCTTGAGCTCCGACAGGTCGACCTCGATGTTCAGCGGCAGGTCGGCCGGCAGGCAGCTGATCGCGACTTCGGTCAGCTCGTGCATGATCACCACGTCCCCGGCCTTGCCGGCGGGCGACGTGTCGCCGTTGACGAAGTGCAGCGGCACCGACATGCGGATGGCCTCGTTCTCGTTCACGCGCTGGAAGTCCAGGTGCATGATGACCTGCTTGTACGGATGGCGCTGCATGTCACGCAGCAGCACCTTCTGCACCTTGCCGTCGACGTCGAGGTCGATGATCGAGGAATAGAACCATTCGTTCTGGCTCGCGACCCAGGTCTTCTCGTGCTCGAGCTGGACGCTCTGCGGGTCGGCGTGCCCGCCGTAGACGACGGCCGGGATGGCGCCGGCGCGACGCAGGCGGCGGCTCGCACCCTTCCCCTCGTCGCTGCGGCCCATGGCCGAAAGCTTGTGTTCTGACATTTTCGTTTACTCGCTCTTGCTGTGTTGGTTCGCCTCGCGGCGACTTGGCGACTCCCCCGCGACCAGGGGAGCCTTGTGTTCCCGGGGATCGGGAATCGGGAATCGGGAATCGAAAGGGCCTGGCCCGCTTCTACGATTCCCGATTCCCCATTCTCGATCCCCGGCCCTTCAATCCACGTACAACGAACTCACCGACTCGCCGAACGCCACCCGGCGGATCGTCTCGGCCAGCAGCTCGGCGACGCTGAGCTGGCGGATCCGTCCGCAGGCCCGGGCCGCTTCCGACAGCGGGATCGTGTCGGTGACCACCAGCTCGTCGAGCTGCGAGCGGGTCACGTTGTCGATCGCCGCGCCCGAGAGCACGGGGTGGGTGCAGTACGCGACCACCTTGGTCGCGCCCTGCCCCTTGAGCGCCGCCGCCGCCGCGCACAGCGTGCCGGCGGTGTCGACGATGTCGTCGACCAGCACGCAGGTCTTGCCCGCGACGTCGCCGATGATGTTCATCACCGTCGCCACGTTGGCGCGCGGGCGGCGCTTGTCGATGATCGCCAGGTCCGCGTCGTCCAGCCGCTTGGCGATCGCCCGGGCGCGCACCACGCCGCCGACGTCCGGCGAGACCACGATCAGGTTGTCGGTGCCGTGCGCGCGCCAGATGTCGGCGAGCAGCAGCGGCGAGGCGTACACGTTGTCGACCGGGATGTCGAAGAAGCCCTGGATCTGGTCGGCGTGCAGGTCCACGGTCAGCATCTGGTCGGCGCCGGCCGCGGTGACCATCTTGGCCGCCACCTTGGCCGTGATCGGCACCCGCGACGAGCGCAGGCGCCGGTCCTGGCGGGCGTAGCCGAAGTACGGCACCACCGCGGTGACGCTGCTGGCCGATGCGCGCTTGAGCGCGTCGATCAGCACCAGCAGCTCCATGAAGTGCTCGGCGGTGGGCGCGCAGGTCGGCTGGATGACGAACACGTCCTGCCGGCGCACGTTCTCCTCGATCTCGACCTGGACCTCGCCGTCGGAGAACGTCGAGACCAGCGCCTTGCCGGGACGCACCCCGAGCTCGCGGCACACGGCCTGCGCCAGCGGCCGGTTGGCGTTGCCGGAGAAGATCAGCAGGTTGCCATCCTCTTTCATCTGTCTCGCTCCGCTGCGCTCTGACCGTTGCGGTGGTGGTAAAGCCCGCGCATCCGTATGCGGGCCGCGTTTTCTTGAAAAGTCCGCACATGGACGTGCGGGCTCTTGCGGGGGAGCCGCATCGCGTGCGGGCTCTTGCGGAGGGACCCGCGTTTTTTGGCAGGGGCGGTAGGATTCGAACCTACGAATGCCAGGATCAAAACCTGGTGCCTTGGGCCTCTTGGCGACGCCCCTGCGGCATCAAAAAAAACCGGTTGCGATTGTCTACCTGCTGCCTACGGGTGTCGCCATGCATCGAGGGCGGCGTGCAGTGGCGAGCGCGCAGCGCCGGCCGCCATCCAGGCGCCGAAGCCCGGCGGCAACCGCGCCAGCGCCGCTTCCGCGGATCCGCGGTCGGCGAACTCGACGAAGCAGCCGCTGCCCGATCCGGTCAGCCGCGGCGTCCCGACCCGCGCCAGCGCGGCGAAGGCGGCCTCCACGGCCGGTTCGCGGCGGCGCAGGACCGGCTCGAACGCGTTGCCGGACACAGCTCCCGAAACAAAGTCGGATATTGTCGCGGGCGCGGCATTTCGCGTCAATTCAGGGGCCTGGAACAGTTCACCCGTGGCGACGTGGACGCCGGGGTCGGCCAGCACGTACCAGGCCGGCGGCAGGTCGAGCGCGGTCAGGCGCTCGCCCACTCCTTCGGCCCAGGCGTTGCGGCCGCGCACGAACACCGGCACGTCGGCGCCCAGCGCCAGGCCCAGGCCGGCGAGCCGCTCGATCCCGAGGTCCAGCCCCCAGAGCCGGTCCAGCGCCAGCAGTACGGTGGCGGCGTCGGACGAGCCGCCGCCGAAGCCGCCGCCAACGGGAATGCGTTTTTCGACGACGATATCGACGCCTTGCGCCGTTTTCGCCTCCGATTGCAGCAACCTGGCGGCACGAACGGTGAGATCGTCGGCCTCGGCGACGCCGCGGGCGGAGGCGCCGTGCCGGGCCACCACGCCGTCCGGGCGCGGGCGCAGGCCGATCGTGTCGCCCCAGTCGAGCAGCCGGAAGACGGTCTGCAACTCGTGGTAGCCGTCGGCCCGGCGGCCGACGATGCGCAGGCACAGGTTGAGCTTGGCCGGCGCCGGCCAGCGCGACCAGCCGGGCCCGGCCGCCGCGCTCACGGCGCCCAGGACCAGGCGTCGATCGCCAGCCGGACCTTGGCCTGGCCGCGATGGGCGTCGATCCGCGCGGGCACCGCCAGCGACGACCGGCCGTCACCGATGTCGGCGTCGCGCCAGGCCAGGTAGTCCACGGTCCAGCCGCCCTGCTCGATCCTGGCCAGCCGCCCGTCGGCGGCGAACCCCAGCCGGGCCGGGCCGAACGCAGCGGCATCGGCGCGCGCGCCGCTGGCCCAGGCGGCCAGCGCGCCGACCGGGATCTCCAGGCCGGTGGCCTCGCGCAGCAGCCGCACCACGTCGGTGTCGCTGCGCGGGCCGCCCTCGACGCCTTCGATGCGGGCCGAGGCCGCGTCGCCCTCGAGCCGCCAGCTCTGGCGGCTGACCGGCGCGGACAGCGTGACGTCGTAGGCGTCTCCGCGCTGGCGCCATTCGATCCTGCCGCTGCCGCCGTTGCGGCCGTTCGACAGCGCGACCCGGCCATCGAATGACAGGGCCGGCAGCGCCGCCAGGCGCTGTTCGCGCGCCTGCTGGCGCTGCATCGCCGCGGCCGCTTCGGCCGCCGGCAGCTCGCCGACCGCCACGCCCTTGCCCGCCGGCACCGACACGCAGCCGGCCAGCGCCAGGCAGGCCGCCAGGCATGCGCAGCCTGCCAGCCTCATGCGCCGGTCTTGTCCAGCGCGCGCTTGAGCGCGCGGTTTTCCGGGTCGAGCTTGCGCGCCTCGTCGAAATAGCGGCGCGCCTCGTCGTGCTTGCCGGTGACCCACAGCACCTCGGCCACGTGCGCGGCGATCTCGGCGTCCTTCTGCATCGAGAACGCGCGGCGCAGTTCCTCCAGCGCTTCCTCGTTGCGGCCGAGGCGGTACAGCACCCAGCCGTGGCTGTCGATGATCGCCGGGTTGTCCGGCTCGGCGACGCGGGCGCGGTCGATCAGCTGCAGCGCCTCGGCGTAGCGCGTGGTGCGGTCGGCGAGGGTGTAGCCGAGCGCGTTGAGGGTGGCGACGTTGTCCGGGTCGGCGACCAGGATCTTGCGCAGGTCCGCCTCGGCGCGCGCGATGTCGTCGCGGCGCTCCCACATCAGCCCGCGCGCGTACAGCAGCTCGGGTTCGTCGGGATACGCGGCCAGGCCGCGCGCGTAGGCGTCGAGCTCGCCGTCGAGGTCGCCGTCGTCGTTGCGCAACTCGGCCTCGAGCAGGTAGGCGTCGCGGCGGGCCTCGTCGTCGACCGAGGCGTCGGACTGGATCGCACGCAGCTCCTTCCACGCGTCGCCGCTGCGCTCGAGGTCGTGGAGCACCTTGGCGATGCGCAGCCGCGCCTGCGCGCGCGCCGGCCCGCCGGCGACGCTGCGGTACCAGTCCAGCGCCTCCGCGTGGCGCTCGAGGAACTCGGCGACCTGGCCCAGCAGCAGCCGGCGCGAGGGGTCCGGGCTGGCCGAGTCGCGCTTGAGCTCTTCGTACAGCGCGCCCAGGCCCTGCTTGTCCTCGTCCTTGGCGAGCAGCGAGGCGCGCAGGCGATACAGCTGGTCGTCCTGCGGGCCGCGCGCGAGCGTCGCGGCCGCGGCCTTGCCGTCGCCGAGGGCGTCGTATTCGGCGGCGATCGAGACCCGCAGCTCGGGCGACAGGTGCCCCTGCTGCGCCATCGCCGCGAGTGCCCTGCGGGCCTCGTCGGGCTTGCCGGCCTCGCGCAGCTGGCTGGCGCGCAGCAGGGCCACGCGCGGCTCGCCCGGGAAACGCCGGATCACGTCGGCGACGATCCGCTCGGTCAGCGGGTCGTCGCCCAGGCGCTGCGCCAGCCCGCCCAGCGCCAGCCAGGCCTGCAGCTGCCCGGGGATGGCGTCGGCATCGAGCAGCTGGCCGAGCAGGCGCGCCGTGGCCGCGGGATCCTTGCCGCTGCCCAGCGCGGACACCGCGTAGGGCCAGGCCTTGGGGTCGGGGTCGCGCAGCAGCGATTCGACCCCGCTGCGGGCGCCGGCGAGGTCGCCGCTGCGCAGCGCCAGCGTGGCTTCCGCCCCGCGCAGCGCGAGCGAATCCGGATCCGCCCGCCGCCACAGCGCCAGCGCCTGCGCCGCGCGCACGTCGTCGTTGGCGAGCAGCGAGATGCGGGTCGCGCGCTCGGCCAGGCCGGCGTCGCCCTCGACGCTGCGCGCGGCCTGCAGGTACCAGCCGGCGGCCTCGTCCAGGCGTCCTGCCTGCAGCGCGTACTCGCCGGCCAGGGTCGCGGTCATGGTGTCGGCGGGCGGCGCGGCGGGCGGCTTCGCCATCGTCGCGGGCGGCGCGAGGCAGGCGATCGACAGCGCGAGCGGGAGCAGCAAACGGAGGGTGACGGGCATCTGGGACGGCCGGGCCGTAAAATGTCGGACCAAGTCCAACG
>Ga0268289_100156_pt1 | contig 16202 bp, 13 predicted proteins | sample MetspNORM_FD_191340 | JGI IMG/M metagenome (GOLD analysis project Ga0268289, IMG submission 191340) | Soil microbial communities from San-Diego area, Southern California, United States - Methylocaldum sp. NOR-M | ecosystem: Environmental > Terrestrial > Soil > Desert | place: USA: California... | reverse complement strand
CCGATCGAATTGAGGGTAAGGACATGAACCTGAAAGCCGAAGCGACGTCCCGAAGCATCATGCAGCGGGTGCGCGAAGAGATGTCGGCGCGGCGCATGAGAAAAATGCATGCCGAGGCCGACTTCATGACCGGCGGCGTGGAGGGGCCGGTGATCTGGCGCTCCGAATCCTGCCGCTTCGACGAGAAGGAGCAATATCTGCTCACGGACCTGCTCCAGTACGAGGACGAGGAGTTCGTCGAGAACGCTTACCGGGCGATCTTGAAGCGAGCGCCGGACGAGCCGAACCTGACGCATTACGCCGGCGGGTTGCGGAATGCTGCGATCACCAAAGTGGAAGTGCTGGCAGCGTTGCGCTGGTCGCCCGAGGGCAAGGCATGCGGCGTGCACATCGACGGGCTGCTGATTCCCACCACGCTGCAACGATGGAAACGCAAGCCCGTGGTGGGGCCAGTGCTGGATTGGCTGCACACCTTGGCGCGGCTGCCGCGGCTGGCGCGCCAGCAGAGCATTCATGGTACCCGCAGCGCTCACGAGACGCGTCGGGTCGGCGAACTCCTGAACATGCTCGCCGGCAACAGCATCGCGCGCGCTGGCCTGCTGGAACAGCGCCTGGCCGAATTCGTCGTGGATGCTTCCAGCGCTACCGGGGAACTCTCGGCACGCGCGCAGGTGCTAGAAGCCATCCTAGCCGCGGAATTCGGTCCGGACGTGTTTCAGGCAATCGCCGATGGCACCGAGGCCTCGGACATGACCGCGCCAAGGCGCCGCAGTCTACTGCTGCGCCTCAGCCAGGCTGAGGAACGGCTCGATGGATTGACCGGTGACTTCGCCGGCTTGCAAGCCACGTTGCAGCGCGTGGAGGAAGCGGTGGCGCGCCTGGAAGCCGGGCACTCTTCGCTGGTGCAGGTACAAGCGCAGGCACAAGTGGAAGCCAAGGCGGCGGCTTGGGCGCGGGAATCCGAGCAGGCTGCGCGCGACCAGCAGGTCATTGCCTTGCGCGCGCAGACGGACGAGCGGCTGAAGTTCTTGGAGTCGGCGAGCATCCAGATGGGCGACCTGGTCAACTCGCTGGCGGCCACTCCGATTGCTCCAGCAGCTGCCAGTGGGTCGGACGCCCCTTCGAGCGCGCCGGCGCCGACACCGTCCGGGCTAGATGCGCTGTACTCGGCACTCGAGGATTCCTTCCGCGGCTCGCGCGAACTCGTGCGCGAGCGCGTGCGCCCGTACTTGGCGGAATTGGAAACCGCGAGCAGGGGCTCGCCGCAGGACAGTCTGGTCATCGACATCGGTTGTGGCCGCGGCGAATGGCTGGAACTCGTCCGCAACGCCGGCTACCAGGCGCGCGGGATCGATATGAACGCGATGTTTGTGCAGACCTGCCGGGCGCTTGACCTGGACGTGGTGCACGGCGATGCCTTCGATGTCCTGCGCGAGATGCCCAGCGGCTCGGCGGCCGCCATCACCTCCATGCATCTGGTGGAACATCTGCCCTTCGAGACGATGATTGCCCTCATCGACGAGTGCCGCCGCGTGCTGCGGCCGGGAGGATTGCTGATCCTGGAGACGCCTAACCCTGAGAATCTTTCGGTCGGCGCCTTCTCCTTCTATATGGATCCCACCCATCGCAACCCCTTGCCACCGGGGCTGCTGTTCTGGCTGACCCGCTCCCGCGGCTTCGCCGAGGTGCGCATCGAGCGCCTGACGCATGCGCGTGAAGTGGTGTTCCCGGAACTCCTGGACGCCGAGCAGCCAGGTGCCGAGTCCTTGAACCAAATCATCGAGCAATTCCGTGCGCCGCTGGACTATGCCGTGATCGCGAGGAAGCTGGCGTGAGCGCGACGAATTCCACCTTGCTGATCACCGGTGCGAACGGTTTTGTCGGCCGCCACGTGCTGGCCGCAGTTGAACAAGGCGTATTTGGGTCAGTGGACGCGACCGTGGCGCCTTCCGGCTGGGATATCCGCGAGCCCGCGTCGGTGCGCGAGTTGGTGGCCCGGGTCCGCCCAGCGGCGGTTCTGCACCTGGCAGCGCAAAGCTTCGTCCCGCGCTCATTCGAGGACCCCGCCGGAACCCTGGCCACCAATGTGATCGGCACCGCCAACCTGATCCAGGCCCTGGGTGAGACGGGCTTCCAGGGACGGTTGCTTTATGTCAGCTCGGGCGACATCTACGGCGCGGTCGCGGACGCGTGCCTACCGGTCGACGAGGACACCATGCCGCATCCGCGCAGTCCCTATGCGGTTAGCAAGTGGTCGGCAGAACAGCTTTGCTTGCAGGCCCAGCGCATCGGCAAACTGGACTGCGTGATTGCCCGGCCGTTCAATCATATCGGCCCCGGTCAGGGCAACCAGTTCGTGCTGCCCTCCATTGCCAGGCAGATCGTCGACATCGAGCGTGGTGAGAAAGAGGCGGCAATCGACGTCGGCGACATCGACAGCACCCGCGACTTCACCGATGTGCGCGACGTAGTGCGTGCCTACGCCGCCATGTTCCACAGCGGCCGGACGGGCAGCGTCTATGTCGTTGCCAGCGGGGTCGAGCGCAAGGTGCGCGACATGCTGGACGCCATGCTTGCCCTCGCTGGGCTCGATGCACCGATTCGCCAGGACCCCGCCAGACTGCGCCCTTCCGAGCAGCGACGCATGGTCGCCAATGCCGCGCGCCTCTCGCAAGACACTGGATGGCGGCCGGCCATCGACATCAACACCACGCTTTCCGACATCCTCGACTTTACAAGGAACCTTAAGTAATGACCTCCAAGAATGCACTGATCACCGGCGTCACCGGCCAGGACGGCGCCTACCTGTCCAAGCTGCTGCTTGACAAGGGCTATGCCGTTTACGGACTGCTGGCCCGTCGCAGCACTGACACGTTGTGGCGCCTGCGCGAACTGGGGATCGAAGGCGAGGTCCGCTTGATCGATGGCGATCTGACCGATCTTTCCTCGCTGATCCGTGCCATGCAGGTTTCCTCGGCAGACGAGGTCTACAACCTGGGTGCGCAGAGCTTCGTCGGCACCTCCTGGCAGCAGCCGATCGTGACGGCACAGATCGACGGCGTTGGCGCGTTGAACGTGCTGGAGGCCGTGCGCATCGTCAACGACAAGGCGCACTTCTACCAGGCTTCGACGAGTGAGATGTTTGGCCTGATCCAGGCCGAGATGCAGGACGAGACCACCCCGTTCTATCCGCGCAGTCCTTACGGTGTGGCCAAGTTGATGGCGCACTGGGCGACCGTCAACTACCGCGAGAGCTTCGGCCTGCACGCGTCCAGCGGCATTCTGTTCAACCACGAATCGCCGCTGCGCGGTATCGAATTCGTGACCCGAAAGGTGACCGATGCGGTGGCGCGGATCAAACTGGGCCTGCAGAAGGAGCTGCGACTGGGCAATGTCGACGCCAAGCGCGACTGGGGCTTCGCCGGCGACTACGTCGAGGCGATGTGGCTGATGACCCAGCAGGCTGCAGGCGACGATTACGTCGTTGCGACCGGCTTGACCACCACCGTGCGCGACATGTGCGACATCGCCTTCGGCCACGTGGGCCTGAAGACCGAGGACCATCTGGTGATTGATCCCCGGTTCTACCGCCCAGCCGAGGTCGACGTGCTGCTGGGTAATCCGGCCAAGGCGCTGGCCAAGCTGGGCTGGAAGCCGAAGACCTCGCTTGAGCAGCTGATCACCATGATGGTCGACGCAGACATGCGCCGACTGGGTTGATACGCACGGACAGGGAAGAAGGTTGATGCGCATCGCATTGGATTTGCAGGCCTGCCAGACTGCCTCCCGCCACCGCGGGATCGGGCGGTATACGCTCGATTTCACCCGGGCGCTGCTGGCCAATCCAGAGGGAATGGAATTCCTGGTTGGCCTGGACGGCACCTATGCGGAGGAGGCCGACGAAGTCGCGGCCGCGTTGGAGTCGCAGCTACCACGAGCGGCATTCAGCCGTTACTTCTATCCCGGGCCCGTGCAGCCCCATGGGCATCCTGCCGATAGCCTGCGCCCGGCCGCGGACGCCCTGGTGGCGAACCACTATGCCGGCATGTCCGCCGACCTGGTTCACGCCAACAGTCTGTTCGAGGGATTTGCCGAGCGCGCCAGTGGCGTGCGTGGCCTGGCCAGCGTCCCCGGCGCCATCAGCTCGGTAACCTTGTACGACTTCATCCCCACAGTGTTCGCCGAACAGTACCTGGCCGAGCCGCAGTATCGCGCCTGGTACATGTCGCGGCTGCAGGCGCTGCAACGCTTCGATGTGATGCTTTGCATCTCCGAGGCGACGCGGCAGGATGCGATGCGCCTGCTCGGTATCCCGGCGGAGCGGATGGCGGTGATCCATGCGGGCGTCGGTGTGGAGTTCAAGCCAGCAACAGCTGATCCGGCGAAGCGCAGCGCGCTGCTGCGCCGGCTTGGGATCGATGACCGATTCGTGCTGTACACGGGTAATGGGGACTTCCGCAAGAATCTCTCCGGCGCCATCGAGGCGTTCGCGCGGGTGCCGAAGGCGGACCGCGGCAATGTCCAACTCGTTCTCAATCAGGTCGCTGACGAGAGTGCGTTGCGCGAGTGCTGCTTAAAGCACGGGCTGACGGCCAAGGATTTGGTGATCACCGGCAAGGTGAGCGATGCCGATTTAATCGGATTGTTCCAGGCTTGCGAAGTCTTCTTCTTTCCTTCGCGCTACGAGGGTTTCGGTCTGCCGGTATTGGAGGCCATGGCCTGTGGCGCGCCGACGATCGCGGCCGACAACTCCAGCCTGGGTGAGGTCGTGGCGCGCAAGGACGCGATGTTCAAGGTGGCGGAGCCGGAGGCCGCCGCCGCATTGCTGGGTCGCGCTCTCAAGGATGAGGATTATCGCGCCGATCTGCGCGAGTACGGGTTGCGCCGCGCGGGCGAATTTAGCTGGGACCGCACCGCTACCCTCGCCATCGGTGCGTGGCGCGATGCACGCGAAAGAAAGCTGCGCTTGGAGCGCGGCCCACGGCTGGGGATGAGGAAGCGGCCGCGGATCGCGATGGTCACCCCCCTGCCGCCGCAACGCACCGGCATTGCCGACTACGTCGATGGTCTGTTAGCGCCGCTGTCGCGCTATGTCGACCTGGATCTGTTTACCGACGCGGATCCGGCGCAGCTCGATGCCTATCGCCTGAAGTTCAGGCTGCATCGCTGGCAGGCCTTGCCGGAGTTGGAGTCGCGCTACGACGGGGTGGTCTACCAATTCGGTAACTCGCCGTTCCATGCGTACATGACCAGGCTGCTGGAGCAGGTTCCGGGCACGGTGGTGCTGCATGACGTATTCCTGAGTTCACTGTTCTGGTACCTGGAGCGCCACGCGGGGCAGCAGGGCGCTTTCCGGGATGCCTTGTACTACTCACACGGCCGAGGTGGGCTGGCCGTGCTCGAGGAGCAAGGGGAGCTGGATGCGCGAAAGCGCTACCCGGCCTCGCTGCGAATCATCGAGCAGGCAACGGCGTTGATCGTCCATTCTGCGCATTCGCTTGAGGTTATCGAGCATTATTTCCCGGGAAGCCGTCGTCCTTCGGTTTCCATTGCGCCGATGCCATTGCGCCTGCCGGTCGAGTCGATGGGCGAACGCGGGCCGGTGCGGACGCGGCTGGGGATCGACCCGGAAGAGTTCCTGCTGGTGAGCTTCGGCTTCCTGGCGGAAACCAAGCTCAATCATCTGCTTCTGGATGCGATGGCCGAGCTGCCGCCCGCCGTCCAGCAGAAGATCCGTGTGGTGTTCGTTGGCGAGAACGAGAGCGGCGACTACGGCCAGGCAATACGCCGCAGGGTGCAGGAGCTGAAGGGGCGCGTGCGGGTAGAGATCACCGGTTTCGCCAACGACTCGCTGTACCGCGACTACCTTGTTGCGGCGGACCTGGCCGTTCAGCTGCGCGCGGGGAGCCGCGGCGAGACGTCCAAGGCGGTCTATGACTGTCTGGCGCACGCTCTGCCGACCGTCGTCAACGATTACGCCGGCTTCTCCGAACTGCCGTCCCAGGCGGTGCGAACGGTGGAGGGTAATCCGACGCCGGAATCACTCGCCTCGGCCTTGCTGCGGTTGTTCGAGGATCCTGCTGCGCGTCGTTTGCTGGGCAGCTACGGTCGCGAGTACATTCGAAGCCATCACGACCCGGATATCACGGCGCGCGCCTACGTCGTCGCGCTGGAAGATGCGCAGGTGCAAGGTGAATGGCGCGATGGCAGCTTGGTGGTCAATCGCCTGGCCGATGTGCTTGTGAGCGCCGGCACTTCTCCACGTGAAATGGACGCGCTGGAACATGCGCTTCAGCTGGCTGCGCAACGTCGGGGAACGCCGCGGTTGTTGCTCGATCTGAGCGAGGTGGTGAGCGCGGACTATGGCACCGGCATACATCGGGTGGTCCGCAATATGGCGCGCGAGTGCCTGCTCGCTGAGCACCCGACTCAGATGAAGGTGGAGGTGGTGGCGCACGACAAGCAGGGTCAGTTCTGCTCGGCTGATGATTACGCAGTTTCCATGTTTGGCGTGCCTGCCGGCCGGGACGCGACGTCGTTGCAGATTGGCGGTGGCGATTTGCTGATGCTGCTGGATTCGGCTTGGGACGCACTTGAGCGCTTCGATCAATCAATCGAACAGGTGCGTGCGTATGGCGGCCGTGTCGGCGCAATGGTTTACGACCTCATACCGGTGCGCTACCCGCAATACTGCGTCGAATACATGCCTGCGGTGTTTGAGCGCTGGCTGCGCTACGTCGTGAAGCATTGCGATTTCCTGGTCTGCATTTCCAAGGCGGTGGCCGACGACCTCAAGTCTTGGATAGAAGAGACCGGCGCCGAGCGGCGTCCCTTGCAGCGCATCGGTCATGTCCATCTCGGCAGTGACTTGGTCGAACAGGTCCGTGGGCCGCGCTCCGAGCGGCTGCGCGCTGCGCTTGAGGGTGAAACGGTGTTGATGGTCGGGACCGTCGAGCCGCGCAAGGGGCACGACATCGCAGTAGACGCGTTCGAGAAGGCATGGCAGGCCGGCAGCGATAAACGGCTGGTGATAGTCGGCAAGGAGGGCTGGAACGTAGCTGAGATCGCGCTGAGGTTGCGTAAGCATCCTGAGCTCGGCCGCCGGCTGTTCTGGTTCGAACACACCGACGATGAAGAGCTGCGGCAGCTGTATGGGACAGCGGTGGCGCTGTTACAGGCGTCCCATGCAGAGGGCTTCGGCTTGCCCATCGTGGAGGCTGCGCGCTACGGCGTGCCACTGCTGCTGAGCGATATCCCGGTGTTCCGGGAAATCGCAGCCGACCACGCCGCATACTTTCCCGTCGGTGACTCTGCCGCATTGTCCCGGCTGCTCCTGACCGATCTACCGCCGGCTCCGCCTCGCGACCTAGGATGCACGTGGAAAGAGTCTGCGAATGCTCTGTTGCGCATTATCGACCGTGGCCCGTGGGATTATTGACAGGATGTTCGAAAGTGTCCAGTGGCTCAAAGATCATGCTCTTGCCGAGGAGCTGGGTGCTGACGTCAACGGCGCGCAAGGCATCCAAGCAACGACGAGCGAGACAGTAATTTAGCGGCTACAGAATGCTCAAGAGATGAACGTCCGCTTCGGAAGCTGCCAATCCAGAGAGCGCCGTTCTGCGTCCAAGGGCTGAGCAGTCAATAGGGTGCCGTCACCTAAAGCGATGCCCCTCATACAGGTGGTAACTTTGAACTCCAAAAATCCCACTCTGCTGAAGACGTGGAATCCACATCGCAACAGCCGGAAGCCGTGAATGTCCCTTATTAGTACTTCCGAAAGCGCTATTAAACAGCGTTCTGGCCAATTGCCGGGGCTCGCCTGGCTGGCGCTGGCCGTCAGCTTCTGGTTGCTGTTCACCGCGTATTTCTCGCCTGTCCTGGTGCAGCACGGACTGCTGGGGCCTGGTGATGGCGAAATCTACTATTTGCCTTTCCTGAAACTATCTGTTTTCCAGCTCTGGAACGACAACCTGCTTTCCGGATATCCCATCGCCGCCGATATCCAGGCAATGACTTTCTACCCATTGAGGTGGCTGACCCCCAGCTTCAATTGTCTGGTCATTTCTGCATACGTAGTCGCGGCGCTCGGAACGTTCGGACTTTGTCTTTCGTTGACCGGCTCGCGCCTGGGAGCGCTGGCGGGTGCTTTGGTTGTGTCGGGCAGCGGATTCATGCTTGGGCATTTGGGGCACCTCAGTATCATCCACGCAGCAGCCTGGGTGCCCTTTGTTCTCTGGGCCGTTGTTGAATTGCAAAGGCCGCGGTCGTGGCGCGCAGTGGCCCTGGGCGCAATTGCCGTGGCGATGAGCGTGTTGGGGGGACACCCCCAGATATCCATCATCGGGTTGTTGTTCAGTGGAATGCTGGCCGCGGCGCTAATTTGCTACGCGTTTGTGGCCCATGGATATCGAAGCGCCGTTCATTTGCTGGTGCGGGTTGTCGCTATGTTCTCGCTCGGGTTAGCGCTGGCGTCTCCATCACTTGTAGGGTTGATCGACGCGGCAGCATCGAATCCTCGGTCCACTTGGGGCTTGGCTGACTTCAGTTCCTATAGCCTGGACTTCGCGAGTATCAGGCTTCTCTGGTTCCCTAATTTTTACGGCAGCATGGCCGGGACGTCCTATGGGCCCTATTCCGGTCCGCCTAATCTGACCGAGCTGGCGCTCTATGTTGGGTTGATACCCTGGATGCTTGGGTGTCTAGCAATTTGTCAGGTTCGACGTGACATGCGCCCGTTGTTTTGGGCGGCGCTTGCAGCCTTCGCGCTGCTGCTGGCCCTGGGTGCGACCACGCCGATCGGAGAGTTGGTATACCGATTGCCGGTGTTGGGGAAGTTCCGGGCACAGGCGAGATTCGGATGGATCTTCGTTATCTGTATGGGTGTTCTTTCAAGCTTTGGGATCTCCACAATTCTGTCGCGGCTGGATACGCGCTCGCAGCGGTGGATGGCTGGTGCAATGGTCGTGGCGGGCGGGCTGTTTGTTGTTCTGCTGGCGATCAACGCGCCGCCCCCTGCACTCATAGAGGCGGGTATCCGTTTGCGCAACTCGCCTGCAATCATGGTTCCGATTGTCGCGGCGATCGTGGGGCTCGCGTCACTCATCCTTTTCGCGCTACGGCGGAGTCACGCAACCGCAATATTCTTGATGGTGGTAATGCTCGTGGATCTGGCGACTTTTGGCTGGTTCCATGATTGGAGATTGTCCGCGTCTGCCGGTTCGACCGATCCCGTTCCAGCCGTATTGCGGGGTACGGAAGGTCGTGTCCTCGTGATTGGCGGGGAAAACCTTCCTCCCGGTCCGCTCAGGCCAAACGTGAATCTTCGGTACGACATACCGCTCGTGACAGGCTATGGCCCCCTGTTGCCTGCGAACTATGCCTCTGTGACCGGCGCTACTACGGTGGGCGCATTCCCCCCGCTGTTGCCCGATGCGCCTCTCTTGGATGTACTCGGCGTAAAATGGATTGCTGGAGATTACGCTAGCCCAGGTCCCATCCTGACGGGCCACGGCTGCGGCACGGAGAGCGGAATTCGTGCCTTGGGCGCCGAAATTCCAGCTTCAGATGAAGTCGACGCGATCCGCATCACGAGCCACCTGAGTTGTTCGCAGGACCTTACCGACGGGCACGCTATCGCCGACGTTGTCGTAGCCGATGGTTCACGGCAAGAGGTTGCGCGAGCGGAGATAGACGTAGGAACCGACACGTCCGAATGGGCGTACGATAGGCCCGACGTGAAGTCTTCCGTGCGTCATGCGCGCGCGCATGTCGCCGATTCGTTTGACGCTGGGGGTGTGCGCGGTCTTTGGTTCGATAAGGCCGTGGAACTGACCACGCCAGCTCGTGGAGGAAGCGTCGAAGTCTCCTTGCGGGAGAACGCGGGGGCTCCGTTCAAGGTCCGGTCAATCGAGGCAAGGGATCGAGCTAGCGGCGCATGGAGGGCGTTGCAATTTGGTCCGCTGCTGGGCGCGAACGCGCCGCTCAGCCAGAACTTGGCCGGCGGCAACGGAACTGCGATACGCCAGCGTACAAACTACAGGGGCCAGGTATGGATGGCCTGCGAAGCAAGGCAGGCCAGTCTTACTGAGATCAGCAATCTTCTGCGCGTCCAAGTGCCCGGGGGCATAGACCCCTTCCAGACCGTGCTGCTGGAAGCAGGTACAACGGTTCCATCGCTCAGCTGCAAAGGTGAAAATGCAGCCACTATTCTCGGCAAGCGACCTGGCTATTGGGAGATTGAAACTAGTGGCGCCAGTGACGCCATTCTGGTCGTATCATCGAGCTTCAATGCTGGTTGGCGTGTCACGGTGGACGGGAAGCAGGCCCAAGTCCTCGCGGCCTATGGGGCCGTTCTGGGCGTACCCGTACCCGCCGGTGATCATCGCGTAGTGCTGCACTACATGCCGCGCTGGTTCTCTATAGCGGTCGGTGCGGCGGGGATAGCAACAATCGTCATCCTTCTGCTGCTTTGGAGCGGGATCGGAATCACCATGAAGTTTTTGAAGCGGGGTAAGGGACCATGAAACGAGCAGTTGTGTTGGCGGGCGGAAAGGGCACCAGGTTGCGACCTTACACAATCGCGCTGCCGAAGCCCCTCATGCCAATCGGGGAATACCCTATCCTCGAAGTGATCATCCGCCAGTTGCGCAAGGAGGGTTTTGAACACATCACGCTCGCCGTGAATCACCAGGCCGACCTGTTCCGCGCGTTTTTTGGAGACGGCAGTAAATGGGGCTTGAAGATCGACTATTCGCTTGAATCCAAAGCGCTTAGCACGATGGGTCCGCTCAAGTTGATCGAAGATCTTCCGGAGGACTTCCTGGTAATGAACGGGGACATCCTCACGGACATCGCATACGGCCAATTCCTCGCTGATCACATCGCAGGGCAAAGACTTTTCACGATCTCTGCGTCCGCTCGGAATCAGCGAATTGACTACGGCGTACTCAAGACAAACGCGGAAGGACTTCTGGTGGGCTTTGAGGAAAAGCCGAGTATTCCATTCCTCGTCAGCATGGGCGTGTACGCGCTATCCAGACGAGTATTGGACGCGATCCCAGTCGACCAAGCGTACGGATTCGACGACTTGGTGCTCGGCTACCTCGCGGACGGTAAGGGCGTCAACGCGGTTCCCCATCACGGCTATTGGTTGGACATCGGTCGTCCAGATGACTATGAGCGCGCGATTGACGATTGGCCCGAGCTCTCAAGGAAGTTGCAGCTGACGTGAAGACCGCAGACGCACGATGGAATGGAAAGCGCGTGATTGTCACTGGCGCCGGAGGCTTTCTCGGGCGCTCGTTGGTTGCTCGTCTGCAGCAATCAGGGTGCGACGTGATTGGACTCACCCGAGGCGACGGTTTCCGGCTGCTCGAGGATTCGCTTCCGCTAGAAGGGGTTGATCACGTATTCCATTTGGCTGCCTTGACAGGCGTGCCGGATTCCTGGGATGACCCCGTGGCTTTCCACTTGGTGAATTCTCACGGGACTGTGCGGGTTCTCGATCAATGTCGACGCGAGGGCTGTAGCGTCACTTACGTGGGGGCCTATGTTTACGGGGTGCCAGTTTCCATGCCGATCAGCGAGGGGCACGGCGTAGATCCAAATAATCCGTACGCATTTTCAAAGTGGATGGGCGAGCAGGCGTGCCGGTGGTTCGCCGAAACTTACAAGTTGCCTGTTACTGCCATCCGTTTGTTCAACGTTTACGGCGCCGGGCAAAGCCAGAAGTTCCTTATTCCAAGCATCGTTGCTCAGGCGCTGGATCCGGCGACTGACTCGATCAGCCTGATGGATCTTTCACCTCGCCGAGATTATTTGTATGTGGATGATGCGGTCGACGCACTTCTCGCCTCGCGGCTTGAGTCGGGCTTCGCAGTCTATAATGTTGGCAGTGGCGCCTCATACAGCGTCAAGGATGTTGTCGACGCGGTGCAGGCTGCCGCTGGAACGGATAAGGCGGTGCGCGCGACTGGGGAGGCGAGGCGCAATGAAATTCCCGATGTGCGTGCTGATTGCTCCAGAATCTACCAGGCGCATGGCTGGGCCGCTCGTTACTCGCTGGTTGAAGGTATTCGCGCAATGATGACGGAGGAAGCTGTTTGAAATCTATCCAGATCCTCTGCCCGGTGTTCCGGGAAGAAGAAGGCATCCGTTCATTTCACGCGCAGCTACGCAGTGCCGTGGCGCCCCTGCGCGCCAACTATTCGATCACTTTTCTCTACGTCATGGATCCCGCAGGGGACAGGACGGAAGAGGCACTGGCACAAGTCGCCAGTGAGGATCCGGACGTGAGCGTCATTGTCATGTCCCGACGCTTTGGGCATCAGTCGGCACTGCTGGCGGGCATCGATGCTTGCCGCGCGGATGCGCTTGTAATGCTGGACAGTGATGGCCAGCATCCGCCCTCGTTGATCCTCGAGCTCGTCCAGCGCTGGGCATCGGGCGCGCAGATCGTCCAGACACTGCGCAGGGATGGCCTTGAAACCGGGTTTCTGAAGCGCACGACGTCCGCCGCGTTCTACAAGTTGCTATCCCGCATCGGATCCATCGAACTCCGAGGTGGTGCAGCGGACTACAGGTTGTTGGATCGCAGGGTGTTGCAAGTCTTGCGGGAAGAGTTGAAAGAGCGGAATGCCTTTTTGCGAGGGCTGGTTGCATGGGTCGGATTTAACGTCGCATTCGTTGAGTTCGAGCCACTTAGGCGGGCCAGCGGCGCTTCTAATTACCGCGCATCGATCCTCTTAAATTTCGCGATTCAGGGAATCAGCTCGTTCTCGAAAACTCCGTTGCGGCTCTGCACCTTCGCGGGCCTGAGCCTTTCGATCCTGAGTGTGGTCGCTGGTGTCCTCTTGATTCTGAATTATCTGCTGGGCTCCACCGCGGTCCCAGGCTGGGCGACCCTTCTTGCATTCGTATCCTTCCTTGGCGGAATGCAACTTTTCTTCATGGGCGTCATAGGCGAATATATCGGCCAGGTCTTTGATGAGGTCAAGGGGCGGCCGCGTTACATCATGGCGCGACGCTATGGCCTTGACGCGGATACCCCCTTGCACTCGTCCAACGTTGTCCCGGAAAACTTTGATGAACAGCCCTGAAGCTCCCAGCCAAAACGTGCTCGACTCGGTCGTGCTCAATAGAAGTGGCTCGCAATTCGCACGAGACGTGGTCGCGCAGCGCGAGCGCCTGCAGGCAGCAGTTGCAGGCAAGCGGGTTCTGGTCGTCGGCGGTGGCGGCACTATCGGTTCGGCGACGTCCATGCTGCTGGCGGATCTTTCACCTGGGTGTCTGCACATCGTCGACCAGAGCGAGAATTACCTGGCTGAACTCGTCAGGGATCTGCGCGGCCGCGCGGGAGGCCTGCAGGTCAAGGATTTCCGCACGCTGCCGCTGGATTATGGCTCTCCCATCATGGGAAGGTTTCTTGCGGAGTCCGAGCCTTACGAGCTGGTGCTCAATTTTGCAGCCCTGAAGCACGTGCGCTCGGAAAAGGACGTGTATTCGCTTCTACAGATGATTGACACGAATGTCGTTCGCCATGTCCGCTTTAGAAAGTGGATGAAGGCGTTCGGCCACGGCGCCCGTTACTTCGCCGTATCCACGGATAAGGCGGCTAACCCGACCAGTCTGATGGGGGCCAGTAAGCGGCTCATGGAGGATGTGGTATTTTCGCCGTCGCTTTCTACTGCGGGGATCGAGAGCACGGCAAGGTTTGCCAACGTCGCTTTTTCCAACGGGAGTCTGTTGCAAGGTTTCGTTACCCGCCTTGCAAAGCGCCAGCCGCTTGCAGCGCCGCGCGACACACGACGCTATTTCGTTTCGCAGAAGGAGTCCGGGCAGATCTGTCTGCTTGCCGCACTGTTGGGCGAGGCCGGGAATGTTCTCTTCCCCCGTCTGGATCCCGTGGGTGAGTTGCAGCTGCTGGAAGAGGTCGCTGCGCGGGTCCTGAAGGCTTTTGGCTTCGAAGCGGTAATATTCACCGACGAGGATGCCGCCAGAGATGCAGTGGACGAACTGGCCGCTGTCGGCAAGTGGCCGCTACTGTTGACTGCATTGGACACGAGCGGCGAGAAGCCCTACGAAGAATTCGTGGGTGCTGGCGAAGTCGTCGTGGATAGCGGCCTGGATACGCTTTCGGCAGTGCGGCACGTGCACACAAATGCGCTTAGCGATGAACTCTTGTCCATGCTGGAGGCGGCTGTAGGGTCTGAAACCGCGACGGTAAACAAGCAATCGATTGTCGACGCCATCACTCAGGTAATTCCTGGCTTCAGTCATCGCGAGACAGGAAAGTCGCTCGACGATCGTCTTTGAAATGCTTTGAACTGGGGCCCTTGGCCGAAGGCATCATTCCGCCAGGGGCCAGGCGCAACCGCCGTGAGGAAGGCTTAGTCCTCCGGCCATCTTGACGCACGAAGAAGGTCGCTCATGGAACAGGCTATGGGCTGTTCTTCGACCTGCTTGCCTGACGCCCGTCTCCACAGCCCCCGCTCGCTTCTGGTGCGTGTCGCCAGGGGCGGAGCAGCGCGTGGCGTGCCAACCCAGACTGACGGCCGAGCTCCCGGCGTAACCGGGGGGGCTTTCGCAACTTTTCTGTTCTGGGCCCTGGGGTTGCTCAACAGGCAGTCTGTCACGCACTGCCTTGAGTATTACCTAATTGCTCCCGCTCCACGGGACAAGCTCACCTCGCGTCCTGAAGACGTAATACTTGTTGAGAAAAAAGGAGACTGATACGTAAGCCACACTGGCTATTACCTGTGCTACGCCCTCATGCAGGCCCGCAATTCTGACGCACAAGTAAAGAACTCCAAAATTACAGAGATAAGCAATGCCGAAGGCTAGTAGGAACCTCGCCGCCTCACTGGTGCCCTTTACCGTGCTCTTGAAGGTGAAGGATTTGTTGAGAAAATACGAAACGACGAGGCCGCACCCATATCCGATAGCGTTGCTGAGATATGCCCCCAGTCCCAGCACATACATGCAGGCGAAAATAATACCGAAGCCGACAGCCGTATTAAAAACGCCCACAATTACAAATCTAAACAACTGCCACATTACTTCACTTCTCCGTAAATCCAATACTGTCCGCCCAGTGGGAGCCAGCCGATGTGTTTTTCTATGCCGGCAATTGACGAAAAACGGGGCGGAATGAACAAGCAATAGCGGCTGGCCCTCACTTTGAGTTCCGCCGAAGAAAAAAGGTTTCGCAACTCCACCGGCTTGAGGAGAACGGCATCCGCGTCGTACGGACAATTTGACACAATGCGCCGGGTGACCGGATTGTACGGATTGTGTTCAAAGACAAACAGGCTTCCTCCATCCGCCAGTCTGCCGCTTAGCGTTTTGATCGCGGCAGTTCGTTCTGCGGGCGGGATGTGGTGGAACACCCCGGCGACGAAAATTAGGTCGAACGTGCCAAGGTGGAGATTGGGCGCTTCCACCTCAAAGCGCGACTCCGGGTTTTCAGTGCGCGCGATTTCGAGGCTAGCGGCAGATATATCAGTACCTACCACTTCCGTGCCGGGAAAGGCATGCCTCAGGGCCGGTATGTTGCGGCCAATACCGCATCCATATTCGAGAATGCGATTAACCGGCTTCGCAATTGTCTGGCGAACCACGTCGACTTTGTAGCGCGCGAAGTACTCTTCACTTGGCGAGAAGAACTTGGTTCCATCGTGAAGTAGTTCGTTGTAGTTCTTCGTGTACTGATCAAAATCAACCTTCATGGCGCATCACTCCTGATGGGCGGATTGTGGGGCTCGATCTTCAAGGTTGTCTTTGAAAGGGAGGATGGGCAGCCCGTTTTCCAGGTATCCCGTATGACCTCTGAATACTGTAGTCAGGCGTCTGGCCAGGCTGTCCGGGAGTAACGCAATTGCTGCCCGGGGCTCGTAGAAACCCATCTGCACTATTTCGGTCCCGTCAGGCGAGGCGCGCGAAAGCATCTCGGTATCGCACTCGGCACTGAATAGATAGTGCAGGGATTCGCTGAATCCCCGGCTTGCGGGAAGTACATCCACGCAGATAAGGGACGACAGCCGAACCGCAAGCTTAGTTTCTTCAAGAAGCTCCCGTACCGCAGCCTCAGCGGGAGACTCCCCTGACTCCACGATCCCACCTGGGATCAGCCACTCTTCGCGGTACGACGGTTTTACAAGCAGCACGTGCCCATTGGCATCGAAGACAAGGACACCCGAGGAACA
>Ga0268289_100148_pt1 | contig 18047 bp, 12 predicted proteins | sample MetspNORM_FD_191340 | JGI IMG/M metagenome (GOLD analysis project Ga0268289, IMG submission 191340) | Soil microbial communities from San-Diego area, Southern California, United States - Methylocaldum sp. NOR-M | ecosystem: Environmental > Terrestrial > Soil > Desert | place: USA: California... | reverse complement strand
CCGTCGCTCGCGCCGCCTGAGAAACACGTCGCGAGCCTTTTCGTTCAGCATGTCGCGCCGCACTTGCCGGATGGCCGAAGCTGGTCCGATCCGCGCGAGAAAGACGCCTTCGCCGACGTCGTGATCGACACTGTTTCGCAATACGCACCGAACTTCAAAACGGCGGTTCTGGCCCGCCAGGTGTTGTCACCACGCGATCTCGAAGACCGTTTCGGCCTCGTCGATGGCGATATCTTCCACGGCCAGCTCGGGCTCGGTCAGCTCTTTTCAGCACGCCCGGTTTTGGGCTACGGCAATTACCGGATGCCGCTGAAAGGCTTGTATTTGTGCGGCTCGGGCGCGCATCCGGGTGGCGGCGTTACCGGCGTTCCCGGCATGAACGCAGCCCGCGAAATCGCCAAGGACCTAAAGCACCGGTTTTCATTTTTCGCCTCCCGCAAGCAGATATGACATGCGCGTCACACCAACCCTCGATATCGACGAAACGGAGCTGGAAGAGCGTTTCGTGCGCGCTTCAGGCCCCGGCGGCCAGAACGTCAACAAGGTCTCGACGGCCGTCGAATTGCGTTTCGATCTCGCGGCCAACAGGTCGATCCCCGAATACGCGCTGGGCAAGCTGAAGCGCTTGGCGGGCCGGCGACTGACGACCGACGGCGTTATCGTCATTCAAGCGGATCGCTTTCGCAGCCAGGAGCAGAACCGCGCCGATGCGCGCGCCCGACTGAAAGAACTCGTATTGGAGGCGCTGGAACGGCCGAAGCCTCGCATCAAGACCAAGCCCTCGCGCGGCGCCCGCGAGGAACGCATCAAATCCAAAACCGTACGCGGCAAGGTCAAGAAGATGCGCAGCGGCAAAGTCGATTTCGATTGATTTGTGTGCGGGTACTGTCGCCAACACGCCCCGTCCTGTCGAGACGGCCCATGGACTGGCTTAAACGGAGTTCAGTTTCGGCCCAGATCAGGATTGAAAGTGATGGTTTGCTGTAGCTAGACGCTATTTTGTTCGGCTGCATAACGTCCCATTCAGGCATCCAGCGGGTTACTGATGGAGTGTCTCGAACGCGCGAACGAGGACGCACACTGCGGTTCCAGCGCGATGATTTCTTGCGCGACCAGCCCACATCCAGGTCTATCAAACGGAACGACAAGCTATTAAGACTGCCGTCGACATTGTCTCATTTGTGGGAAGCGACCGGTATAAACGATGCTCATCCGCGGGCATTACTGACCGTTGCCGCGTGCGGGGGCATGATGACCAAACTGCCGGTTTCCTGCTTCATCATCGCAAAAAACGAAGCCGACCGCATCGACCGCGGGATCGGCTCGGTGATCGATTGGATTGACGACGTTGTCATTGTCGATGGCGGCAGCTCGGATAATACGATTGCCGTTGCCCAGAAGGCGGGCGCCCGCGTCATCAGCCGCCAATGGGATGGCTTTGGCCAGCAAAAGCGGTTTGCCGAGGATCAGTGTCGTTATGACTGGATTCTTAATATTGATTCCGACGAAGTTGTGACGCCGGAGTTACGCCGGGAGATCGAGCACCTCTTTGCAGCGGGAGTACCCCCGTTCGTTGCTTATGGCATGCAAGTTTGTCTCGTCTATCCGGGCGCAACAAAGCCGCGTTACGGGGCTCGAGATCACTGGTGCGTCCGCCTTTACAATCGGGTGCACGTCCGATTTCGCAATTCCTCGGTGCACGATTCTGTCGTTGTCGAGGGACATGATGTCGGACATCTCGAGGCTCCCCTTTACCATTTCTCGATCCGTTCCTATGCGCACTTGAAACGCAAGCTGGATCGCCGGATGTGGATGTCGATCCAGCGGGCCGAGACGCTATCGCCCCTGCATCTGGCTGTGAGACTGGTGACTGAATTTCCGATGCACTTTTTCAAATACTACATCATCCGCCGGCATTTTACCGGCGGCCTCGATGGTTTGCGGTATACTTCGCTGCAGGCCAAGTATCGATTTTTCAGAATCCATCGTATGATCTTCACGAGCTGGCGCGCTCAAATCGACACTTCGCAATCCGAAGATCATTCGGATGAACTCATATCGGAATGCAACAAACGGAATCATTAGCTCGCCGGCATACGCGTGCTGCCCCCGCAACTCATTCAAAAGCGGCTATGTCCCGTCGCCGTTGCGATAGTCGCTCGATGATCCGCCAGCCAATCCGCAGAGGCTCCCAACGCTTTGAGGCGAGAGCCGCCCTCGAACATGAATTTCTCGCGGGTGAGTTTCTCGGCCGGCCAAACGATTGTGCCCGCAATCAAGAGCAGAACGCCTGGCGGTGCAGATCGTGACGGTGAAATGCGGTGGGAGAGACCGCCATACCCTCCGCGGCGCCGTCGCGGAGATGCCGCAGCGGTCAAGCCGATTTCGTTATGGCTCTATGTGCCGACCTATGTAGCCGCCACAGGCTTTCAGGTTTCGCGGAGGACACGTCTTACGTACGTCGCGTAGCCGCTCTTGCCCAATTTATCGAGCCACGGCTCCATCTCCGTTGCTGAAATAAATCCCATCCGCAGAGCAATCTCTTCGGGACAGGAGATTTTCAATCCCTGCCGCCGTTCGATGGTCGAGATGTAGTCTCCGGCATCTATCAAGCTATCGAATGTGCCGGTATCCAGCCAGACGAAGCCGCGGCCGAGTTTTTCGATCTGAACTTGGCCCCGTTCGAGATACATCTCGTTCAAGGTGGTAATTTCAAGCTCGCCGCGTGCTGATGGTTTGACCTGAGACGCCAGTTCGACGACGTGTTTGTCAAAGAAGTAGAGGCCGGTGACAGCCCAGTTCGATTTCGGCTGTTGCGGCTTTTCTGCAATTGAAGTGGCGCGTCCGTCAGCATCGAATGAGACGACGCCATACCGTTCCGGGTCGGCGACTTCATATGCAAAAAGCGTCGCGCCGGTCTCTCTCTTGGCAGCATTGCGCAGGATGTCGCTCAAGCCGTGGCCATAAAAAATGTTGTCACCGAGCACCAGCGCACATCGGCTGTCACCGATGAAGTCGCGGGCAATAAGAAAGGCCTGCGCCAGGCCGTCGGGTGACGGCTGTACGGCATAGCTCAGGTTGACGCCGAACTGCTGGCCATCGCCGAGCAAGTGCTGAAACAGGGGTTGGTCGCCCGGCGTCGTGATGATCTGTATATCGCGGATGCCGGCCAGCATCAGCACCGACAACGGATAGTAGATCATCGGCTTGTCGTAGACGGGGAGGAGCTGCTTGGAGATCGCCAGCGTCAACGGATAGAGGCGCGTCCCACTGCCCCCGGCAAGAATAATCCCTTTTAATTCGCTCATTGTCCAAGTTCCGGCCGAGAAGAGTGCTGATGAGGGTGTTGGTGTTGGTGTTCCGGCGAGACGCTGGCAGCGGGCATCAAGCGATCGAGGCAGTCATCAAGCGCCTGCTGCCACGGACGAAATGTGACGCCGTAGATGCGCTGCAGCTTGTCGGTCGACAGAACCGAGTAGGCAGGGCGCTGCGCCCTGGTCGGATAGTCGGCTGTCGTTATGGGGCGGACGATTTTTGCAGCTGCTCCGTGGCGTGCCGCCGCCTCATTGATGGTGCGCGCAAAGTCAAACCAAGTGGTTGAGCCGGCGTTGACGGCGTGAAAGACGCCGAAGCCATCGGGCTCGGGCGCGTCCGCAAGCTTTTGTGCGATAGCCTCGACGGCTACGGCCAAGTCCGGCGCGTAGGTTGGATTGCCAGTTTGATCGTTGACGATCCGTAGCTCATCGCGTTCTGACAACAAGCGCAGAATCGTTTTGACGAAATTCGAACCAAAGGGGCTGAAGACCCACGCGGTTCGTAAGATGACGTGTCTTGGATTGGCGGCGGCAACCAGCTGTTCACCAAGCAGTTTTGTGTGGCCATAAACGCCGATCGGCGCAACAGGGTCGGTTTCGAGGCAGGGCGACTCTTGGCGGCCGTCGAAAACATAGTCTGTCGAAAAATGGACGATGGTGGCGCCAGCCGAGGCAGCTGCTCTGGCAACGGTTTCGGCGCCGGTCGCATTCACAGCCTTGGCAAGATCGGGCTCGTCTTCGGCTTTGTCGACCGCCGTATAAGCCGCAGCGTTGATGACAATCGTCGGGCGAAATCGTGAGACGACATCGATGACCGTCTGCGGCTTGAGCAAGTCGACGGCCGGTCGACGCGCTTGCATCACGTCTGAGGACGAAGCTGACAAGCCTTGCAGCAACGACGTGCTGACCTGGCCATCACCGCCGATAATCAGAATGCGCTGCCGGGAACTCAAACGGCCGACTCCGCCAGCGGCGTTTCCTTCGCAAGACTACTCGGCAGCAGTCCTAGCCGTGTCCCCGAGTAGACACCGTCACGTAGCGGCCGCCACCACCACTCATTGTCGAGATACCAGGCGACAGTCGCGGCGATGCCCGTCGTGAAGGTCTCCAGCGCCCGCCAGCCGAGCTCCGTCTCAATTTTTGTGGGATCAATGGCATAACGCCGGTCGTGACCGGGACGATCAGCGACGTAGGTGATCAAGTCGCGTCGTGGAGAGGGACCCGGACGCAGAGAATCGAGGACATCGCAAATTTCCTCGACAACCGCGATATTCTGCATCGGCGCGCGGCCGCCAATATTGTAGGTCTCGCCGACGCGGCCCTTCTCGACCGCGAGTGTCAAGGCGCGCACATGGTCGTCGACGTAGAGCCAGTCGCGCACCTGGCGCCCGTCGCCGTATACCGGCAACGGCTTGCCTTCGAGCGCATTCAGAAGAACCAGCGGGATGAGTTTCTCGGGAAAGTGGTAAGGACCGTAATTGTTGGAGCAATTCGTGATCACGGTCGGCAAGCCATAGGTTTCAAACCAGGCGCTGACCAGATGATCTGAGGAGGCCTTGCTGGCGGAATAGGGAGAGCGCGGATCATAAGCGGTGTCTTCAACGAAGAATTCGCCCTCCGGCAATGTCCCGTAGACCTCGTCCGTCGAAACGTGCAGGAAGCGAAACTGCGCGCGGCCTTTGTCATCGAGGCCGTTCCAATAATGCCTGGCGGCTTCCAGAAGCGTGTAAGTGCCAACGACGTTGGTTTTGATGAACTCGGCCGAGGCCGTGATCGAGCGATCGACATGACTTTCAGCGGCGAGGTGCATCACCGCGTCAGGGCGAAATTCTGAAAATGCGCGGCTCATTTCCGGCGCATCGCAAACGTCGGCCGGCATAAAGTGATAGTTCGGAGACTTGGCGATTGCGGCAAGCGAGTTGGCGTTGGCGGCATACGTCATCTTGTCGATGTTCAACACTTGCCAGCCGCGATCGCGAACAAGATGGCGAACGAGAGCCGAACCGATAAAGCCCAAGCCTCCCGTAACGATAACTTTCATGACACCCCCCGGTGCGGTCACTGACCACTCGATACTCTAGCTGCCGCCTAGATTCCAGTTGACGCATATATGCGCAGCTAACGCCTAGATCCTCAAAAGCGCCTTTGCATGTCTTTGAATAACGGCAGCTTTGCGTCCTTATCGGATATCGTCGCCTGCTGGGGCGAGGCCGGCCAGGAAATATTGAGCGCGGGATCGGACCACAGCACCCCTTCTTCCGTCTTTGGATCATAAAAGTCCGAGACTTTATAGACAACCTCGGTATCCTTTTCCAAGGTGCAGAAGCCGTGTGCAAAACCGGCGGGAATGAACAGCTGTTCTCCATTTTCGCCGGAAAGCTCTACCGAAACGTGTTTGCCGAAGGTGGCAGAGGCTTGCCTCAGATCGACCGCAACGTCGAAAATTCTGCCGCGGCTGACGCGGACCAGCTTGTCTTGTGGGCGGGGCGGAATTTGATAATGCAGCCCACGCACGGTTCCCTTGGCGCGCGAAAGCGAGAAATTGTCCTGAACGAAGCTGACGGACACGCCAGCATCGCGAAGCGTCTTCTCACTGTACAGCTCGGTGAAATATCCTCGGGGATCTTCAAAGCGCTTGGGAATAATGAGGAGAAGGCCAGGTATCTGCAGTTCGGTGATCTTCACGAATGTACTCTCGATCCTACTTTCAATTAATCTCTTTCGATCCGGCCCGACACATGCCGGGCTTCTGCGAATTGGTCAATGCTCGTCACGTTCAGACCTCACATTGTGTGCGATCTCCGTGCACGAGCAATTTTCCTTCTGCCGCTTATTGCAGGGAGAATTATGCAATCTCAGCGGTCGGAACAGCGCCGCGGAAGCCAGCTCTTTGAGCCCTCGATTTTAATCAGAGGAAAAAAATTTGCCCTGAGCTGCGACGTAGGCCTTCAACAGATCAATGTTTTTCCTATCGCTGGATTTTGAGCGTCTCAATCGCTGGGTGATGAAGTGGCGGGGCCAGGTCTGTGTCTTGCAAGCAATTACTTCGGGCATCCCGCTGTCACACCCTGCCGACGTCCACGCGTCGACGTTACGGCAGAGCCAATGCGCAAACTTTTCGTCAATCGGCCACGTCCCGTAGGATGCGTGATCGGTGACGATATAAGGAACGGCAATCCTGGGGCTGAGCTGATAAAAATAGTCGTCGACGCGCGCATGCTGCGTGTTGATCAGAGTCACACCAAAATCGCGGATAAAATTATCCAACCCAGCCCTGTCGACGTGCGCTTGGGTGAAAACCGGGATGCCCATGTTGAGGAGGGATTGAACCTCAAGATCCGGCGTTTTCGCACCGATGATTAACAGGGAGACGTCGTGGCCCTGGCGCAGAAGTTCGTCAACGAAAGGCAGCAGAAAAGAGCTGCCGGTCTGTTGCTGGCTCTGATCAATCCCGATCAGGATGTGTTCGACGACGCGGGCCTGGGCAGCAATAGCTTTGAGTGAAATGCGGTTGGCGAATTCCGCGGCAGCAGCCTGGCCTAATCTCGACTTGCACTGATGCCAAACCTTACGAAGCATTGTGCGCAAGGTTCTGATCTTGACGCCATAGTGGCGTCTTAATGCGTAGGCGATGCGCACATGCTCATCATAGAAGCCGGTCGTCTCGAAGCCCTGTACCGAACTATTGGCGCCGTGAAGACGAAAATACGCTCGCGCCCGGGGATCATAGGCGATTTGTCCGCCACGCGCGAGGCGGCTGTAAAGTAACCAGTCACCACAGATCCTGTATGACTTGAGTTCGGCCAGAAGATTTTCACTGATCGTCTGCCGGCGAAAAACGCAACCGCCAACATTACGAATGACGCAACTCAAACCAAACGGGCCATTAAACCAGGACGACGCAGAGGCAACGCGGGCTTCACCTGAAAAGCGATCTAGTCCAACACTGTCGTTGACAGCTGAGCGCAGAGCGCCGGTCTCATCGATGAACGCGATGCGACCAAACGCCAGCATAGTGCCGGTGTCGGCGAAGTGCGGCAGCAGGAGGCTCAGAAATTCTGGATCGCAGGTGTCGTCGCTTTCGCAGATCCAAATCAAATCTCCGGAAGCGAGCGCCAGTCCCTTTTCCCATTGAGCAAATATGTTGCCGGAGTTTTCGGTGTTGAAACAAGTTTTGATCGGTACGGGAGAAGTTTTAACAGCCTCTGCGATGACGTCCCGGCTGTGATCGGTTGATGCATCATCGAGGATGATGATTTCGCTGACTGAGATGATTTGTTTCGAGATTGAGCTTATGCGCTCTTGGAGAAAGTGCGCGTGGTTATAGTTGGGGACGATCGCCGTGACGGAGGAGCCCGCCGCGCGCTCACAAGGCGGGTGTTTTCCAGCGCTCAGCGCTTCCTTGACAGGAAAAGAGCGAAATCCGCGCGTCTCCCAACGGTCTAGAACGCGATAACGGACCGCTTTTCGTTTGGCTCGATCCTTTGGGTGTAAAAAAAACGAGAGAAGCCTGGCCCCCAGCCCGAAGAAACTTCTAGTCCATGACGGAGAATCGTCGGCGCGCGGTCGCTGCATGGGGCGGTATGGTTCCAATCGATAGTACGCTCTGTTTAAAGCAGTCATTCAGTTGACCGCGAGAACGCCACCCTTATTCGAAGCAGATTCGAGATCCAAGCTGCAGAAATCGACGTCGACCCTAGCCAGGCTGTTCTCCCTAGGCTGATATCATGCGCGTTGTAACTCGGGCCGCGATCCTTTAGGTTCTCAGCGGTTATTCACGGGGGTGATTTATGGGGCTCAGAACAGCACTTGCGTCGAAAACAAAAGCGGACGATTGCATCTCTTATCCGCAGGACCGTGATGAGGTTATGGAACTCCGGGGAGCGGTTTCTTTCCCCTATCGGCCAACGCATAGGTTCGATGGGCCCTTCGTTGATGACAGGCAGCGCTCAATCTTCAATCTCCCGAAAAACGGAGTGATCATTAAGCACGATGTCCCCGGCTGGCTGCGGCCGGAAGATGCTGCAAAGCTCCATGAACTTGCGGTGTTCGCCAAGGGGCCAGCCTTTGAACTCGGAACCGCGTCCGGTCTCTCAGCTACAATCATTTCCGAGGCGCGCGGGGATGCCGAACCCTTCGACACTGTTGACCTAAATTCGACCGATGGTCCGCGACGCCGGCTAGCAGCACGTGGCTTGCGCAGCATTCGATTCCATCAATCGGATGCTGCGGCTTGGCTGGAAGCTCAAGCGAACCTCGTCCCCCAATACGGATTTGCCTTCGTAGACCATTCCCACTCCCGAGAGCACGTCAGAGCGGCATGCCAACGTCTCGATCGCGTTATGGCATCGGGCGCGTTTGTGGCTTTTCATGACTACAGCGACCCGAGAAACTTCGATGGCACGGATGGGTATGGTGTCTTCCAAGGCGTTGAAGAAGGTCTTTCTTATCGCTTCCGGTTCTACGGGTGCTTCGGGTGCATGGGAGTTTATCGACTTATGTGAGCAAAATTCAACTGATTGCAGTCCCGCTCAATGGCCGAAGCCGCCAAAGCCTAAGAGAGCAGTTGTTCCGCTTGCCTTAAGCGTGACATTCATCCAGACCTAAAAACGCCGTCCTCCCTCAGCGTGCCATTATGCCGGGATTCCAGCTTGCGGCAAATGTGGTTGGTCGGGATCGTACTCAGTTCCGATTCGTGTCGCCGGGGTTCACTTTTAGTTTTCGAGCGACGCGCTTGGCGCGCAATGGGAATTCCGTTCCCGATATGGATCGAGACGCTAACTCAGCAACGGTGCTCTTGCCGGATGTGTCCCCGATGAAAAGGAACCTCGCGGCGCTGCACTGATTGTGTGGAACCATTCTCGCGGAGACAGGTTCGACTGGTGTTCTTAGTGACATGATCCGGGGGCCGCGTGTTAGGGCGCTCAATTTTTCAGCTCAATCTGCTATTGCATCCTGATCGCACAGGTGTAAATAGCCAGCGGTTAACGGGGGTGGTGCCAAACCACCGAAAGTATGCATTGAGGCGGAGGGCTCTGTCTCAACACGAAGTTTGCTCGATGGTCCGTTTTGCTCGGGCGCGCGTGCGAGGAGCCTGATGGCAAAACTCCCAATATCGTGTTTCATCATCGCGAGGAACGAAGCGGACCGCATTAGCCGGAGCATCCGTTCTGTAATCGAATGGGTTGACGACGTTCTGGTGGTCGATGGCGGCAGCACGGACGCAACGATTGCCGTGTCACAGCGGGAAGGCGCGCGTGTCGTTAGCAATGAGTGGCCCGGTTTCGGTCAACAGAAGCGGTTCGCCGAAGATCATTGCCGGCACAAGTGGACTCTGAATATCGACGCGGATGAGGTTGTAACGCCGGAGTTGCGGGCACAGATCGAGGGGCTCTTCGTCAACAGAACTCCGCCTCTTGTGGCTTATGGCATGCCTATCCGGCTTGTCTATCCGGGCGCAGAGAAGCCGCGCAGCTTCGCTCGAGATCACTGGTGCGTTCGACTTTACGATCGCACAGTGGTGCGATTCCGAGACTCAGCTATTCACGACTCGGTCGTTACCGATGGCTACGAAGTCGGAAGTTTAGGAGCTCCGCTCCACCATTTTTCAATCCGCTCCTTCAATGACATGAGGCGCAAACTCGACAATCGCATGTGGATCTCTATTCAGTACACCGCTGCGTCGTCACCCATTCAGCTGATGCCTAGGCTGCTGACCGAATTCCCGATGCACTTTTTCAAGTACTACATAATACGTCGTCACTTTACGGGCGGCTTGGCGGGCGTCAGGTATGCCGGAGTGCAGGCTTGGTATCGTCTTCTGAGGATCTACAGATTGATCCATTCTTTTCACCAATATCGGGATCTTCCAAGTCCTGCCGTCAACGCAGATGATAGCCTCTGGTCGATCGGCGAGCCACCGCGTCACTAGCTAATAGTTGGGCTAAGATACGCGGATTTCGTAAGCCCGGATGTCGTTTGATGCTGATGCTCCTATTCTTAGCGTCATAGGTCTAAGAACGCATCGTGACGTCCGAGGAGGCGAATATCGCAATCAAAGTTCTATCGGCTCAAAACGGCCACGCTATCGCCTTCGTTGATTAGCGTGTTTTGAGGAATTTCTCTTCATTGTGCTTCGCACCACCTGACTGAGGTACTGCGGACGCGACCGATACACTGGCGTTTCAAGCAGAACGCCGAGCGACGTAGTACTAGGGCGTTTGGCCGAATAGACGACGGTGCGACGGCGAGACAAAGATCGCGGCATACCGGCGAGGAAAGTTACCTGTCGACCTAGCAATCCTCCGGACAGTGAAACGTGAACTCCGAGTCGCGTCGACGCTTACCGACTTCTATGACGTTAGTAGGTTAGCAGAAGCGAAGTTGTGAATCGTAATCCAATGCCTGACCCGCGACATCCAAGGAAATTTTGAGATAATGATGCGCATGGACGTTCGATCGTTGGCAGAAGCCAATATCAACAAAGTCTTGGGTTCAAACCAAACCGTGGCAGTGAGCTACGCCAGTATTCCGTTTGAAGTTGGGCCTGTGTCGGAATTTCTAGGAGATAAAAAATCCGTCCAGATTGCGTCAACCGACTTCGGCTTAGTCTTGCTAGGCTGGGCCAATGAGGGTGGAATTTCAGTGTTGTCGTTGACGGGGACATCGACCGCTTTCTTTCCTACCTCTGAAACGGGTACCAAAGAACGCAACCAGACGCCTTGATGACCAAGTTGTGGCGCGGCGGTCAGCTGCGATGCTCAATGCCTCGACAGATCTCGGGGAAATGCATTCCGCAGGTTTGTTGAGATCGTAGCTCTGCCGCGCAACGAAATGCGTTAAGGTCGCGAGAAAGAGAGAAAGACGCCTAATTTACCCTTCGCTTTATTCCGTTTTGCGGTCTGCCGCCCCAAGATTGATGGGCTCTCGCTCAAATGACGGAAAGGTCTGAAGTCAATTCTCCGCGAAGTACTTTCAGCCGAGCATCTGCAATTCGATCCAATGTGTGCTGAGTTTTTACGTCGTAAAACGCGTTTTTTGCCAGCCTGATCCTATCATCTTGGCTAGATACGAGTTGATTGATCGCATCCTTCCAACTGTCACTCGTGTTATCAACCAGTAACCCATTCTGCCCGTGACTCACCACAGACGAATACTCCTTAGTATTCGAGCAAATGATTGCGGCTCCGAGCGCCGCGCATTCAAGAAATTTAAGATAGCTCTTGGCAATATTAAATTCTTCGTCAACGAGAGGCACTAGGGCTATGTCCCAATGGAAATTGGATTTTAGCCAACGAACGAAGCTCGGATAATCGTTCTTCTTCGGCAACGCCACGTGGGTGCCGAAATGATCAGACTGCTTCTGAAAACCGCCAACAATCTGAAAATCGATTTTCGCGCCATGTAGATTTTGGAGATGAAGTGCGGCATTTCTGATAATGGCGAGATCATCTCCGTGAGTCGGGGTGCCAACATAGCCAATTGTAATACGTTGTCGTTTCGTTGTTTTTTCGACTTTAAGAGGGCTAACGTCGTCCGAACGCAATTTCCACAGATCGGAGTCGAGTGCGTTGGGGATCATCGCAATGTTCGGATTAAACTCACCTAACCGCTCGACAAGGGCGGACGATGAGACCGTCATGATATCTGCTGCAGCTGCAAGGAAACGCACGCGAGCTGCCAAGTCCTTGACGTCCCCCCGATAGCCACGCTTCTGAAGCGCAACTGAATCCAACAGATCGTCATCGAGATCATAAATCAGCCGCGCGCCAGTAAGGCGCACACGAGCGATCCAGTCCTGCAAAGCGTCGGATTCAAGAGAATTGAAATCACGTTGTACAACGACAGCGTCATTGGCTCTCAATTCCGGCAACGCAGGGCGGTGCAGTTCCACCACATCCCATTCCTTAGTGATCGCTTCCGTTTTGTAAGGCAAAAGCACTCGGACATAGCCAGATCCCGCAGGACGGTTATCATCCCGAAGTGAGGGCAAGAGGAATAGACGCCCTCTTTTTCGCGGACCGGCAAGCTCACGATGAAATAGGGGGATTAAAGCATTGCGAGATTTTTCGAACGCTGGGCTCATTCGCATCGAATTGACCGAGTGATCGATGCGAGACTTTGTTACCTTCAGAGCTAAGGCTTTTCCCCCTTCACTCATCAATTTCGTGCGTTCTTCGTCCTTATAGCTTTTGGACTTGGAGTGATAAACGTAAGTGCTTGAGAGTACGCCGAGGTCAAATCCTGCATCAGCTGCACGGAAGCAGAAGTCGTTTTCTTCCCCGTATCCACGCGGAAAGCTCTTTTCGTCGAAGTATCCCACTTTATCAATAACGTCGCGCTTGATGCAAAAGCAAAAGCCATGAACCAACGGAGTTCGCACAATCTCTCCGTTCCAGCGTCGTTCGTAGAATTGATCTATCTCCTCGATGGTCATTCCAGGAGGCATGCCATTGATCGCGGTCTGCGTAGCGTTGCCAACATTGGACGGTACGGACTGCCAACTGGCAGCGTTCGATAGCGGCCCAACGATGCCAAGATTGGGATCGGTTTCGAGCGCATGCACGAGTTTGTCGAGTGCGCGACGCGGAACGATGGTATCACTGTTGAGCAGCAAAATATGGGTCGACGTGCTTGTTCGCAGGCCCTTATTGGCTGCCCGGGTGTATCCCTGACTTTTTGAGTGCCGAACCAGTTGAGCGCCGCTGTCCTCTGCAAATTGCTCGAGGAATTGCTGCGTTTCCTTTTCTGACGCATCGTCTACAATTACGATCCGGCCGCGACCACTCAACGCTTCAACGACCGAAGCTAGGCAGGCGCGAACATCATCGAGAGCGTTATGGACGCATACGACCACATCAAGGTCGAGGCTAGTTTTTGATTTTGCAGGCTTGCCGATGTTTGGCAGTGGAAGTAGGTGGCCATCCAACGAATGTGGAACATACCACGAAGCGTAGACAGACGACGTCGGCCACCATTGATTTAGGCCATGTCGGAATAACGCAAATTCCTCGGCGTCCCGTGTAGATCTCCGTTCTTCCAATAATGGATGCCATTGTACGCCGGCCTTCAGAAGAGCATAGTTGATGCTTAGCTGATCGCGTTTGCTATAACTATTGATTTCATTCCACCATAGGCGGCAAAATTGGCGTACCTCCGGTTTGCGGATGTCGAAGACCATGAAATTTGTTTCGATAAGCTGTTCCTCTGCAAGCTCTGGAAGGATTCGATAGCGGTCAATTTGAGCGTCGATAACTGACCCATCATCTAAAGCAAGGGCCTTAACCTCTTGTGCTTCCTCAAGATACGTTTCGCGAACTGGATGGGGGATAGCACCAACCCCAAAACCGGCGGCGTTGGTGCCCGCAACAAACGCCAGTGCGCTACCGCGAATGAGGACGTTCGCATCCACCCACACCACAAAATCATAATCGGGAAACAGCTTAGGCAAGTTGGTTTTTATGTATCGCGCGGTTCGTCGCGGATCGGCATCGACATACGGCGGAGTCAGAATTCGAAACACGCCATATCCGTCATTGAGCGAATCGCTAAAGCAAAAATAATCGACGTCCTGCTCCAGAGACTCTGGAAGTAAAAGCGAATCAAACGGGCCGATTACAGCTGTAACAAGAGCAACCCGGACCCTGGCGGGCGCGCGATTCCGAATAAGATCCTGATATGCCATGATGTCTGCTGTTCTATCGCGATCGAACTCCGGAAAAGCGCGAGCCGGACCGATATAGTGCATTAGGTTATAAGCGACGTCGATGTACCGCATAGTCGTAGTAAAGTTGCGCAGGCGCGGAACCAAGCCAAGCATTCGCTCAATGGCGTGCGGCGTGGCTCCGTCGATTGCGAGCGGCTCTTCCTCGAAATCATCCGTCTTAAAATGGGCATCGAGAAGCGGCCGCAAAGCTTCGGATCTTGCCCAGAAAAAAGAACCGGCCGGAAAATCTGGACAGAGATCCTCTTCCAATCGAAGGCCCAACCGCGAAAGAAGATCTTCGACACGTCGGCGATTGGCCCCCCAATGAGGTTGACCGGGAACCTCGGGATGATAAGGCGCGAAGAATGCGCCGAGGCGAGGGTCGGTATGGAATGCAGAGAGGACTTGGGAAACTACTGCCGGATTTCCAAGAACGTAGTGGAGCAAGAAGCGCCGCCAAGTAGCTGTTTTCCGACTGTGGGGCGATTTCTTTGAATGCACGTGTAAAATGACGTCGAATTTAAGAAGGTCCTTACCGAATTCGACGACAAAGGGAGCTATATCTCTACCGCGATTAATCACGGAACGAACGATAATCGTCGTCGCGTGAGGTACTCGTTCGCGGAGAATCGTGCGGATGTATTCTAGGTCCCCCCGGCCCTCGGGCACGGAAACAAAAAGCGCAAAGTTGACCGGAATATTACGCAGATGTCTGCAAAATTCTCCGATGAGATCTGGGTAGTAAAGGTGAAGATGAACAGCAACAGTCAGCCCGAAATCTGGCGGCAAGTGCGGCTCCGCATCAAATTTTATGACAGGATCCCTTGCTCCGTATTCGGGTTTTCCGAATCGAGGATGCCGACACTGAACTGCAAATTTTGATGGTGTAGGCCGGCGTCCCTCGGCATGCCCATGCTTTAAGTAATGCTGCCAAGGATCAACACCTGCTGCACGAACATCTGGATAGGCTTCCAGATACCACGCTGCATCAAAGCTCTCCCCGGAAACTGCCCGAGTTCCGAGAACTGTGGCGTCAAGTGAAATCAACGGACGGCGGAAAATTCTACGCGGGCTGCCATCTTTTCTTATCAAGACTAACTGCGCCCACTTACGTGGACGGCGTCCCCCAGTGTTTGCCGAATGGAAGACGATTAATGAGAAGGTCTCGCGAAGTGCCCTTATTGGAAAGCGGCTCGAACTATCGCCAAACGCTGGCTTTTTTATCTCGCGCTGATGAACTGATTTCCTTGAAGTAGGTTGACGTCCCTCCGCGCGTCCATATTTTACGAAGTGTTGCCAAGGATCAACACCCGCTGCGCGAACATCTGGATAGGCTTCCAGATACCATGATGCGTCAAAGCCTTCCGCAGATATTAGTTGGCCTCTGACAGGAGTTGTTTCCGATAAAATCAACGGGCGGCCGAATATTCTGCGGGGACGTCCATCTTTTTTTATCAGAATCAATCGCACCCACTTACGGGGGCGGCGCCCACCGGCCTTCTTGGAATGAAAGACAATTGGAGATAGCGCTTTATAAACCTTACTGTTTACAATCGATAGTGGGGCGCTGATGCGCCATGAGCGAGACCACTTCAAAAGCGATTGTCCAGATTCTCGAGCATCGGCTTTCGCCTTTGCTGACATGAGCGCCCTTAATGCTTCATCTCGCTCTGTGGTGCGAAATTCGAGCTTAGCTTGCGCGTATGCGAGAGCGCCGAGTGCCTCATCGCGCTCCTTGGTGCAATTTTGGAGTTGATCTCTAGTGGACGTGAGGCTCAGGCGTGCTTCGTCGCGCTCGACCATACATTGCTCGATCTTGTCCTGCACGGTCGCCAACTCACTGGCAGCGTCATCATATTTTTTGTCAGAGCGCATTAATTCTGCCCTAGCAGTCACTAGCGATTGTCGAATTTGCGTTGTTTCTTTTGCCAAAGCGTCAATGGAAACTTGGAGCTCACGGTTGCTCACCTCATTCTCGCGGATGGCGTAAGTGTCTGCGCATGCAGCGCCTAGCCGGCTAAACACTTCCTGGATGGCGCGATGGGATGAAGGATTTTTATCGGCCTGAAAAAGACGTGAGATTAGATCCATTCGTTTTTGCCCAATGCCCACGACAGCTAAGCCGTGGCCGTGGGTAAACTCGAAACACGGATAAGACTTACGTAGCTCTTCAATTACCTTGAAGACTCCAAAGCCTCGTTCTCGGACATTGCTATCGTGAAAAAGTACGATTCCGCGATCCGACAATTTCGGTAGCCAACGTTCAAGGTCGTGGCTCACTGCGCCGCGCGTATGTAGACCGTCGATGTGAAGGAGGTCGATGCTGCCATCGCTAAAGTGGTTCAGAGCTTCATCAAACGTGCTGCGAACCAAACGCGAAAAGCTAGAATAACGGGAGGTGTTATAGGCATTTACACTCCGAAACACCTCTTCGCCGTACAGTCCTGCGTGTTCGTCGCCTTTCCATGTATCAACCGCATAGCAACGAGTCGTCAGTCCCAAGCGGGCGACGCCTTGACAAAAAGCAAAGTACGATGAGCCGTAGTGCGTGCCCAGCTCAACAAACGTTTCGGGTTGATGTGCGCCTACGAGCCAAAACGCGAACGGGATGTGTTCGAGCCATGCGGAGCGTTCCAAATAGTCGGGACGCAGGAACGCTGCGAGCAGGCCTGCCGGAATCAAACGATCGCTTTCTATCGTGTCTGTTTTATCTGAAGCGTTCATAGGACTTTCTTCACTAGCTGAGGCCATCGCCCTCCTCGACTTTGGCTTTTGAACAACATAAGTCAGGGAGGTCGTGCTCTTTAAACCCAAACTTGCAGTCAGCCATGAAATATGGCGCTCGGAATAGAAGCGGCCAATATTTGTGTGCCGAGCAGGGGGAACGCAATTGCTATCCGGTTTTTTGCTTGCGTTCAATCGCGATAGAGCTGATAAGCGGGCTACTGCGACGATGGATTGTGGGCGCGAAGATCGATTACATTGATTACGGATGCGGCAGCTATACGGCGACGCTACGGTACCCGTCTTACGCCGTCTAGATGCGCTTAATTCGTCTCGTCAGCCACGTAGCGATAGCGCTGGCTTCACCAGGTATTGCCGCGAGGAATCGACTGACCGTAATTCCATTTCTTTGCTGCGGCCAACTCCAAGATGGCAAAGACCGACGCTGCTGACGACCTCGGGTTCGAGCACATTGCGCAGGTCGACGATGGTGTTGCCAACCATGCGCGCCCTGATCGTCTCAAGGTCGAGGGCGCGGAACTCGTTCCATTCGGTCAGGATGACGAGAATATCGGCGCCGTCGGCAGCCTCGTTGGCGCCATCGCACCATGCGACGCCCGGAAGCAGCGGTTCAGCCTGGCGTCGGCCCTGCGGGTCGCACGCTCGTACGGTTGCGCCGCGCTCCTGCAGCATTGGCACGATCACCAGGCTTGGCGCATCCCGCATATCGTCGGTGTTGGGCTTGAACGTCACGCCAAGGACCGCAACGGTCTTGCCACGAACCGAGCCGCCCGCCGCCGCTTCGATCCGCACAGCCATCGCAAGTTTGCGCTCGTGATTGACGCGCTCGACTTGCTCGATGATCGACACCGGCGACCGCGCTTCGCGCGCCGTACGGATGAGCGCCGAAACGTCTTTCGGAAAGCATGACCCCCCGTAGCCCGGGCCAGGATGCAAAAACTTGTCGCCGATGCGGCGGTCCTTGCCGATAGCCGATGCAACTTCCTGCACGTCGGCCCCGACAGCCTCGCAAACATCGGCAATTTCGTTGATGAAGCTGATCTTGAGTGCCAGGAAGGCGTTGGCCGCATACTTCGCGAGTTCAGCCGATTCGCGCTCGACGAACATGACGGGCGAGCCGCGCAAAGCCAGCGGCTTATAGAGACGCTCCATGATGTCTTGAGCACGCGCATCGTCGGAACCGACGAGCACGCGGTCGGGATGCGTGAAGTCCTGGATCGCCGATCCCTCGCGCAGGAATTCGGGATTGGAACAGATCGCCACATCGGCGTCGGGCCGCTTCG
>Ga0268289_100146_pt1 | contig 18566 bp, 16 predicted proteins | sample MetspNORM_FD_191340 | JGI IMG/M metagenome (GOLD analysis project Ga0268289, IMG submission 191340) | Soil microbial communities from San-Diego area, Southern California, United States - Methylocaldum sp. NOR-M | ecosystem: Environmental > Terrestrial > Soil > Desert | place: USA: California... | reverse complement strand
GCGTTAGTGTTGCATTCGTTGGTTGATTATCCGATGCGGTCTGTATCGTTGGGAGTGGTATCTGGGTTGATGGTGGGGATGCTGTGGCGTAGCGGGGGGAATGGAGGCGGGTTGGAGCGCCGTTCATCGGAGGGAGTAGAGGGTTGATGGACGTGCGGCGCGTGGTGATGGCGTGTGGGCTGGCCGTGTTGTGTGCGGGGTGCAGCGGGATGCGTGCGGATCGTTCGTTGCCGACGGGATCGGCGGCGTATGAGGTGATCCCGGCGCCGGACGGGCGTGCGGCGGCGACGGCGTATCGGATTGGTCCGTTGGACGTGCTGAAGCTGACGGTGTTTCAGGAGAAGGATCTAAGCTTCGACGAGATCCAGGTGGATGCGTCGGGCAATTTGTCGCTGCCGTTGATCGGGACGGTGCATGCGGCGGGCGACACGACGGCGGAGTTGTCGAGCGAGATCGCGCGGGCGTTGGGGGAGAAGTATCTGGTCAATCCGCAGGTATCGGTGACGGTGGCGTCGTCGGTGTCGCAGAACGTGACGGTGGAGGGCAATGTCGGGCAGCCGGGGGTCTATGCGATCAACGGCACGTCGACCTTGCTGCAGGCGCTGGCGCAGGCGCAGAGCCCGACCGACGTGGCGAAGCTCGACCAGGTGGTGATCTTCCGTACCATCGAGGGGCGTCGGGCGGGTGCGGTGTTCGACGTGGAGGCGATCCGCGAGGGGCGTGCGGCGGACCCGGAGGTGCGCGGCGGCGACGTGATCGTGGTCGGGTTCGATGCGGTGAAGGGGGCGTTCCGCGACTTCCTGAAGGCGGGCCCGCTCTTTTATGCGTTCCGGTATTTTTGAGTAGTGATGTGGTGAGGGCCTCTTGGTGAACACGGACAGCGTCTCGATGCCGCGGCCGGGGACGGTCGAAGGCGAAGCCTATTATGGCGAGGACGCCGGCGTGGGCGGGTTCGAGATCGACTTCAGGGCGCTGTGGCTGATCTTCCGGCGCAACCTGTGGATCATTGGCGGCGTGGTGGCGGCAGCCTTGGTGCTGGGGCTGGTGGCGACGATGCTGATGACGCCACGCTACACCGCGCAGGCGAGCGTGCAGATCGACCAGGCGGCGGACCAGGTGCTGGGGACCGAGACCGAGCTGCAGCCGCAGGCGGCATATCAGGATGCCGACCGGTTCCTGCAGACGCAGGTGGATGTGTTCAAGAGCCGGGCGATGGCCGAGCGCGTGGCGCAGGCGCTGGGGTTGTTCAAGGGCGAGACGTTCTTCGAGCGGATGAACCTCGCGGTGCCTGATCCCGAGCCGACGGTGGCGCGCGACAAGCAATTGCGCGATGCGGTGATCGAGGGCATTCTCGACAATCTCGACGTATCGCTGCCGCGCGATTCCCGCGTGGTGACGGTGGCGTTCGAAGGCCCCGACCCCGCGCTCGCGGCGCAGATCGCCAACACCTACACCTCGGAGTTCATCAAGAACAACCTGCAGCGCAAGTTCAACTCGACGTCGTACGCGCGCAGTTTCCTGTCGCAACAGCTGGGCGAGGCCAAGGCGAAGCTCGAACAGTCCGAGCGCGCGCTCAACGATTATGCGCGTCAGGTAGGGCTGATCAAGACCGAGCAGACCGGCTCCGACGGCACGACCACGACCGGCGGGGCGTCGGTGACGACGGCGTCGCTGGCGCAGCTCAACCAGGCGACCAACCAGGCGACCGCGAACCGGATCGCGGCGGAAGAGAAGTGGCGCTCGATCGAGGATACGCCGCTGCTCAACATCCCCGACGTGCTGGCCAACCAGGCCGTCCAGCAATTGCTCAACCAGCGCGCGCAGGCGACCGCGGCGCTGAGCCAGGAACGCGCCAAGCACCTCGACGCCTATCCGACGGTGCAGCAGCTGAAGGCGCAGCTCGACGAGCTCAATGCGCAGGTCAACGCGATCGCGACCGGGATCAAGCAATCGATCCGCCAGCAATATGAAAGCGCCGCGTTGCAGGAACGCTCGCTCGAGGCGCAGGTCAACGAGCTCAAGGGCGCGACCTTGACCGAGCAGGATCGCGCGGTGCGCTACAACATCCTGGCGCGCGAGGCGGACACCAACCGCACGCTCTATGATGGTCTCCTCCAGCGCTACAAGGAAGTGAGCGCGGCGGCCGGGATCACCGCGAGCAACGTCTCGGTGGTCGACGAGGCGAGCGTGCCCAACACGCCGTCGTCGCCCCGGCTGGTGCTCAACCTGGCGCTGGCGCTGCTCGCCGGCCTCGCCATCGCGGGCGGCATGGTGTTCGTGCGCGAGCAGCTCGACGATGCGATCCGCGCGCCGGAAGACATCGAGCGCAAGCTCGGCATTCCGGCGCTGGGCGCGATCCCGGTGAGCGAGGTCGATCTGCGCGAGGAGCTGGACATGCCGCGCTCGGCGGTGGCCGAAGCCTATAACTCGCTGAGGACCGCGCTGCTCTACTCGACGCCCGAAGGCATGCCGCCGGTGCTGTTCGTCACCTCGAGCGCGGCAGGCGAAGGCAAGTCGACCACCAGCTATGCGCTCGCCCAGGGACTCGCCAAGCTGGGCAAGCGGGTGGTGCTGATCGACATCGACCTGCGCCGCCCCGCGCAGCACCGCGCGTTCGGCCTGCCGAACGACGCAGGCATGTCCGATCTCCTCACCTCGCACCGCGAGATCGGCTCGGTGATCCGCACCACCGAGATCGACAATCTGTCGTTCATCCCCGCCGGGCCCATCCCGCCCAGCCCCACCGAACTGCTCGGCAGCGCCCGACTGGTCGCCGTGCTCGACGAGCTCAGGCGCACGTTCGACGTCGTCATCCTCGACGGCCCGCCCGTGCTCGGCCTCGCCGACGCCCCCCTCATCGCTTCCGTCGCCGGCAACGTCGCGTTCATCGTCGAAGCCGCCCGAGGCCACCGCGGCGCCACCAAAACCGCGCTGCGCCGCTTGCACACCGGACACGCACACCTCCTCGGCGCCGTCCTCACCAAGTTCGACCCCAAAAAAACCTCCGGCTACTCCCAATACGGCTACAATTATTACCAATATGGAGCCGATTAGATTGGGCACGCATCATCCCGCGCACCGGGCGGGGGCGCACCAGCCCATCTATCATACGCACATGCCGCTTCGTAACCGTGATCTCTGCGCGTCGCCGTGCGTCAACAGCCGCCGGCCCTGTGGCGACAGTCCGAGCCCTGCTTCGGCGCCGCTGCTCGCCGACGAGGCGCGGCCGAGCCTGCAAGAGGGCGCGCGCCGTTCATGAGCAACGAGGCGGGATTCCGTTACAAGGGCGTCGCAGGCTTGGGCTTATCCCTGATGGCCGGACGCGTCGCGCAGGCCGTATCCTTTCTGTTGATGGCACGCTTTCTCAGCGCGCCCTCCATGGGGAAGGTCGCGATCTTCACTGCGCTGTTCCTAGGCTTCTTCCAGCTTACCAATCTCGGGTTCGATCGCTACATCGTTTACGCGCGAGCGAGCGATCAAGCCGAACTGCATCAGACGATCGACACCGTGTGGACGCTACAGATCGTGCGTGGGACACTGATCATGCTCGCTACGGTGCCCGTCTATTTGCTGTTGGGCTTTTTCCCGCAGCTCGGCATCAGCCTGAACGAGGTGATCGGGATCGGGGCGATCGTCTTCGTATTCAGCCTCGCCAATCCGGAGCTCTCCTCGTTCGAGCGTGAAGGCAATTTCGTTTTCGTCTCGCGCGCGCGCGGACTGTCGGTGGTCGCGGGCGCGCTGGTGATGATCGTGCTTGTCCTCGTCTGGCGCAGCCCCTGGGTCTATCTGATCGGACAGATGGCGAACGCGCTTGCGCTCGTCTGGCTTTCTTATCATTATTCGACCCGGCGTCCCTGGTTCCATGTCGACCGGGAACGGATGGGCAAGGTTCTCGACTACAGCCGCCATCTGATCCTGATCGCGGCCGTGTCCTTCCTCGCTACCCAGGCGCAGCACATCTATGTCGGCGCACTGTTCGGCGCGGCAACGCTGGGCATGTATTTCACCTGGTACCGGTTGGTTAACCTGCCCGGCGAATTCGTCACCCAGATGCAGGATCGGCTGCTATTCGCGAAGGCCAGCGAACAATCGCGCCGACAGCAGCGCAACGGGCTGACGCAGCTCGTCGGCTTCGGGCTGTCGATGGGGCTGCTCATCCCCTTCTATGTTTTCGTTTGGTTTCACGGCGACGTGCTGATGACCTTGCTCGCCGGCGCGCGCTGGACCCCTTTTTGGTGGGGCGGCAGGATGTTCGTGTGCATCAGTTTCCTCTTCGCCGTCGCGGGGACGATCACGCCATTCAACCTTGTCACCGTGCCACATCTGTCGAGCCGGTTGCGTACCGCAGAGGCGCTGACGGGCTTCAGCCTGATTCTGATCCTGGGCCCCCGCTTCGGTATCGCCGGGGTGTTGGCGGCGCTGCTCACCGAGGTATCGATCGCGGTCCTCGGTCGGCTCTACCTCCTCTATCGCTATATCGTGACCGAGAACCGCGGCGTTCATCTCCGTACCGCGCTGCTCATTCTTGCGGTGATGTTCGGGCCGTTGCTGGCCTGGGAGGCGGTGGTGGGGCCATTGCTCGACAAACGCCCGCTCGCCTTCGCTTCTCTCGCCTTTTTTCTCACATGGACACTGATGCTGGCCGCGTGTGTTTACGGCGCACGTCAACGGCTTCGGACGCGACTCCTGCTATGAAGATCCTTTACATCGCCCCCGAATATCCCTCGCCCGGCGAGAATGCGGCACAGGTGCGCGCGAACGCGCTGCTGCCGCGACTCGCAGAGCAGGTCGACCTGCGCATCCTGGCATACCCGCCCCACGATGTCGAAGTCGAAACCTCAAGCGATCCGGCCTTGACGCCGGTCGGACGCGGCGTGGCGGCGCGCGGCGCCCTGTTGCGCGCGACCTTCTCGTCCCGTCCGCGTTCCTTTCTGCGCTACGACACTGCGGAGGCACGGGCCGCCTTTGCAGCGCTTCTCGAAAGTTTTCAGCCGGACGTGGTTCATTTCGATTCGGTCGGCACGCTCGCTCTTATGGGCGAGCTAGCGCGTATGCCGCGACCGCCCAAGCTCGTCGCGCACACGCACGACGCCGTTTCGCAGCTCTACGCACGCCTCGCGCAGAGCGGGCCGCCCCTTACTCGCGCACTTGCGCGCAGCGAACACCGGAAGTTCCTGCGTCTCGAGCGCGAAGAACTCGCGCGCTGCGACGCGGTGATCGTCGATAGTCCGGAGGATGCCGCGTTTCTGCGAGCGCAGACCGGGGGTGCTCGCGTCAATCTCGTCCCGATCGGCGTCGACCTGACGCGCTTTTCACCCGACGGGCCACGCGCTGACCTGACGCACCCGGCGATCGTCTTTTCGGGCTCGATGGCGTCCGAACAATCGGCCGACGCCGCGCAGTTCCTGGTCGGCAAAATCATGCCGCGGCTGTGGCAACACTACCCAGATGCGCATGTCTATCTAGTCGGCAGCAACCCGGTATCCGTCGTGTCGGCGCTTGAGGGCGATCGTGTGCACATCACGGGATTCGTCGATGATCTGACACGCTATTTGCGCGCCGCTGACGTTTATGTCTGCCCGCTTCGGCTCGGCTCGGGAATGCGCACGCGAGTGATCGAGGCGCTGGCGTGCGGTGCCCGCGCGGTGTCGACATCTTTCGGGGTGCGCGGCCTTGCCCAGGACGAGGGAGGCGATCTGCCCTGGCTCACAGCCGATACGGCGGATGCGATGGCGACGGCGATGGCCGAGTTGCTCGGCGGCGCTCGACCTGATCTTGGCGAACACGCGGCGGCCTATGCGGTGGGCAATTATTCGTGGGACGGCGTCGCGGCGCAGATCGTTGAAATCTATGAGGGATTGTTGTCGAATGGCTGATCTTTCCTCGCGCCCGATGGAGCCGGTGTTCGTGCTCGGCAACCCGCGATCGGGGACGACGATGCTTCGCCTGATGCTGACGTCGCATCCGTTGATCGGCATTCCGCCCGAAAGCGATTTCATCGTCCGTCTTTTTCCGCGCTTCGGCCACCAGCGTGCGCTTTCGCAGGCCGATGCCATCGCGCTCGGCAAATGCCTCGCCGGCAATCCGGTCGACCTCGCGGAACATTGGGAAGTGCCTCTCGACGCACTGATAGGCGATGGCCGCGGATTGACGGGGCTTTCCTATGCAGAGGCCTGTGCCGAGATCTATCTCGGATACCGGCGCGCGAAGGGACTGCCGTCGGCGCTGCTGTGGGGCGACAAGAACAATGCCTACGGCCACTATATCGATCTTCTCGCGCGGCTTTTTCCTGCCGGCCGCTTCATCCATCTGGTCCGGGATGGCCGCGCGGTCCTCAATTCCTATCGCATGCTCGATGCTACCGACGACACCAAATATGCGCCGATCCTGCCCAAGGATGCGCGCGCCGTGGCGCTGCGATGGTCCGATACGGTCGGGCGTGTCGATCGTCACCTCGCACGTTATGCCGCGAACCGGTCGATCAGCCTGCGTTATGAGGATCTGGTCTCCGATCCTGAAGGGCAGGCGCGGCGACTTTGCGGTTTCCTCTCGGTCCCCTATGAAGCCGAGATGCTGGATTTTCACATCAAGAACGCCGAGCAGGCGCTCGAGCCGCGGAAATATGGCTGGAAAGCGAATACCTTCAAACCGCTCGATGTGGCGAAGCGCGATGCCTGGCGCACGAAACTCTCTCCCGAAACGCTTGCGGAGTTCGAAGCGATCGCCGGCCCGACCTTGCGCCGTCAGAGCTATGACGTGACGGCGGGGCCGCGCGGGGCGGCGCCCGGGACCTGGCGGTTTCGGCTGAATGCGAGAATGCGCGAGGCAATGCGCCACGCGCGCGTGGTAGGCGTGGGTCTGCGTCAGCGATTCGCCGGCTAGATCATGGGGCTGTTGTCCACCTTTCGCGATGTCGTCCAACCGTCCTTCCGGCGCGATTATGCGCGCCGGCATGTCAAATGCCACCGGACGACCCGGCTGTTCCATGAAGACCGGCTGGAAATCGCGCCCTACGTCTATCTCGGCCCCAATTGCATGATCAACGCTCAAGGGGGCGTAGCGATCGGCGCGGGAACGATCTTCGGCCCCGAGGTGGTCGTTCTGTCGAGCACCCACGATTTCCGGATGGGCGATCTGCTGCCCTATGACGTGTATGACAGCCAGCGTCCTGTGACGATCGGCCGCGGCGTGTGGATCGGATATCGCGCGATGATCTGCCCGGGGATCACGATCGGCGACGGCGCCGTCGTTGCGATGGGTGCGGTCGTCACGCGAGATGTCGGCATCGGCGACGTGGTCGGCGGAAACCCCGCGACCCGGATCGCCGAACGCGACGCGGGCAAGATCGCCGGCCTGATAGCGGAGGAGCGCTATTTCCATCGCCAACATGCGTCAGGGCCGCGTCCCCGCGTCCTGGTGGGAACAGGCGATGCGGCGTAACGGTGACATTGCTCTTGGCCCGCCGCATATGATCGGCGGCGCCCGGCGATGCCCCGCAGAAGCGTTCGGGTTGACCATGCCGCCGGCCGGCATCGCAGGTACACAGAATTTCAGGACGTTCTCATGCTGCGTAGCATAAATACGGCATTGCACGTGATCGCATTCGGCATCGTCGTGACGATGCTTCCATATTCTGCGGGTCAACTTGTCGCTGTGCTGGGGTGTCTCATCGTATGTTGGGGCGTGACGCACGTTGCACTCGTGCAAATCGGCCGCAGACACTCTACCGAACTGAGCGGCCTCGTTTTGGCGATGATCCTGTTCTACTGGGCGGCCTATCTCGGAAAGCTCGCTCTGGCGCCATTCCTGGCTGATCAATATTGGGTCGTCCCGATCCTCATCGACACCACGTCGCTGCTGGACGACCTGCCGTTCGGCTTTGCGATCTTCACTATCGGCTACGCGGCGCTCATCGCCGGGATTTTTTTGTATCCCTATCGATCCGGAATTCCGTGGAAAATCGAGTCGTTCAATCCGCGGCTGAACGCACTGGCCATCGCCATCCCCATCGGCCTGGTGATCAAATATATCCTCAAAGCGAAGTTCGATATCGGCGTTCCGGGTCTCGAGCCCCAATATCTGGGTGTTCCGCTTCTGGCCGGGGCGCTGTCGCTCGTCACCGGTACCGGGTCGATTTATTTTGCGAATTCACTGTTCTTCTGTGCACTATGTACCGGTCGCCGCGGGATGGCGATCCTTGGTCTGATCCTGGCTTTTGCCAACGGCCTCATCGATCTTCGTTTCGGGGCCAAGGACACGATCATGTACCAGTTGGTCATTTCCGCGGCCTATCTACTCATTGTCCATGGCGCGTTGGTGATGCGTCGCGTCGCCTTCCTGAAGGTCGCACGTAGCGTGACGGTCCTGGTTGCGGTGTTTGGCATACTCGTGATCGGCGCCTATCGATTCATGAACATCTATCGCTTCGGACTCTTGGACGGTTCGGGCGTGGGTTCGGCGGTTGCGGCCGCGCTCGACAGCGACGTCGCAGGATCGCGATCGTCGTTCATGGAAATCTACAACCGCATCACGGGCCTCGATACCTTGACGGCGGTTCTGCCTCTTCGCGACGCATTGAAGGGCAATTCCGGCATCGCCGATATGTTGACCGGCAGCCTCGTCGAGAACTTCACATACGTCCTTATGGGCACATACGATGCAGCGACCCGATTTTCGATGACGCAATTCGGCTATTTCTATCTGGCCGGAGGCATCGCCGCGCTCATCGGCGGGTGTTTGTTCCTGGGTGCGCTATTCAGATTTGTTCAAAAGACGGCACTTCGTTTCAATGTCGCCCATCCGATGAAGCTCGCCATGCTGCCGGTGTTGTGGATCCTGTTCGTCAACACATTGCTGGGCGGCGGTAATCTGTTTCTCTGGGGCAAGGAGATTGGCGCCATCCTGATCGTGTATTATGGGACGGCACGACTGGCTTGCGCGGCCAATCCCTCTCGCGGCTATGGCAACAAGACCCGTATTGAACGTAGTTCGTCCGGGACCACCGCGATGGACAGGTCTCCAGGCATGACGCCTGCATCACGTTTGGGGACTTCTAACAGATAAGAGCGCAATTCGCCTTGCCGATGTGATGGACGGATTTCGCAGTTGAACGGGCGTCGTGGGGATGACGCGGCCAAGGCCTTTGGAGATACGATTATGGACGTGTTGCGGTCATTCATTCGCCTGAACCGCCGGGCGTCGGATTGGCTGGCTCGTACCATGCCGAAGACCTTCGGCACGCCGTCACCGTGCTATTTCGACGCCATGTCGGCTCGGGTCGCGAAAACGATAGCCGAAGATCGGCCGGGCATTGTCCTGGAAGCCGGAGGAGTCGACCGACCGATGATGTCGCGGTCGCCGGATTACCGTTTTGTGGGCCTCGACATCGACGAACAGCCGGATTGCGCGACGCTTTACGACGATTTCATTGTCCAATCCATCGAGGAGCCGGTGCCCCTGAGGGCCGATCTGATCGTCTCGCTGACGCTGCTCGAGCATGTTCCCAACAATCGCCGCGCGATCAAATCGATGTTCGACAGCCTTCGTCCCGGAGGCAGCATGCATCATTATGTGCCGTCGGGCTTCCATCCATATTCTCTTGCTCTGCGCCTGGTCGGCCCGAAGATCCAGAAAGCGCTTATACCAATATTGCGGCCCGGAGCCGAAGACGTTACCGGCTATCCGGCCTTTTTCGATCAATGCAGCCCCGGGAAAATGGAGAAGTTGCTCCATGAGGCAGGATTCAGGGATATCAAGATTTTGCCATATTATAGAGCAAATGATTATTTCGCTTTCTTTACGCCGCTATTTGTGACGATTTCCTTGTTTGAGGATGCTTGCTCTGTCCTTGGGATAAGATTATTTTCTTCTGGTTTCGTGTTCAGCGCTACTCGACCGAAGAGCTAAGGAACAACGGCTGCGTATATTTCTTCGCCCAATTCATCAATTACAATTATGTTTAGTATCGGAGATTAATCTTGGCTAAGGTTGCGGTCATTACAGGCGTTACTGGGCAAGACGGATCATATTTGGCAGAATTTCTTCTTGAAAAGGGATATGAGGTTCATGGCATCAAGCGCCGATCATCGCTGATCAATACGCAGCGCATCGACCATATTTACCAAGATCCACATGCCGTTAACCGAAAAATGCATCTCCATTATGGGGATCTCACCGATACATCGAGCCTGACTCGCATTCTCGGCGACGTTAAGCCTGACGAGGTGTACAATCTGGGCGCTCAAAGCCACGTCGCGGTAAGTTTCGAAGCTCCCGAATATACCGCCGAAGTCGACGCCATCGGTGCGCTGCGTCTGCTCGAAGCGATCCGTTTCCTCGGTCTTGAGAAAAAGACGCGGTTCTACCAGGCATCGACCTCGGAACTTTACGGGCTCGTGCAGGAAACTCCCCAGCGCGAGACGACGCCCTTTTACCCGCGCTCGCCATATGCGGTGGCCAAGCTGTATGCCTATTGGATAACGGTGAATTACCGCGAGGCTTACGGATTGTATGCCTGCAACGGGATATTGTTCAATCACGAAAGCCCGCGGCGGGGCGAAACGTTCGTCACGCGGAAAATCACGCGGGCTCTGGCGAACATCAGCCAGGGACTGGAGGACTGTCTCTATCTGGGCAACATCGATGCGTTGCGCGATTGGGGGCACGCGAAAGACTATGTCGCCATGCAATGGCTTATGCTTCAGCAGGACGCACCGGAGGATTTCGTCATCGCCACGGGGCAGCAGCATTCGGTGCGGCAGTTCATCACGTGGGCGGCCGAGGATCTCGGAGTACGGCTGCGTTTCGAGGGGCAGGGGCTCGACGAGAAGGGTATCGTAGAAACGGTCGAAGGCGATCGGGCGCCAGCAGTCAAGCCCGGCGACGTCATCGTCCGGATCGATCCTCGCTATTTTCGCCCGGCCGAAGTCGAGACCCTTCTCGGCGATCCGGGCTACGCCAGGGAGCGGCTCGGCTGGAAACCTGAGATTTCGGTGCGCGACATGTGCGCGGAAATGATCGCGGTCGACCTTGAAATCGCGCAGCGGGATGCCCTTCTGCGCACGCATGGCTATGACGTGCACGTCGCGCGGGAATCCTGAGGTAGCAATGGGCGTCTTCGTCGCTGGACATCAGGGCATGGTTGGCGGCGCGATCACGCGCAAGCTGCAGGCCCGCGGTGTGTCAACGATTACACGAACGCGCAAGGAGTTGGACCTCCAGAGCCAGTCTGACGTTCGCGCGTTTTTCGAGGCGGAGAAGCCGGACGCCGTTGTTCTGGCGGCGGCCAAGGTGGGCGGCATCCACGCCAACCGGAGCTATCCGGCAGAGTTCATCCACGACAATCTGATGATCGAATGCAACGTCGTCCACGAAGCCCATCGGGCCGGGGTCCGGCGACTGCTTTTCCTCGGATCGTCATGCATCTATCCCGCTGCCGCGCAGCAGCCGATGCGGGAGGATGCGCTTCTCACCGGCGTCCTCGAACCTACCAACGAACCTTACGCTATCGCAAAAATCGCCGGCATCAAACTCTGCGAGAGCTACAACAGGCAGTTCGGCACCGACTATCGATCGGTAATGCCGACGAATCTTTACGGACCCGGAGATAATTTCCATCCCGAGAATTCGCACGTCCTGCCGGCGTTGCTACGTCGATTTCACGAGGCGGTGGAGCAAGGAAAAGAGGAAGTCGTGTTATGGGGCACCGGGACGCCCAAACGCGAATTCATGCACGTTGACGACATGGCCGATGCGTGCCTCTTCGTCATGGATTTGGATGAGTCCATCTACCGCGCCAATACGCAACCGATGCTCAGCCATATCAATGTTGGGACGGGGCAAGATGTCACGATTGCCGAGTTGGCGTCGATCATCGCAGGGATTACCGGATTCAAGGGGCGCATAGCGTTCGACCCGAATATGCCCGACGGCCCCCCCCGCAAGCTGCTGGATGTGACCCGTCTGGCGAACATGGGGTGGCGCGCCAGCGTTGCGCTGGAAGACGGTATCGCTGCTACCTACCGGTGGTTTTTGACGAATCGGCCATCGCTTCGACAGATCTAAGCGCACGATCGGGCGGGTTCGCTAACGGGCCCGCCTGAGCCTGTCGGCACATCATCCGCCGTAGAAGCGCAAGACCGAATTGCAGACACGATCGAGTTGCTCGTCCCCGAGCAGCGCCGATGACGGCAAGCTGAGGCCGTGATCATACAGCCATTTACTGTTCGCGCGGGACTGAACGCCGAGATCCTTATAGCAGGGCTGGAGATGCATCGGATAGAAGAAACGTCGCGTGCCAATCCCATCGGCGTCGAGATGCGCCGCAAGTCGCTCGGGATCGTCGACGAGCACGTTGACGAACCAGTGATTGGAACGAACGTGTGGCGGAGGCGTCATCAGCCGAATATCGGGATGGCTGCCCAGTCGGTCCTGATAGACATCGAAATTGCGCTGTTTTCCGGCCATGATCCTCTCGAACTTGGTCAGTTGGGCAACGCCGATGGCTGCTTGCAGATCGGTAAAGCAGAAATTGTACCCGATGCTCTCGTGAACGAAGATTCCCTTGCGATCGCGGCCATGGTTCTTGATTCGGTATAAGCGCGCGAGGTCGTCGGCCGTCTGGCACAATACGATCCCGCCCTCGCCGCAGGTGATCGTCTTGTTGGCGAAAAACGAAAAGGTGCCGAAACGACCGAACGTGCCGGCGTGCTTGCCGTGCCACGTAATGCCGAACGCCTCGGCAGCGTCTTCGATCATGATCAAATCATGGCGTTCGGCCAGCGCCGTCACCGCATCCATCTCTGCCATCTGCCCATAGAGATGGACGGGCATCAGCGCCTTGGTCCGGTTAGTGATACAGGCCTCGGCAGAGGCGATGTCCATGCAGCCTGTCGCCGGGTCGACGTCGCAGAATACGGGCTTGGCCCCCACCATCATCACGGCGTTGGATGATGCGATAAACGTCAGATCCGGAATGATTACTTCGTCGCCAGGCCCAATCCCAGAAGCCATTAAGGCAGCGACGATAGCCAACGTGCCATTCGACGTAGCAATCGAATGAAGAGATTGTGTAATCTCCTCTACTTTTTCCAAAAACTCCGCAGTCTTCTGATTCTCGGTGATGAACGTCGACGCAATTACCTCGGACAGCTGCTCGAGCTCGACGCCGTCGATCCAAGGCTCTATTTGCGGAATATAGTCCATTCCAACGTCCAGTCTTTTCAGGAGTGAGGGTTCAATCTTTGACGGCCGCGTCGTAGCCAAGGTGCTGCATCGGCTCGAGATACCCGCCCGCGGCGAGCGCCTCCACCGCTTCCGGCGAGAAGTGTTTGGACCAACCGCCGACAGCGCCTTCACGAACGAAGGAAATGCCGTCATCGCCGTGCATCGCGCGTTTTTCGTCCACCTTGGCCTTGACCTTGGCGAACTCGAACTCCGCCGCGATCGCTTGCGCGCGCTCCAGCAACAATGGCTTTCCAGTCAGTTCTTCGGCGATACGACTCAATTCCCCCGCAGCATCGGCGCGCAGATTCTCATAGCGCGCCTGCACAGTACCCGGTCGGTTGATCCAGGTCGCCGCGAACTGCGGCCATGTAAAGCGTGGGCTGACGGGGTCGGTCGCGAGCAGGCGGATGAAGGCGGGCATATTGGCGCGCACATCCTCATAATCGGCAAAGCCCGCTTTTTCCCGCATAAGCCGGATCATCAGCTCGTTGCCGAACTCCTTGACGAAAAAGCAATGGTAGTAAAACGATACGAGCATGTCGCGAGGGTCGCGCCACAACACCACGACATTGCGAAGCCCCGCCGGGTTCAGAAAATGTCCGTGCGTGATCGATGGCTCGAGCCGGACCGACTGATTGCGCCGAAACGGCAGACCGGTCGCCGCGGACAGCATCTGGGCAAGCCAAGTGCCTCCACATTTCGGAAATTCGTTGACGATGTAATAGGGCGCGACACCGGAGAGCAGACGAACGGCGCTTTTGTGGCGCAGCGCTCGCAAGCGAACGAACAGGCGATCGGGAACCATGGACGACATGATGTGCTGGGTTTCGCTTTCGGGAACAACCACAACCGGTCAGTGACGGTCCATCGGGCGCGCGAGCACCAACAGCGAACAGCCGCCGAGGGATTTGCTGAGCAGGTTCGGCGACAGCGACCAGAGCAATCGCCGAGGAAGCCATGCCAGCCGCGTTCTGAGCGGCTTGCGGGCGCCGCTGCCTGGATCGAAGGCGCTGGTGAATTCATGGCCGACGATTTCGTATCCGGTGTCTTTCAATGCCGCGAGGGCCGTTTCCGCCGTGAAGAAATGCAAATGCCCGACCTGCGCGCGCGCTTTGAGAAAGCCACCGCGCAGCAAGGCGCTGGCATGAACTTCCAACGGGATGTGGAACACATGCCAATCGGCAACGGGCTTGATCGATCGTAAGAAGCCGAAATAATCCTCGACGTGCTCGAACACGTCGATGATGGTCAGCACATCGAAATGTTCGCCCGAAACCGCCACGTCCTCGAGCTTGAAGTGAAGACGATCATGCTCCTTGGGCTTGCAGATGGCATACGCATCGTTTGACAGGTCGAAGCCAGCGAATTGTGTCTCAGGCAAGCTGCGCGCAAGGTTGACGAGAATCTCGCCTGAGCCGCAACCGACTTCGGCCAATGTCCCCGGTTCCACACGGTGGCGACGCAGCATGTCGAGAATCAATTGCGCCTTCCACGGGGAATCCGCCGCGTGCCAATCGGCATTGGCGGCGAGATAGGTGTTATCATTGTAACGGTCGCCAATGGCTGATGCCGTGCCGCCCTGGCTCATCAAGCTGTTCCTTCTTGCTGCGGAGCCGAAGACACTTCGCATTCTGCGGGATCGTCCTGCACGAAATGGCCATTCGCCCCAAGTATTTTTCGGTAGAACGACAGTGTCTGATCGCCAATTTGCTTCCGTCCGAAGGCCTGAGCGGCTTGGCGTGCCCTCACGCCAATCTGCTGCGCGAGCACCGGATCGTCCATCAATCTCTTCACGCTTTGCCAAAGCATGTTGTCATCGCCCACCGGAGCGATGAATCCGGTCTCGCCGTCTTTGACGAAATACGGCACGTCGCCCACGGGCGTCGAAACGACCGGCCGGCCCATCGCCAGGGCTTCCCATACCGACACCGGAGAGGATTCTGTAAGCGAACAGCAGAGATAGGTGTCGAAGCGCCGCAATAGCGGTCGGACGTCCTTTCGCCCGCCCACGAACGACACATTATCCGCCCCCAGTCGTTCGGCCAATGCGACCAGCTCGTCGTTTAGTGATTGCTGACGGCGATAGACCGGTCCGACTATTACGAAGCGACATACCCGCCCTTCGGCGCGAGCCCGCGCGGCCACTCGAATAAAAGTGTCAATTCCTTTGACTGGATTAATGTTTGCCACAAGTCCGACAACAAACTCGCCCTTCCAGGAATCGATCAGCGCTTCGTCGCCAGGGTAGATCCCTGCAGGATCGAAAGCCTTCAAATCCACCATCGATTGGATGACGGCTGTTTGTGCTTCCCTCGGGATCAGTTTCCCGTAGTAATCTCGTGTGCTGCGGGAGGCGAAAATGAACGCCCCGCACCTGCGCGCCGCCAACCTGAATAGGCGCCTGATGTAACCAGGCATCTGGGTGTCGTTGAGCAACCATATCAGCGGCACGCCCGAAAGCCGCGCGACGATCGCGGCCTTGAACTGCCAGGCACCGCCCCAAGCGTGGATCAGGTCCGGCTGTGTCTTTCGAACGTGCCAAGTCAGAGAGATAATCTCTAAGGGAGAGCGTACGATATACACAAGAAGCGGCCAAAATTCCTTCGTCAAATGGGAAATCGGCCAGAATGTGTAGCTCAACCCATTATCGTCGCACAATTTTTGGAATAGGTCGTTGTTTCCATTCGGTATGATAATTTCCAAATCCATACAGTGATGCAGCGCTTCGGCTACGCGAACCATCTGTACATGCGGCCCCGCAAGTTTCGGAACCTCAATGAAATAAAGAACTTTCAAGCCAACGTCATGTCGTGCGATACCTCTTCCTCCTCTTCGGGCATCTCCGCTCGACTCACTTGGTTTACGCAAAAATCGCGTAAGAACAGATGCAATTTTCGCCATGACAAAACCCATGTACTTTACGTCTACATCATCTACCTGAAAATAAATTGTGGTATCTTAGAAACGTTCTTCGCTGCCAATGCCCACAGCCCGCCGACATCGTTATTTCTCAAAGCAATATAATCTTCATATGATTTTCTAAGTACCTTGAGGGCATTACGATTGCTCTCACCGCCAAGTCGCATTTTCACCAGAACCTCTGGTATGTACACCGGATTGGCACTTACCTTCGAAAAATAGCGCAAAACGAAATCATAGTCTGCCGCAATACGAAAACCGGTATCGTAGTTTCCAATGCGATCGAAGACCGCGCGTCGCAGAAAAAGAGTCGGATGTGGTGGCATCCAGCCTCGCGCAAGGCGGCGCTTGGAATATTCTCCCGCGATCCATCGTCGAATGATCCGCCCTATATCGTCCTTCGAAACATAGTCGAGATCGCCATATGCCGCCTCTATCGTCGGATCGGAGAAGGCGGCGGCAACCCGATTCAACACGAGATCATGCGCGAGAAAATCATCCGAATGTACGATCCCAATAATGTCGCCCGATGCTTTGGAGATCCCTTTGTTCAATGCATCATAAATCCCGGAATCCGGCTCGCTGAAAACATGCATGTTTTGATGGCGCGCGCGATTTATGGCGTCGAGGGAGCGATCTGTCGACGCGCCTTCGATAACGATGTGCTCCAGATCAACATTGCGCTGTGCAGCAACGCTATCGATAGCGCAGGCTATCGTATGTTCCGAGTTATAAACGGCAGTGATTATTGATATTTTCATAGTTTCCAATCAAATACCGTCTTGCGGGCTCGGGAGGATATTACTTTACGAACGAAATCAACGAGCGCCGTGCCCAGTAAGAATAACTTTAATTGTCCGCAATGCGATGGTCACATCAAGCCAAAATGAAAAATTCTTGATGTAGTAGAAATCATAGTGAAGCTTTGCTCGCACATCTTCTACTTCTGCCACATGGCCTTGGTTGATTTGCGCCCAGCCTGTAATACCCGGACGAATTATGTGACGATAATGATAAAAGGGGATTTCGGATTCATACCATCGCGTTAGCTCGATTGCTTCGGGACGCGGTCCGATCCAGCTCATGTCGCCACGCAGGACGTTGAGAAGCTGCGGCAACTCGTCAATACGCAGGCGGCGAAGAACGCGTCCTAATGGCGTGACGCGCTTGTCATCGGCACGCGTGATTGCTTTGCTGCGTCCGTCGCCTCCTTCCGAATCGGAGGATATCCGCATGGTACGGAATTTATAGACCGTAAAGCGCTCGCCGCGAAAACCGGTACGAAGCTGCCGAAATAATGCCGGTCCTGGGCTGTCGATCTTTATTGCCAGGGCGATTATCAAAAGAAGTGGCGCAAAAAAGACGAGGAGCAGTATAGCGGCTACGCGGTCGATGGCGCCCTTTATTTTGATATATGCCAAATCAGGGTTGAGCGAACCCAAGGTATTTTCCGAAAGGTGCCTGATTTCGACGCGCCCTGTCAATTGCTCGACGACCTGCTGTACGTGAAAAACGGGAACGCCGCTCAGCGCGCAATCGGCAATCTTTCGCTGCCAGTCGTCGGTCAGGTCGGCGTGAAGATCCGCCACGAGTCCGTCCCAGTTTGTATCGCAATGAGACGTATTGGAAATATCAATCCACCTAATGCGTTCGATCTGCCTGGCGAGGTAGGCGTCCCCGCCAGGAACAATCGCAAAGGTATGGTGACGTCGGCGTAGTAACAATTCGGTTACGCTGAACCAGACGATCGAGACACAATATGCGATTAGGAAGTGTGCGCTGCTATATTGAAGACGAAAGAGCAAGAAAGTTGCGACAACGATACCGAAGCAGACAGAGAATGCCGGTAGAATAGAGCGCCCGGCATTTAATCCCGGAAATACGTCCAGCTTTTTGTAAAGTGCATACCCCGCGGTCACTGCCAGTGCCGATCCGATCGCAGTCGTTCGCGAGTTGACGATCAACATCGGTGTGCCCAGAAGCGCCTCTCTGATGAGCAACGGGAGCACGATTGCGAGAAACACGCCGCCGGCAATTTGATAACGACGCCGCATCAGTGGCTCATCAGTATTGATAGTGGCGCAGTACAACGAGCCATGGGCACGACACATGTAAACGGCCGCATAAGCAGGGCCGCCGGGCAATCACGGTAGGCAAGGCAATCCGTCTTTCGCGCTGTCGACGCTCGCGGCATTCCCGACTTTCCCAATACGTTACGCGGGTCACATCGCGCACCTGCCGCCTTGGTGTGACAGGGCGGTGTCGAAAACGTTTGGGTCAATGTCGGGGGCATCCTCTGGTCTGGGCGGTGGGGATGATTTGGAGTCAATCGGCTCCATATTGGTAATAATTGTAGCCGTATTGGGAGTAGCCGGAGGTTTTTTTGGGGTCGAACTTGGTGAGGACGGCGCCGAGGAGGTGTG
>Ga0268289_100145_pt1 | contig 18635 bp, 16 predicted proteins | sample MetspNORM_FD_191340 | JGI IMG/M metagenome (GOLD analysis project Ga0268289, IMG submission 191340) | Soil microbial communities from San-Diego area, Southern California, United States - Methylocaldum sp. NOR-M | ecosystem: Environmental > Terrestrial > Soil > Desert | place: USA: California... | reverse complement strand
AGCGCGAGCAGGAACAGGTTGCCGCCCACCGGCCCGAAGCCGCGGTAGAGCGAGTTGCCGACCAGGCGCCCGAGGATGCCGCCGCTGCCGGCGGAGAAGTTCTCGGCGGCGCCGACGCGCAGGTACAGCAGTCCGGTGGCGGAAACGAGGAAGCCGACGATGCCGACCAGGCGCAGCGCCGGCCCGAGGTCGGCGTCGCCGTCGCCATCGCTGTCCATGCCGAACAGCGCGATCCACGCCACCGCGCCCAGCATCACCGGCAGCAGGAAGGCGACGTAGCCGGTCAGATACAGCAGCACGTCCGCCAGCCAGGCGCCGATCCGGCCGCCGACGTTGTGCAGCGGCGCGGTCACGCTGCCCGAATGCGACCAGCCCGGGTCGCCCGGCGAATACGACACCAGGCTCGCCAGCAGGTACAGCAGCAGCGGCGCGACCAGGATCAGCGCGATGTCGCGCCACAGCCGCTGGCGGCGCGGATTGGGCGCCTTCGCCACGGCTTCCCTGGCCGTGCCGGCGCGCTGGCGCTTGCTGCGTTCCGTGATCGGGCGTGCCACCGTGTGGTCAGACCTTAAGAAGACCCTGCAATTGGATGATTCTACGCAATTTTCGACCTGCCGCACCTCGCAGGAGCGCATCGGGGCGCGCCCCTGGCTTCACGAGGACCCGGCGGCTCCGGCATGGGCGTCCCGTGGACAGCGGCCGGGTCCCTGGAAGGCCCGGTCGCGCCCTGGTGCGCTCCTACAGCTTCATGTCCTGCAGCGCGGGGTGCACCAGCTTGCCGGCCTCGACGTTGATGCCGCGCACCAGCGCCTGGTTGCTGCGCCACTCGCTGCCGCCGGCCAGCTTGTTGACCCACGGCAGGATCGCAGCGCAGATCGCCTGCGACGAGGTCTGCGGCACGGCGCCGGGCATGTTGGTCACGCAGAAGTGGGTCACGCCCTCCTCCACGTAGGTCGGCTCCTTCCAGGTGGTCGGGCGCGAGGTCTCGAAGCAGCCGCCCTGGTCGATGGCGATGTCGACCACCACGCTGCCGTCCTCCATGCCCTGCAGCATCTCGCGCGTGAGCACCTTCGGCGCCTTGGCGCCGGTGACCAGCACGGCGCCGACGACCAGATCCGCCGCGGCGACCTCGCGCGCGACCACGTCGTGGTAGGGATACAGCGCGGTGACGTTGTTGCCCAGCCGCATCATCTCGTCCATGCGGTCCTGGCGCATCTCGAACACGGTGACGTTGGCGCCCGCCGACGCCGCCAGCGCGGCCGACGCGCCTCCGGCCTTGCCGGCGCCGAACACCACCACCTTGCCGCGCTCGGTCGACGGCAGGCCGCCGAGCAGCTTGCCCTTGCCGCCTTCGGGAAGGTGCAGCAGGTGGGTGCCGACCTGCACGCCGATCTTGCCGGCGATCACCGACATCGGCGCCAGCAGCGGCAGGTCGCCGTTGGGCAGCTCGACGGTCTCGAAGGCGACGCCGGTCAGGCCGATGTCGAGCAGCTGCTTCGTCAGCGCCGGCTCGGCGGCCAGGTGCAGGTAGCAGAACAGCAGGTGGTCCTTGCGCAGGTGCGCGAGGTCGCCGGCGATCGGCTCCTTGACCTTTACGATCAACTCGCCCTTCTCGTACAGCGCAGCCGCGTCGGGCGCGATCTGCACGCCGAGCGCGGTGTAGTCGGCGTCGCGGAAGCCGGACTTCACGCCCGCGTCCTTCTCCAGCCACACGTCGTGGCCGCGCTTGACGAGGTCGCCCGCGGCGGCGGGCACCAGCGCCACGCGGCCTTCGAGGGTCTTGGTTTCCTTGGGTACACCGATGCGCATTGCCGCCTCCGTTTCGCGGGCAAGGCGCGATCGCCCCTGCCCTTCATGGTCGAAAGCCCGCACAACGCGTGTGCGGGCCTTTGTGGTGGTTGGCCGCCCCGCGCGGGTGCGCGCGGCGGCACGCTGTATCCGTTCTCCGCGCCTTGAACTGCAACGCCGCGGCCGCCACTCTATGGGCCTCCACGACGTCGCCGGAACACCGCGAAACCCTTCGCCCGGCGCGTTTTTTCCCTGCCCGCGAGTATACATGACCACCTCCAAGCACTGCCGCCTGCTGATCCTCGGTTCCGGTCCCGCCGGCTGGACCGCCGCCGTCTACGCGGCGCGCGCCAACCTCAAGCCAGTCGTCGTCACCGGGCTGCAGATGGGCGGCCAGCTGATGACCACCACCGAGGTCGACAACTGGCCGGGCGATGCCCACGGGCTGATGGGCCCGGACCTGATGGCGCGCATGCAGGCGCATGCGGAACGCTTCGAGACCGAGGTGATCTTCGACCACGTCCACACCGCCGACCTGTCGCAGCGCCCGTTCCGGCTCAAGGGCGACAACGGCGACTACACCTGCGACGCGCTGGTCATCGCCACCGGCGCGACCGCCAAGTACCTGGGCCTGCCTTCGGAGGACAAGTTCAAGGGCCGCGGCGTGTCCGCCTGCGCCACCTGCGACGGCTTCTTCTACAAGGACATGGACGTGGCCGTGGTCGGCGGCGGCAACACCGCGGTCGAGGAGGCGCTGTACCTGTCCAACATCGCGCGCAAGGTCTACCTCGTGCATCGCCGCGACACCCTGCGCGCGGAGAAGATCATGCAGGACAAGCTGTTCGCGAAGATCCAGGCGGGCAAGATCGAGCCGGTCTGGCACCACGTGGTCGACGAGGTGCTCGGCAACGATGCCGGCGTCACCGGCCTGCGCCTGAAGTCGGTGCAGGACGATTCCACCCGCGAGGTCGACGTGCACGGCTTCTTCGTCGCCATCGGCCACACGCCCAACACCTCGCTGTTCGAGGGCCAGCTGGCGATGGACAACGGCTACATCGAGATCCGCTCCGGCCTGGGCGGCGGCGCCACCGAGACCTCGGTCAAGGGCGTGTTCGCCGCCGGCGACGTCGCCGACCAGCACTACCGCCAGGCGATCACCTCGGCCGGCTTCGGCTGCATGGCGGCGCTGGACGCGGAGCGGTTCCTGGACAAGGGCGAGTAGCGGCGCGACGGCTTTCGGTCTTCGCGGGAGTGGCTTCAGCCGCGGGCTTTTCCCGCATGGCACCAGGAGCTCGCGGCTGAAGCCGCTCCCACAGGAGTCGCTCCCACAGGAGCTGATTCCACGAGAACCCGCTGCCACGGGAAGCGCTGACGGAGACGATGGAGGAGCAACCGCTTGGCCGACATCCGCATCCTTGACAGCCTCGCCGGCGTGCCTGCGGCGGACTGGGATGCCCTGCACGACGGCCGCAATCCCTTCGTCTCGCACGCGTTCCTCGAAGGCATGGAGCGCCACGGCTGCCTGCGCGAGCAATGGGGCTGGACACCGCGCCACCTCACCCTGTGGGAGGGCGACGCGCTGGTCGCCGCCGCGCCTGGGTACCTAAAGGAGAACTCGCACGGCGAGTTCGTGTTCGACCACGCCTGGGCGCACGCGTACGCGCGCCATGGGCAGGACTACTTCCCGAAATGGCTGTTCGCCGTGCCCTACTCGCCCGTGACCGGCCCGCGCCTGCTGGCGCTGGACGACGGGGGCCGGCGGAACCTGGTCGAGGCGATGGTCGCGGCGACGCGGGCGGCCGGGCTGTCCTCGGCGCACGTGAACTTCCATGAAGAAGCCGAGGACGCCGCGTTCGGCCCGGGATGGCTGCGCCGCACCGACCTCCAGTACCACTGGCGCAACGACGCCGGCTGGCGGGCGTTCGACGATTTCCTCGCCACGATGGACCACAAGCATCGCAAGAACATCCGCCAGGAGCGCGCGCGAGTGACGCGCGCCGGGGTCGGCTTCCGCGTCGTGCACGGCGACGAGGCCAGCGACGGCGACCTGGCGGCCATGCACGGGTTCTACCTGCAGACCTTCGCCGAGTACGGCAACTCGCCGGCGCTGACGCTGGATTTCCTGCGCCACCTCGCGCGGACGATGCCGCACAGCCTGGTGCTGTTCCTGGCCGACCATGAAGGCGAGCCCATCGCCGGCGCCCTGTGCCTGCGCGGCGGCGACACCTTGTACGGCCGCTACTGGGGCGCGGCGCGGACACTGCCGGGCCTGCACTTCGAGGCCTGCTACTACCAGGGCATCGACTACTGCCTGCGCGAAGGACTCGCGGCGTTCGAGCCCGGCGCGCAGGGCGTGCACAAGATCGCGCGCGGCTTCCTGCCCACGCCGGTACGCAGCCGCCACTGGATCGCCGACCCGGCCTTCGCCGAGGCGCTGCGGCGCTGGTGCGCGGAGGAAGAGGCCGAGGTGGGCCGCCACGCGATGACGCTCGCGCGCCACTCGCCCTTCCGCGGGGCGTAGGCGGGAGCCGTCTGGCCTGCCACGGATCGCAGGTGGGATCCGACTGGCCTTCCGCGGGCATGGCCGGGGCCGCGTCAAGTGCTCCGCGAAAGCCTGGAGAGCGGGCGCACCATGCCACCGGCGGGACTTTCAACGACATGGATGTCGTCGAAAAGCCTGCATGGACGTATCCAAGGCGTGTCCCGCCGGTGGCATGGCGCGCCCGCGACCCGCGAAACCCGACGTCCCACCCCACTTCCTAGCCCCTGCGATGCGCGCTGCCCCCCGACACCGGCACGGCCGCCCGCCGCTCCTACAATCGCCGCATGAACCTGAACCTGCCGCCTTGGCTCGGCCCCGACCCGGAATCGCCGTTTCCCTCGCCCGAGGCGGCACTGCGCCTGCCCGATGGTCTGCTCGCCGTCGGCGGCGACCTGTCGCCGCCGCGCCTGCTCAACGCCTACGCACGCGGCATCTTCCCCTGGTACTCGCAGGGCCAGCCGATCCTGTGGTGGTCGCCCGACCCGCGCACCGTGTTCCGCAGCGACGGCGTACGGCTGTCGTCGCGGTTCCGCCGAGCACTGCGGCGATCGCCCTGGCAGGTCCGCGCCGACACCGCCTTCGAAGAGGTGATCGACGCCTGCGCCACCGCGCCCCGCGCCGGGCAGCGCGGCACCTGGATCACCGCCGACATGCGCGAAGCCTACGTCCGCATGCACCGGCTCGGGCACGCGCACAGCGTCGAGGCCTTCGATGGCGAGCGGCTGGCCGGCGGCATCTACGGCGTCGCGATCGGCAGGATGTTCTTCGGCGAGAGCATGTTCTCGGCCCGGGACGGCGGCTCGAAGGTCGCCCTGGCCGCCCTCGCCCGGCGGCTGTGCGAATGGGGCTGTCCGCTGATCGACGCCCAGGTCGAGAATCCCCACCTGCTCAGCCTCGGCGCGGAGCGCTGGCCGCGCCAACGCTTCATCGCGACGGTGGCCGAACTGTGCCGCCAACCCGCGCCGCCCGGCCCCTGGACCGAACGCTTCGGGCAAGTGCCGGCCAGCGCCCTCGCCGCCCCCTCCGGCTCGATCGGTTAACGGAAATTTTGCGCTGGCCGCCACCGCGTGGCAGAATTCGCGGCTTGTCCGGCCGATTCCGCGCCGGATCCCCACGCAGCAGCCCAGGACGCATGGCGAAAGACGACGTCATCGAATTTGAAGGCACCGTCTCCGAGACGCTCCCGAACACCATGTTCCGGGTCAAGCTCGAGAACGGCCACGAGATCATCGCGCACATTTCCGGGCGCATGCGCAAGAACTACATCCGCATCCTGACCGGCGACAAGGTCAAGGTCGAGATGACGCCGTACGACCTGACCAAGGGTCGCATCACCTATCGAATGAAGTAGGCGGCTGCGGCGCCCGGGCAACGTTGCCCCGGTTTGCCGCGCTTGTCGCCTCGGCCTGTCTCAGGTCACCGCAACTTCAAGCAGGTTCCATCGCGTCGATGGATGCCTAGCCTGACCCGCGGTCCGCTCCGGATCGCCACGTGCAGGCACGCCCCATGTCCAAGACCATCCTCGCGCTCGCGGCGCTGTGCGCGCTGCTGCCCGCGGCCCACGCCGCCGGCCGCAACCAGGCGCTGGGCGATTGCGTCGAGCTTTCCCCGGCCCACGAGATGGCCCGGTTCGGCTCGCAGTACCTGCTGGTCAAGGATGGCGACGCCTACTACCGCCTCGGGTTCGGCGGCACCTGCGCGGCCATCGCCCAGGCCACCCGGATCGAGCTGCGCGCGGAAGGCAAGGCCGGCAGGTTGTGCCCGCAGGGCACGCAGGTGGTCGCCCGCGTCGGCAGCTGCACCGTGCGCGACGTCGCCCTGATCAGCCAGGAGCAGTACGAGAACTACGCGCGCCGCGGACGCTCGCGCTGAGCCGCCGGACCCCGCGCGCCGCGCATCGATCGCGCCGGCGCGCGGGAGCGCGTCAGACCGTCGCCGGCAGCAGCTTCTCCGGCTCCGACTGCACGTCCAGCACCAGCTCGTCGCCCGCCACGTCCACGCCCACGCGGCCGCCCTTGACCAGCTTGCCGAAGAGCAGCTCGTCGGCCAGCGGCCGCTTGATCTTGTCCTGCAGCAGGCGCGACATCGGACGCGCGCCCATCAGCGGGTCGAAGCCGTGCTGCGCCAGCCAGTCGCGCGCGGCAGGCGTGGCCGACAGGGTCACGCCCTTCTCGTGCAGCTGCGCCTCGAGCTCGATCAGGAACTTGTCCACCACGCGCAGGATGTGCTCGAAGCCCAGCGCCTGGAACTGCACGATCGCGTCCAGCCGGTTGCGGAACTCCGGGCTGAAGCCCTTGCGGATCACTTCCATCGCATCTGTGCTGTGGTCCTGGGTGGTGAAGCCGATCGTGCGCCGCGAGGCCTGCGCCGCGCCGGCGTTGGTGGTCATCACCAGGATCACGTTGCGGAAGTTCGCCTCGCGCCCGTTGGTGTCGGTGAGGATGCCGCGGTCCATGACCTGCAGCAGGATGTTGAAGATGTCGGGGTGCGCCTTCTCGACCTCGTCGAGCAGCAGCACGCAGTGCGGCGTCTTGACGATCTTCTCGGTCAGCAGGCCGCCCTGGTCGAAGCCTACGTAGCCCGGGGGCGCGCCGATCAGGCGGCTGACCGAATGCGGCTCCATGTACTCGCTCATGTCGAAGCGCACCAGTTCGATGCCCAGCTGCAGCGCGAGCTGCTTGGTCACCTCGGTCTTGCCCACGCCGGTGGGGCCGGCGAACAGGAAGTTGCCGATCGGCTTGTCGGGGTTGGCCAGGCCCGAGCGCGCGAGCTTGATGGCCGAGGTCAGGGTCTCGATCGCCGGCTCCTGGCCGAAGATCACCATCTTCAGGTTGCGCTCCAGGTGCTGCAGCACGTCCTTGTCGGAGGCGCTGACCTGCTTGGCCGGGATGCGCGCCATCTTGGCGACGATCAGCTCGATCTCCTCGACGTCGATCAGCGTGTTGCGCTCCTCGTCGGACAGCAGCTGCTGGCGTGCGCCGGCCTCGTCGATCACGTCGATGGCCTTGTCGGGCAGCAGGCGGTCGCCGATGTGGCGGACCGACAGGTCGACGGCGGCCTGCAGGGCCTCGTCGGTGTAGAGCACGTCGTGGTGCTCCTGGTAGCGCGGGCGCAGGCCGCGCAGGATCTCCACCGCCTCGCCGACGGTCGGCTCGACGATGTCGATCTTCTGGAAGCGCCGCGCCAGCGCGTGGTCCTTCTCGAAGATGCCGCGGTATTCCTGGAACGTGGTCGAGCCGATGCAGCGCAGCTCGCCGGAGGCGAGCGCCGGCTTGATCATGTTGCTGGCGTCCATCGTGCCGCCGCTCGCGCTGCCGGCGCCGATGATGGTGTGGATCTCGTCGATGAACAGCACCGCGTTGGGCACCTTCTTCAGCGCGGCGAGCACCGCCTTCAGGCGCTTCTCGAAGTCGCCGCGGTACTTGGTGCCGGCGACCAGCGCGCCCAGGTCGAGCGAATAGATGACGGTGTCTTCCAGCACCTTGGGCACGTCGCCCTCGACGATGCGACGCGCCAGGCCTTCGGCCAGCGCGGTCTTGCCGACGCCGGCCTCGCCGACGTAGAGCGGATTGTTCTTCCGCCGCCGGCACAGCACCTGGATGGTGCGCTCGATTTCCTCGGCGCGGCCGACCAGCGGGTCGATGCGCCCTTCCTGCGCCATCGTATTGAGGTTGGTGGCGTACTCGGCCAGCGCGTCGCCCTTCCCTTCGGCCTCGGCCTGCTCGGCCTTGGCGGCCTCGGCGCTCTCGTGCAGCTCGTCGAGCGTGCTCTTGGCGATGCCGTGCGAGAGGTAGTTCACCACGTCCAGGCGCGAGATGTCCTGCTGGTTGAGGTAGTAGACCGCGTGCGAATCCTTCTCGCCGAAGATCGCCACCAGCACGTTGGCGCCGGTGACCTCCTTCTTGCCGGAGGACTGCACGTGGTAGACCGCGCGCTGCAGCACGCGCTGGAAGCCGAGCGTGGGCTGGGTGTCGCGGCCATCGTCCTCGGGCAGGCGCGAGACCGAGCTGGCGATGGCCTGCTCGAGGTCGCTGCGCAGGCGGTGGAAGTCGGCGCCGGTGGCCTTGAGCACGGCCTCGGCCGAGGGGTTGTCGAGCAGCGCGAGCAGCAGGTGTTCGACCGTCATGTACTCGTCGCGCGCCTCGCGGGCGCGCTTGTAGCACTGGCCGATGGTGTATTCGAGATCTTTGCTGAACATGGGGCGGGAGCCTCCGGAAGCACTGCGACCTAGATGGGGGTGCCCCGGGGTTCTCCACAACCCCGGCCTGTCCTCGTTGTAGGCCTTTTCGCGGCCGTCCCGCAAGTCGCGAAAGCGCCGGGATGCAGTGTTCCGCGGGCGGCCCCGGTCAGGCCTTTTCCATCGTGCAAAGCAGGGGGTGCTGGTTGAGCCTGGAGTACTCGTTGACCTGCGCCACCTTGGATTCGGCGACTTCCCGCGTGAAGACCCCGCAAACGCCGCGCCCGCGCGTATGCACGTGCAGCATCACCTGGGTCGCCTTGTCCAGGTTCATGGCGAAGAAGCGGACCAGCACGTCGACCACGAAGTCCATCGGGGTGTAGTCGTCGTTCAGCAGCAGGACGGAATACAGCGGCGGGCGCGCCACCTCCGGCTTGCCGGTCTCGACGGCGACGCCGTGTTCGCGGTCCTGTTCGTGTTCGGTTCCCATCGGCCAATTATACGAGCGGCGCACGCGCCGCCGTGGACGCGGCGTGGACGGGCGAACGACAATGGCGGGCGGATCCCGCGATTCGATGCCCCTTGCATGGCCCCTCCCGACAATCGCCCCTGGCAGCCCGACGTCACCGTCGCCACCGTCGTGGTCGACGGCGGCCGCCTGCTTTGCGTGGAGGAGCGCAGCAACGGCCAGCTGGTGTTCAACCAGCCGGCCGGCCACCTCGAGCCCGGCGAAAGCCTGGAACAGGCCGCGTTGCGCGAGACGCTGGAGGAAACCGGCTGGGAGGTGCGGCTGACCGCCTTCATCGGCGCCTACCAGTGGCAGGCGCCGGCCACCGTCGACGGCGACGCGGGCATCCATTACCTGCGTTTCGCCTTCGCCGCGGTGCCGGTCCGCCATTATCCCGAGCGGTCGCTCGACGCGGGCATCGTCCGCGCCCAGTGGCTGGCGCCGGACGAACTGGCCGCCGCCCGCGACCGCCATCGCAGCCCGCTGGTCTGGCAGGCCGTGGCGGACTTCCTGGGCGGCCGGCGCTACCCGCTCGCGCTGGCGAGTCGGCTGGCGTGAGGGGCGTGCGAATGGCCATCACCCGCCCTGCTCCCGTCCGGATTGGCGCGGCGCACAGGGCGTCCGGCCGGCATGTCGGGACTGGCCACGGCGCCACGCTGGCCTCGGCACCCAACGGGGACGGGATCGTGCCGAAGCGGGGGGATGGCGACCGCCTCCAAGTCCTTCCACCGGATGCCATTCCATGAGCGCGCAGGTGATCGTCGGCATGTCGGGCGGCGTCGACTCGTCGGTGGCCGCGCTGCTGCTGCGCGACGCCGGCGAATCGATCGCGGGACTGTTCATGCAGAATTGGGCGGACGACGGCAGCGGCGAGTGCCGCGCCGAGGACGACCGCCGCGACGCGGTCGCCGTCTGCGGCCTGCTCGGCATCCCGGTCCACTTCCGCGATTTCTCGGCCGAATACTGGGACGGCGTGTTCGCCCATTTCCTCGCCGAGTACGCCGCGGGCCGCACGCCCAACCCGGACGTGCTGTGCAACCGCGAGGTCAAGTTCAAGCATTTCCTCGACGCCGCGCGCGAGCTTGGCGCCACGCGCATCGCGACCGGCCACTACGCCCGCATCGACCAGGTTGGCGGGCGCTGGCGGCTGCTGCGCGCGCGCGACCGCGACAAGGACCAGAGCTATTTCCTGCACCAGCTCGGGCAGGCGCAGCTTGCCGCGACGCTGTTCCCGCTGGGCGAGCTGGCCAAGCCCGACGTGCGCCGGATGGCCGCCGACGCCGGCCTGCCCACGGCGGCCAAGAAGGATTCCACCGGCATCTGCTTCATCGGCGAGCGCGACTTCCGCGAGTTCCTCGGCCGCTACCTGCCGGCCAGGCCCGGCGAGATGCGCACGCCGGACGGCCGCGTCGTCGGCACGCACCCGGGCGTCTTCCATTTCACCCTCGGCCAGCGCGAAGGGCTGCAGATCGGCGGGCTGCGCGGCTTCGACGCGGCGCCGTGGTACGTGGTCGGCAAGGACGTCGCCGGCAACGTCCTGTTCGTCGACCAGGGAAGCGACAGCCGCTACCTGCAGTCCACGACGACGTGGACCGAAGCCGCGCACTGGATCGCCGGCGCGCCGCCCGCCGCCGCCTTCGGCTGCGTCGCGCAGACGCGCTACCGGCAGCAGGCGCAGGAATGCGAGGTCGAAGTCGCCGACGACGGCACCCTGCGCGTGCGCTTCGCGCGCCCGCAGCGCGCCGTGACGCCGGGGCAGTCGCTGGTGCTTTACGATGGCGATGCCTGCCTCGGTGGCGCGGTCATCGCCACCACGGACGCGCCGCTGGAACGGCGACCGCAGGACTCGAGCCCCCGGAGCAGCACGGCATGACGCACGAACGAATCCTCGCCCTCGCCGGGCTGGTGCAGGCGCTCAAGCAGGTGCGCCGCATCGCCGACACCGGCCAGGCCGACGCCACGGTCCTTTCGACCGCGCTCGACAGCGTGTTCCGGATCGACGCCGAGACCGCCGAAGCGGTGTACGGGTCGGCGGCCGACGTGCGCCCCGGCCTGCTGCTGCTACGCGACTACTTCGGCAACCGCAACAAGGACGAGGCGCTGCCGCGGCTGGCGCTGGCGGTGTTGCAGATCGAGCGCCGCTTCGTCCGCGACGAGGACATGGCGCGCAAGGTGCACGACGGCATCCTGGCGGCGGCGCCGATCGCCGAGCGCCTCGGCAGCACCCACCCGGACGTGCTGGCCGCGCTGGGCACGCTCTACGCCGACACCGTCAGCCACCTGCGCCCGAAGGTGATGGTGCAGGGCAACCCGCATTACCTCGGCCAGGCCGACATCGTGTCGGAGATCCGCGCGATCCTGCTCGCCGCGCTGCGTTCGGCGGTGCTGTGGCGGCAGGTGGGCGGCAACCTGTTCGACTTCCTGCTCGGGCGCCGGCAGATGCTGGCGGCGATCGAGAGCGAGCTGGGCTGAGCCGCACCGTTGTAGGGCGGGCCCTGGCCCGCCATTGCCGATCGATGCCGGGATCTCCGTGCGACCAAACGAGCGTCCCGGTACCCATGAGGACGCTGGCGGCGGGCCAAGGCCCGCCCTACGCCGCCGGCACGATCAGCTTCAGGCCCTTGAAGTAGTCGCGGTAGAAGCGCGCGTCGCGGGTGATCAGGCCGTTGCACTGCATCAGCGCATGGGCGCCGGTGAGGAAATCCGGCACCGCGCGCGCGTCGCCGCCCTCGCGCTGGCGATACCGGCGCTGCATCTCGCCGGCGCGCAGCGCCGACTTGGCCTCGGTCGGCAGGAAGCGGATGCTCATTTCCTCCAGCACCGCCAGCGCCTCGGAGCCGTCCTTGAGCGCGCTGCACAACTCCGCCAGCACGACGTCGCACACGACCACCGGCCCGCTGCCCAGGCATTGGCGCAGGCACAGCTCCACCGCGTCGGCGCCCGGGCCGTCGGCGAGCAGGTCGATCAGCGCCGGGGTGTCGATCGCGACCATCGGGCGCGCCCTACCCGCCCGCCGGATCGCCCGGCTTGCGCCCGCGGATCGTGGTCATGGCCTCGCCGGTGCTGGCGAACCCGTCGAGCTTGAAGCGCCCGCGCGCCCGGGAAATCGCGTCGTCGACGCTCTTGCGCAGGATGATGCGGCCGCCGTCCAGCTCGACCTTGAGGATGGTGCCCTTGCTCAGGCCGAGGGCATCGCGCACCGCCTTGGGCAGCGTGATCTGGCCGCGCTCGGCAACGGTCGCTTCCATCGGCGCATCCTCCGGTGCAGGAAGTATGGATGGAGTCTACATACTTCATTTTTCATACTCAATCCGTCATACTGTATGCGGACCTTCCGCAAGCGACCGCAGGCCACGCGGCCCGGCCGGAACCGGATTTCCCGCACCCATCAGCCAGGGCCGCACGGCCCCCAGCCCCGGAGCCCCCCATGTCTCCTCCCGATTCCTTCGCCACCCGCGCCCGCCTGGACGTCAACGGCAAGTCCTATACCTACGCCAGCCTGCAGAAGCTGGGCGAGCGCTTCGACATCGCCCGCCTCCCCTACTCGCTGAAGATCCTGCTGGAGAACCTCCTGCGCCACGAGGATGGCGGCATGACGGTCGGCACGGAGCACATCGAAGCGGTCGCCAAGTGGGACCCGAAGGCCGAGCCGGACACCGAGATCGCCTTCATGCCCGCGCGCGTGGTGCTGCAGGACTTCACCGGCGTGCCCTGCGTGGTGGACCTGGCCGCGATGCGCGACGCGGTGGTCAGGCTTGGCGGGCAGCCGGAGCAGATCAACCCGCTGATCCCCTCAGAGCTGGTCATCGACCACTCGGTGCAGGTCGACGTGTTCGGCCGCCCCGACGCGCTGGACCTCAACGGCAAGATCGAGTTCGAGCGCAACAAGGAGCGCTACGGCTTCCTGCGCTGGGGCCAGAATGGCTTCCAGAACTTCAAGGTCGTGCCGCCCAACACCGGCATCGTGCACCAGGTGAATCTGGAGAACCTCGCCCGCGTGGTGATGGAGCGCGACATCGAAGGCGAGACCTGGGCGTTCCCGGACACCGTGTTCGGCACCGACTCGCACACCACCATGATCAACGGCATCGGCGTGCTGGGCTGGGGCGTGGGCGGCATCGAGGCCGAGGCCGCGATGCTGGGCCAGCCGTCGTCGATGCTGATCCCGCAGGTGGTCGGCTTCAAGCTCGCCGGCAGGCTGCCCGAGGGCGCCACCGCGACCGACCTGGTGCTGACCGTGACCGAGATGCTGCGCAAGCACGGGGTGGTCGGCAAGTTCGTCGAGTTCTTCGGCGACGGCCTGCGGCACCTGCCGTTGGCCGACCGCGCCACCATCGGCAACATGTCGCCCGAGTACGGCGCCACCTGCGGCATCTTCCCCATCGACGCCGAGGCGCTGCGCTACCTGCGCCTGTCGGGCCGCAGTGAGGAGCAGGTCGCGCTGGTGGAGGCCTACGCGAAGGCCCAGGGCCTGTGGCACGAGCCGGGCCAGGCCGAGGCGACCTACTCCTCGGTGCTGGAACTGGACATGGCCTCGGTCAAGCCCTCGCTCGCCGGCCCCAAGCGCCCGCAGGACCGGGTGCTGCTCGAGGACATGAAGCGCAATTTCAACGACAACGTCGGCCCCATGACCGCGCAGCGCGAGAAGTCCCGCGACTGGCAGGTCAACCGCTTCGAGAAGGAAGGCGGCGGCCAGCCCCAGGCCGAGCGCCTGGCGGCCAAGCCGATCTCCACCATCTGCGTGGAGGATTGCGAGTACCAGATCGCCGACGGCTCGGTGGTGATCGCGGCCATCACCTCCTGCACCAACACCTCCAACCCCGCGGTGATGCTGGGCGCCGGCCTGCTGGCGCGCAACGCCGCGGCCAAGGGCCTGAAGGCCGCGCCGTGGGTCAAGACCTCGCTCGGCCCGGGCTCGCTGGTGGTCACCGACTACCTGAAGAAGGCCGGCGTGATGGACGACCTGGAGAAGCTCGGCTTCTACGTGGTCGGCTACGGCTGCACCACCTGCATCGGCAACTCCGGCCCGCTGCCGCAGGCGGTGTCGAAGGGCATCGCCGAGAACGACCTGGCCGTGGCCTCGGTGCTGTCGGGCAACCGCAACTTCGAGGGCCGCATCCACGCCGAGGTGAAGATGAACTACCTCGCCTCGCCGCCGCTGGTGGTGGCGTACGCGATCGCCGGCACGGTCGACATTGACCTGACCCGCGAGCCGCTGGGCAAGGACCGCGACGGCAACGACGTCTACCTGCGCGACATCTGGCCGACCAACAAGGAAATCGGCGACATGATCGCCGCGACCGTCGGCCCGGAGCTGTTCGCCAAGAACTACGCCGACGTGTTCAAGGGCGATACCCGCTGGAACTCGATGGAGTCGCCCGACAGCGAGCTGTACGCCTGGAGCGAGGCCTCGACCTACATCAAGAACCCGCCCTACTTCGAAGGCATGACGATGGACATCGGCGCGATCGAGGACATCCGCGGCGCGCGCGTGATGGGCCTGTTCGGAGACTCGATCACCACCGACCACATCTCGCCCGCCGGCGCGATCAAGAAGGACTCGCCCGCCGGCCTGTTCCTGCAGTCGCGCGGCGTGCAGCCGGCGGACTTCAACAGCTACGGCTCGCGCCGCGGCAACGACGACGTGATGGTGCGCGGCACGTTCGCCAACATCCGCATCAAGAACCTGATGTTCGGCGGCGAGGAAGGCGGCAACACGCTGTACTTCGGCAGCAACCCGCCCGAGAAGATGGCGATCTACGACGCGGCGATGAAGTACAGGGCCGACGGCACGCCGCTGGTGGTGCTGGCCGGCAAGGAATATGGCACCGGCTCCTCGCGCGACTGGGCCGCCAAGGGCACCAACCTGCTGGGCGTCAGGGCGGTGATCGCGGAAAGCTTCGAGCGCATCCACCGCTCCAACCTGGTCGGCATGGGCGTGCTGCCGCTGCAGTTCCACAGCGGCGAGAACGCGCAGACGCTGGGCTTCGACGGCTCGGAGACGTTCGACGTCACCGGCCTGCGCGACGGCGCCTCGAAGACCGCGACGGTGACGGCGACGAAGGCCGACGGCAGCAGCAAGTCGTTCGAGGCCACCGTGATGCTGCTGACGCCGAAGGAAGTCGAGTACTTCCGCCACGGCGGCCTGCTGCAGTACGTGCTGCGCCAGCTCGCCGCGAAGAAGGCGGCCTGACGCAGCGGCGGGCGGCAGCCCGGCGAGCCGGGCAAGGGAAAAAGGAAGGCGGCTTCGGCCGCCTTTCTTCGTTGTTGTGGTGGCGCCCTACTCCGGCGTCCAGGCGAGGCTGGTCATCCGCCACTCGCCCTGCGCCAGGCGCCATCCGCTGGTCACCTCGCGCACGCTGCCCGATTCCGGCAGCAGGCCGCCGGAGCCTCCCGTCAGCACGACGCTGCAGCGCACGGTCGCATGGTCGCCCCGGACCGCGACGTCCGCCGGCCCGATCGTGATGCCGATGTTGCGGTTGCGCATGAAATGCACGAGCGCGAGCCGGCGCGCGCCCTCCCGGTCGAGGCGGCCGGTGCCGACGAAATCCTCGGACAGGAAGCCCGCCACCTTGCCCGCGTCGCGCTCCACGATCGCCGCCTGCAGTGACGACAGCTCGCGCCGGAGCGCCTGCTCCGGCGGCTCGCGACGACAGCCGGCAGCCGCGACGAGGACGAAACAGGCGAGCAATGCCATGCGCGACCACGATGCGGCGCGGGCGGTGAACCGAAGCGGTGGCGTCGACATGGCGGTCCCACGAGTGGCTTTCGCGACGGCCAAGGCTAACCGATCCGGCCACGCCCGCAGGGCGCCGCGGCAGCGGGCTTTGGCCGCCTTGCGAGGGCATAGAGCCTATGCTCCAATCGACCGGAACACCCGCGTCGACGCGGTCCGAACGAAACATCGAAAGGGGGAGCGGCATGACCGTCGAACGTCCTTGGCTGGCCAACTATCCCGCCGGCATCCCGGCGCAGGTCGACGTCGACGAATTCCCGTCGATCCCGGCCGTGCTCGAGGGCGCGATCCGCAAGTACCGTGATCGCCCGGCCTTCGCCAACATGGGCAAGACGTTCACCTACGCGCAGATCGACGAGCACAGCCGCCGCTTCGCCGCCTACCTGCTCGGCGAGCTGAAGCTCAAGAAGGGCGATCGCGTCGCGATCATGATGCCCAACTGCCTGCAGTACCCGATCGCGACCTTCGGCATCCTGCGCGCCGGCCTGACGGTGGTGAACGTCAACCCGATGTACACCCCGCGCGAGCTGCGCCACCAGCTCGCCGACTCCGGCGCGAGCGTGATCCTCGTGCTCGACAACTTCGGCCACACCGTGGCCCAGGCGCTGGAGGGCACGGCGGTCCGGCAGGTCATCACCACGGGCCTGGGCGACCTGCTCGGCTTCCCCAAGGGCGCGATCGTCAACTTCGTGCTCAAGTACGTGAAGAAGATGGTGCCGGACTACGACATCCCCGGCACGGTGCGCTTTACCGATGCGCTCACCCTGGGCCAGCGCCATGAGCTGCCCGAGGTGGCGATCACCCACGACGACATCGCCTTCCTGCAGTACACCGGGGGCACCACCGGCGTGGCCAAGGGCGCCATGCTCACCCACCGCAACCTGGTGGCGAACATGCAGCAGGCCTCGGCCTGGGTCAGCCAGCTGGTGCGCGAGGGCGAGGAGATCATCATCACCGCGTTGCCGCTGTACCACATCTTCTCGCTGACCGCGAACGGCCTGGTCTTCATGAAGATCGGCGCGCTCAACTACCTCATCACCAACCCGCGCGACATGCCGGGATTCGTCAAGGAGCTGTCGAAGGTCCCGTTCACCGCGATCACCGGCGTGAACACGCTGTTCAACGGCCTGCTCAACACGCCCGGCTTCGACAGGATCGACTTCTCGCACCTGCGGCTGACGCTCGGCGGCGGCATGGCGGTGCAGCGCGCGGTGGCCGAGCGCTGGAAGCAGGTCACCGGCGTCACCCTGGTCGAGGCCTACGGCCTGACCGAGACCGCCCCCGCCGCCTGCATCAATCCCATGGACCTGGCCGAGTACAACGGCGCGATCGGCCTGCCGGTGCCCTCCACCGACGCCTGCGTCAAGGACGAGAACGGCGCCATGCTACCGGTCGGCGAGGTCGGCGAGCTGTGCATCAAGGGCCCGCAGGTCATGAAGGGCTACTGGAACCGGCCCGAGGAGACCGCCCAGGCCATCGACGCCGACGGCTGGCTGCACACCGGCGACATGGCGCGGATGGACGAGAAGGGCTTTTTCTACATCGTCGACCGCAAGAAGGACATGATCCTGGTCTCCGGGTTCAACGTGTACCCCAACGAGGTCGAGGACGTGATCGCGATGATGCCCGGCGTGCTGGAGGTGGCGGCCGTCGGCGTGCCGGACGAGAAGTCCGGCGAGGCGGTCAAGGTGGTGATCGTCCGCAAGGACCCGGCGCTGACCGCCGAGCAGGTCAAGGCCCACGCCCGCGAGAACCTGACCGGCTACAAGCAGCCCAGGTACGTCGAGTTCCGCACCGACCTGCCCAAGACCAACGTGGGCAAGATCCTGCGCCGGGAGCTGCGCGAACAGGCCCCGGCCTGACCCCTGCCTTCCCGCGGCCTTCCCGCGGCCGGCGCGATGCCGGCCTCCCCGGCGAGCCGCCTCCATGGCCCCGGCCCGGGAGCCGGTCCGGGCTGCTGGAAAACGTCAGGATTTGCCCCGATCGGCCAATCGCGCTTGCGATTGGCCGCATTTGGGTGCATAGAAGTCCCCGAATCGGGCGTTTCATCACCTTTTCGAAGCCGCCAGCCGGGGAGCCCGGCCGGCCTGGCGGCAGCCCCAGGGGATTCCAAGCCATGTACAACGTCGAGCCGCTCCACCGCGACAACCCGCTGTCCACCATCCGCATCCAGCACGACCCGTCGAACGACTCGCACTGGTGTTTCATGCATGGCCAGCAGGCTTTCGCCGATCCCAACTACCGCGCCTGCTTCTCGCCGAGGCTGCTGCGCGAGCTGCGCCTGTTCGCCCGGCAGGCCATCGACGGCATCACGCAGGAAGCGGCCGCCAGCGAAAGCAACCTCTCCCACATCGTGCTCGCCTCAGACGCGCACGTGTTCAACCTGGGTGGCGACCTCAACCTGTTCTCCCAGCTCATCCGCGCGCGCGACCGCGATGGCCTGCTGCACTACGCCACCGAATGCGTCGACAGCATCCACCTGCTGCACACCCGACTGCACCCGAACGCGCACACCATCGCGCTGGTCGACGGCGACGCGTTGGGCGGCGGCTTCGAGCTGGCGCTGGCGTGCCAGACCATCGTCGCCGAGAGCGGCGTGCAGATGGGCTTCCCGGAGGTGCTGTTCGGGCTGTTCCCGGGCATGGGCGCCTATTCGCTGCTCTCGCGTCGGGTGAGCCCGAAGCTGGCCGAGCAGATGATGCTCAACGGCGTGATGTACAGCAGCGACGAGCTGCACCGCATGGGCATCGTCGACGTGCTGGTGCCCAAGGGCGAAGGTGTGCGCGCGGTGCACGAGGCGATCCGACAGAACCGCCGCATCGCCGCCGCGCGCCTGGCGCTGCATCGCGTCCGCGAAGCGGTGGCGCCGGTGAGCCACGAGGAG